>Ga0222645_100096_pt1 | contig 54547 bp, 80 predicted proteins | sample AntAcemetagen292_FD_179881 | JGI IMG/M metagenome (GOLD analysis project Ga0222645, IMG submission 179881) | Saline water microbial communities from Ace Lake, Antarctica - #292 | ecosystem: Environmental > Aquatic > Non-marine Saline and Alkaline > Saline | place: Antarctica: Ace Lake | collected...
GCTTTCATTAAGACAAGATGCTCGACATTTCTATCTACACATGATTGTCTTTCTTCAGCGGTCTCATCGACCATTCTTACTCCTGCAATAACATCGTTGATGAGTGCTATTGAGTGACCCATTGATGTAAAGTCTTGTAGTAATTCTACTTCAGTTCTTTTTTCGTTCATTTTGTCTGTCCTTCTAAGGTTAAAATACGCGCTTCAAGCGCATCGTTCTTGGTTGATAGTTCTTGTAACGCTTTGACAAGCACTGGAATTAATGCTGTATCTATCATGCGAAGTTTGTCTTTGTCTTCATTGTCTACGATGACTGGGCTATCACCCTCAAGCGCCAATACGTCTTGAGCTTTGAAGCCATAGCGCACACCGCCACTGGTTTCTTCAGAGTTCCGCGCAGTACGGAACTGATACGCCGTGGGCTGCAACGCTTTGACAAACTCAAGGCCGTGAGGAACAGGTGCGAAGTTAATCTTGTCCCGCGCATCTGACACAACTGTCCATGCCACTTTAATGTAGGCATTGGTAACACCCGTCGAACCCATGCAAAAACGGTTATTTTGGGTCGTTGGGTTGAAGACTGGTGCGTTAGAGCCTGCTGAATTGCGCGGATTGATTGCTGTGTTTCCGCTACCCGTGGTGTTGCTATAGAGCGCGTCTGCTCCATTAGCTGTGTTGAAACTACCCGTGGTGTTGCTATAAAGGGATGTGTATCCACTAGCTGTGTTGCTATTACCAGTGGTGTTGTTATAGAGGGATGTGTATCCACTAGCTGTGTTTTCACTACCCGTGGTGTTGCTATAAAGGGATGTGTATCCACTAGCCGTGTTGCTAGTACCTGTGGTGTTGCTATAAAGTGCGTTAATTCCACTAGCAGTGTTGTTACTACCCGTGGTGTTGGTTTGAAGTGCGCTTTTTCCACTAGCTGTGTTGTTGCTACCAGTGGTGTTGCTAAAGAGTGCGGTGTGGCCACTAGCCGTATTATTAACGCCAGTAGTGTTGCTATAGAGTGCGTTAATTCCACTAGCAGTGTTGTTGCTACCAGTGGTGTTGGTTTGAAGTGCGCCTTGTCCACTAGCTGTGTTGTTGCTACCAGTGGTGTTGCTAAAGAGTGCGCTGTTTCCAATAGCTGTGTTGCTGCTACCCGTGGTGTTGGTTTGAAGTGCGCTGTTTCCACTAGCTGTGTTTCCGCCACCAGTGGTGTTGCTATAAAGTGCTTGCGACCCACTAGCCGTGTTGCTATTACCCGTGGTGTTGCTATAGAGTGCGCTTCGTCCACTAGCCGTGTTGCTATTACCCGTGGTGTTGCTATAAAGGGATGTGAATCCACTAGCCGTGTTGCTATTACCCGTGGTGTTGCTCAAGAGTGCGGCGTGGCCATTAGCCATGTTGCTAGTACCAGTGGTGTTGCTATAAAGTGCGCTTTGTCCACTAGCTGTGTTATTATTACCAGTAGTGTTGCTATAAAGTGCGCTTTGTCCACTAGCCACGTTATTAACGCCAGTAGTGTTGCTATAAAGGGATGTGAATCCACTAGCCGTGTTATTATATCCAGTCGTGTTGCTATAGAGTGCGCTTCGTCCACTAGCTGTGTTTCCGCTACCCGTGGTGTTGCTATGGAGCGCTTGTAACCCACTAGCCGTGTTATTATTACCAGTAGTGTTAGTTTGAAGTGCGTCTTTTCCACTAGCTGTGTTATTAACGCCTGTGGTAATCGCAGTTCCTGCACCATCTCCAATCAGCGTGTTATTATTACCACCTGCAACGATTGAGTCACCAGCGCCAGCGCCTGCCACAAAATTGCCTGTTCCTGCTGTGACCGATGATATTCCTGCCGTTGTAATAGCACCTGTCATAGTACCACCAGCCTTAGGAAGTGCTGCATCTGCTGTCACACCATCTGCGGCTACGTCACGACCATCTATAGTAGAGGTGGTGGTTAATGCGCTATTAAGCGCGACCGCCCCATTAATGTCTATAGTAGTGGCTGCAATTTGTATTTCAGTATCTGCCACAATATCTAGCTGGCCGTCTACGCTGGAGTTAATGTATATGGCGGCATCACGGAATTGCACCTTCTGTGCATTATCCATGTCGATATCCGTGCTGCCAGAAGTGTTGCCAATAGCAAGGACTTTCGAAAGCGTATCGACCGTGGCTACCTGTGCGTCAACATACGCCTTAATAGACTGCTGAGTGGCCAGTTTGGTGGCGCTGTTAGACGCCATGTTGTCTTCGTCTTTGATGCCGGTAACCGTCGCGCCATCGGCGGCGATGTTAAGGCTAGTGTTAGCAACAATTGTTGTACCAGTAACCGCCGCAGCGGTAGATCCACCAATCGTGGTCGAATCCATCGTGCCACCATTGATGTCTGCCGTAGTAGCCACTATTCCGTCAACCTTTAAGTTGGCGTAAACGTTAATGACAGTAGCCGTACTTCCACCACCGCTGAATTTAACCAGCACATCAGTGCCCGCCGCAATCTCAAGGTCGCGGGCCGCGTCATACGTTCCTTGGAAAATGAAAACTGATCGACTACCCGCGAGACTATTGCGAATAAAGCATATTTTCTCCGCGTCGTTTGGAATTAGCTCAACATAAGCCGCTGCCCCTAAATCACCGCCATCGGCAAATTCAATCCATTTATTACGACCCGCAGAAGAGGCACCATTAGTAATCGCGATTTGATTAGGTGAGCCGAAAGAGCCTGCGGCGGCAAGGGTTATCGTAACGACGCCGTTAATGGCCTCGTCTAGGATAGTAGAGTTGTCATTGATCGTATCTCCCCACGTTCCCGACTGCTCACCGGTTGCTGGTTGTTCAATACCAAGATTGACGGTATATGTACTAGGCATTTCTAATTCCTCACGCTGCTATTTGTGTCCAATTTGCACTTTGGCTCGGCACTTCGTCCGACCATGTTGGCGACTGACTAGGTATTATCTCAGTATAGTTCGGATCTTGATCCGGCACAATACGCCCATAAACCAGCACTTGCCCCACAACACATGTTGCATAGACTCCTGTTACACTAACGATAGCGTCGGATTCAACCGTAACACTACCCACTTGCCCTGTTCCCGAAACACCACTAACAACGGTGTTTGCCTCGGCCACCACTGTAACAGAACCAATAGCACCTGTAACAGCAACACCTGTAACAATGGCGTTTGCATCTGTACTAATCGTGACGGAACCAATAGCACCTGTAGCCGCAACACCTGTAACAATGGTGTTTGCATCTGCACTAATCGTGACGGAACCCACGGCACCTGTAACAGCAACACCTGTAACAATGGCGTTTGCATCTGCACTAATCGTGACGGAACCCACGGCACCTGTAGCAGCAACACCTGTAACAACGGCGTTTGCATCTGCACTAATCGTGACGGAACCAACGCTGCCTGCGGCTTGTAGTCCCGTAGCCGGAACATTAGCCGCAGCAACAACACTTACTGTGCCTATAGTTCCGGTTGATGCAGGAAGTCCTTCATCTTGGCCCCATGGCCCACCGCCCCAACTTTGACTGGAAGAATTCCAACCTTTGAAGGAGACGGTTACATTAGCCATTAGGCTATCCGAATAATCGCATTACTGGCATCAGCCGCTGGAAAAACTACGGTAAAATCACCCGCCGTTGAAGTCTTATCTCCACCGAAATCCAACACTATTACAGCAGGGTTGGTGAGAGCGATTGAGGTTGTGTTAGGCGTAGTATTATAAATCAACGCCCCACGAGCCGTAATCGTAGCCGTTGACCACGTTGCATCGGTGAAATCAGTTAAAGCGGTAGTTCCAGAAGATGTCGGGTCTACCGCAGTTAATACCTCGCCGCCCGCCACATAACCTGTTCCGCTAGTTTCGTTGCTCGCTGAATACGCCGTTGTCGCCGCAGTCATCGTCGCCGAGTTAGTATAGAGAGCGATCTTAAATGTATCGCCGGTGGAAGCGTCGAAGTCGTGGGCACCATACATCAGTTCTTTCTTAAAACTGGTACACATGAAGTTTCCTGAAAAAGACATGGTCACATTCTCCTTATATAGTTAGCAAGCTCGGTATGGCCTGCGTCAGTTAAAGCGTTATGCACCGTCGTCCTATCAGACTTAATAGCTTCACGCATGTAAAATTCTAGGGTTTTTAGTAGTTGCCCACGAAAAGCATGGGCTTGCGCCCTAATGGCAGGGTTAGCGTCGTCCGAAATGGCAATAATTGAATTAGCGCATCTCTCCGCAATTTCCTGCGGGGTAAAACCTCGTCCGCTAGTGGTGTGTACATTCACCTTGAAGACAGGGACGGTTAGTTCTAAGGCGACGGCACTCATTGTTTAGGCCTGATTACTTGGCCAGTACGGTATTCGTCCGTTACTTCTTTAGCCTCACCTAACATCTTCATTCCAGTAAGCGCTTCGACAAACCGTTTCTCGTAAATGGCCATCATATCGGCTTCACCCTTCATGTATATGTACGCTTCTACCAAACAACCATATAATAAGGCTATCTCAGCGTTTGTACTAAGCCATGTTGTCGCAGATTCGGCACCAGCCGTCAAACTAGCCGGACGGTAGAAATAATGAAGCTCTACAGTATACGCGCCATCAGGGGTAGGGCCTAGTATAAAGTTATCTACGTCAAATACCGCATAAAACCGTGGATCACCCGTAGTGGCAGCTTTTGGGTTAAAAGTTTGAACGAAATCCGGGTCTTTAAACTGTAAAAACACGTGGTCGCTGTTTCCATCCACAAAAGATAGCGAAAAAGGCGCTAAAAAGTCACTGGGGGCCGCCAAAAACCGGTTACTAGCGGTCATTGCGCCGTTAACGTTCTTTCGGAACAGGCTTAATTGGACGTTCTTAAGGATTCTTTCCTCTGCCTGCGTAATAAAAATAGGCAAATTAGTGACGAAAGACGTTTCGTTATTCTCGGTGTAGTCCTGAATAACTTGTTTAAGCTGTGCGTAAGTAAAACTCATGTTGTTACCGTCACTGATCCAGTTTGGCCAAAACCTTGTACCGGCCTTAAATTTGGTGCAATTACTAAAGGCAATCCAACGTAAACATCCAAAGGCTCAACCCTATCAGGTCGCGCATTTTGGAGTGCTTGAGGATCATTTACCTTACGGAAAGGTCCTAACTGAGGCTGTTTGGGTTCAAACTCATCTGGACCAACCAACAGGCCATTCCATTCTCGCTTCATTAAGCGATAGGGATAGCGAAATCCCGATCTGTCGGAGATAGCCCACGATTCCTTTCCAGAAGCAAACTTGGCCATCAGCCCCTCCCATAATAGTTGAACTGAGGTGCAACATTAAAGGATGCGCGGTCTCTATCTTCAGTAGCAGCTCTTTCAAACTCCTCCTCATAGAGTCCTTTTAGGACCTGAACGCGATTGGGAGCCCTTTTTAAGGCAATATAATAGGCTAAACCTGCCGCTAAACATGGATAAAACCTGAAGGGCATGTCCATTGTGTTCGTGTATATGTCCGCGTCGTCCATGCGCGTTAAAGCGTCGTAATAGACAACATCGGTGCTATTGTCCGGAACAGGCCAAAGCTTTAACTGAGGTGTAACTTGTCTATCTAAGAAAAATTGATTAACACGACCTTGTGTCGTTTTATTGGGTATCGTTAAAAAGCCATCCCGGCTCAACCGTAACAAAGAGAAATCCGTGCCGTCGCGTTGAACCACTACCGATAAAATATCAATAACGTCCGCGCCCACAGCATATTCGCCTGTTCCAGTGACCATCGGAAGAGTACGCTGTTTAATAGTCCATTGATTCAGACCCCGATTAGCCCAGTCTGCCAGCAAAAGGTTTAAAGACCGCTTTGCGGATTTTAAATCGTAACCCGTCCGAACTTCAAGACCGCAGCGTTCAAATGCCTCTTCGACATACTCTGCAACATCAAGTTCAAAATCTTTGCTTCCGGATGTAGCCATAATCCGTACCTACCTTTTTTTGTTTGCGGTTTTCGCCGACCGCTTAAAAGCTTTAGCGGTAGGAGCGCCTTTTGTTCCGGGCTTACGCATTTTTTCGTTAGAACCCGCTTTTATGCGTTTCTTTTTTGCGTTAATATTCGCATACAAACCCTTGCTTGCCATTAGGCATTCCTCACCGCGCACTTGCTTACTTTTCCGCCTTTGCGCATTTTCTGAACCATGCCACCACTACGCATCTTTTTAACCATGCCACCACTACGCATTGGTTTTGCACCAGCTTTAAGGGAAGGATTTCGTTTCTTAGGTTTTATCGCCATCTTTTAGCTTCCTATATAAGGTTTCTCTTACACCGTAAATGGTGCTTGCGTCATATTCAGCATCATAGCTATCATAATATCCTTTTTTAAGCAACTTGTCTGCCGCTTCTTGCAGCTTAGACAAACGCTGAACAAATATCATAGCATAAGGCTTTTCTACTAAAGGATCAAATTCAATTTCTTCCACAAAATCACTTGGTTCGTCTTCAGGATGAAAACCCATTAACCAGATGTCTTTGTCAATAAACATGCCTTCGGAAATTACTTGATTTAAGCTGTCTAAGTATTGGTGAAAATCGTCTGCATTTTTTACATTACCAAGATCAACTAAAACAGCTATCTCGTATTGTTCGTCAAACTGAGAAATACACGAATATAAAGATTGATAGTTATTTTCGTGATTAAAAATAATAGCTACTTTGTTTTTTATCCACGCACTACGGGCATACGGGCAGGGAGGTAAGTTGTTAAAATAAGGGTTGGGCTTTTCCAAAACACTTGAGGACCAAGCCTTTATTTCTTTTTCTATTTTTGCTTCCAAATCATCACTAAAAAAAGAGTTGTTCATGTCTAGGACAAAAATTTATGGATGATAGGCGCTATTATAATTAATACGGCAAGGCCCCATATCTTTAAGTCTAAAGCTTTTAAAGACAACTGTTGGGCCGTCGCAAATTGTTTTTGCTCACCTAACTTTTCTTCTATCCGTTGATAGCGTAAGTTACATTCGGATTCGTGCTTTTCTAACTTGGCTAAAACTTCTTTTATTTCCATAAGATCCCCGTCACGGCTTGTCGGTTTTTTTTACCTTGCGCTCGTGGTTGTTTTGTAGGAGGTGTTACCTGCGTAACCATAGCTACCTCAGTTATAAAAAACCGTGATGTTGGTGATGTTAGTCAGTACGGCATAACAACCTTCGTCAAACAACATCCCTTCATCAGGCAGGTACACGTTGTCATCAGTGGCATTAGCAAAAGCCATTGTCAGTAGCGTGGTGCCGCCCGATCCGCCGTTTTTAAGGGCAAGCGTAGGAGAAGTACCTGCCTGATAATGGATTGCTTTTATCCTAGAACGGCCCGCGAAAACATCTCCGGAAGCCGTTAGGTAAGTTGATTTTATGTCAGAGGCCATGAGTGATCTCTTCCTTAACTGTAAAAAACAGTAACCGACGTAATGGCGGTTAAATTAGATAGCCATATATCAGAAACTCGAATGCCATCAGATGGTATGTTAACCGAGTGCGTTACCGAGGCACCTAGATCCATGTCCAAAGCAACCGCGCCACCGCTTCCGTCCGTTATCGTAAGGCGTGGAGAACCAATCGTTGTTTGGACTTGAATCTGCCTAATCCGAGCGGGACCAATACCTAGTGACCCCGTTTCGGTTATGCGTATTGATCTTACATCTGAGCCTGACATGGGTTAATCTTCCTGTTACGCTGTGCGTGTGAAAACGTATGCAGTGGCGCTGGAGAACATGAGGGTGAATCGCGCCAAGCCGGTCGGTCCTGCTACAACAGACACATCACCAAACGAACCCGCCGTGGTAACTGCGGCACTCGATTTGATACCATTTACAGCCACAGCAATAGTCACAGTGCTTGCGCCTGCGGTGTTATCAACGGACAGCTCGAAAACATAACCTTGAGTTGCGCCTAGTTCCGCCCCGAGCAAAGTGCCTGTAGGCAGTGTTATGGTGGTTGCCGCAGCAGAAGTGCTGGTAATGTAGCCGGTTGCAACTTGAGCCGCTGTGGCTGTACCAGTGGAATTTACGGCTGCTTGTGTGGTGTGCGAGATTGTAACAGCACCAACAAGGCTTCCGATAAAACCATTAGTAGAAGTGACTGGACCCGAAAAAGTTGTATTAGACATTAGAAAATTCTCACATGCGAGTTAAAGTGAACCTGTCTGCATATCGTCAGTCGGGACTGTCAGATTCACCGGAATGTTTCCCGATAGGTTTAACATACCATCGTACCTTTTACCTGTCAATATTAAGCTAAAAAATGGTCGAAGCCTGCTTTTAGATAAAAATAAGTTTTTTCATGTCAATTTTTCCCCAAAAAAAGGGAGCCTAATTAGGCTCCCTTTCTAGTACAACAGTTTTGCGTAAAATTACGCAGCGCCGGGAGTACCGTAAACACAACGCCAATCGGATACACCGAAAGAGAAACGTTCACGTGCCTTAAAGCGCATGTTGCCGGTATCAAAGTCGCCTTCCATTGCCGTTTTAATGGCAGAACGGTTAAAGTATTTGAAGCCGTTAGGTGCATCAGTCTTAATGAAGAAAGCATCTGTGTCAGTAAGGAAGTGGTTTACCACCGCACCGTCTGGAAGCATTCCCATAGACTTCATTGCGTTATTGTCGTTATCCGCAGTACCAGAGCGCAGGTTCGAGTTAATAACTCGCTCTGCGATGAACTGAAGCTCTTTAGGTATAATAAGCTTCATGCCGCGAACAGCAATCTTCAAACCACGCTCATCTGTCATACCAGCAATATCAATCAACATCTGCTCTAACGAAGTTTCGTTAAGGTCGGCAGCAACTGCCAAGACGTTGGTTTGGTTACCCGATAAAGACGGATGCGCGGCTGAACAAAGTGCTGCACCATCGCCAACCGCATTGACACCAGCCGTGAACGCATTGTTCATGATTGCTGCCGCTTTGATTTGCTTAGTCTGGGCCATAGAGCGAGCCAGAGCTTTGGTGTAGCGCGATGCAAGACGATCATACAGATTGTCTTCCACTGCTTCCTCAGTAATTGAGAATGCAAGCGCAATGGTTTCGTGAGTGTAACGAGCGGTATAAGTCTCTTGAGCGTCGTCAAAACTGATGGACTGTCCCTCATTTTTAACAGGTGCTGTGGAGAAACCACCAAGCATTACTTCTTCTTCAAACGCTCTGTCCGAAGACTCTTCGTCAAAGATTTCAGTGTGCTCATTTTCGTAACGGTTGTATTCAAGTCCGAACAGGGCGTTTAAGCCGGGTTCAAGCTCTTTCGCTAGTTGTGCGCGAGAAATAGCCATGATCTAACCCTCCTATAGGCCCGTTGAAGTCGCAGTAGTCTGCGAATCAAAACGGCTTGTGTTAGCGTTATAATGAGCGTTAATACGAACGATCATCGGGATACCAGCGGCTGCGAAGTCGGTGTTACCTGCGTCGTCCTGAATGCCTACAATACGCAACGGCAAAGTAGCCGTAGTTGCAATTGTGGACACGCCCAAGGCGGATGTTGAGTTACCTACGCTCGAACCAGTTCGTGCGGAAGTTCCCAACGATGCGTTTGCGAACACTGCTGTTAGTGCGGTAGCACGATCAGTTAGTGATGCGTCAGACGCGACTTTAAACAACTGGTTTGGGTTATCAGCAACGAAAGCTTTTACAGGATAATTAGTATCCACGCTTACAGAGCCAGAACCGGGCCAGTAACTTATCCAGATTGGTTTCTTTGAAACCGAATCAACGTATTCTACGCCCATCAGGACACCAAGTGCAGGCGTAGTGCCGCCTGCTGTGCTGCCAGCTTGATCAATGGTGCCTGCCGAAGTAGGTACACATAGCGCATACTGGTAAATCACATTAGTGTTGTCGGAAGCAATTTCATACTGGGTTACACCAGTAGAATTAACACCACTACCAACAAGCCCGATAGGACGGAGACCATAGGCCGTATTTGCATTAGCCATTATAATTCTCTCCTAAAGGGGTAGCCCATTTTATTTGTTGGGGCCACCAAAAGTTACACGAGATTGACGGTCGGGTTTATTGATCGTCATCGATGAATGTGCATTCTCTCTCATCATGTCGTGATCCACTGCATCCATCTGGTCTTTACTTCGACCTGCGAAGTAGTTAGTCCTTTCGGCTACAGTTTCGTCCGGAATCCGAGCGAGTAGCAATCCGCCAACTCCAAACACACCTTTGTATTTACCTGTTTCAACAGTAGGGCTTTCAAAGTCAGGATACTCGTCCTTACGGACCAGTTCATAACCTTCCCTTAATTTGGCACTGATGTTCTTTGTATCATCAAAGCCACGCGTTTCGGCGCGAATCCAACGATGTTTAAAACCATCAGGGGCAGGTGGTGCATCTAGCATAGACGGGGGAGCCCATGGCTTACGAACAGCCTGTTTCTCCCGAGTTTGGTTAGCGCGAGAAGTACGGTTTATAGACAAACTATTTTGTTCTTTATCATTTTGTTCAGTCATTTTTTTACTCCTTCACGTATTTCGCATATTCTTCAAGCGGCACACCCAGTTTTTTTGCAATTGCAACTTGGCTCGGGGTGAGTCGGACCTTTCTCCCACTACTGCGCCCAGATGGTGTTCTTGAAGCGCCAATGACTGTCTGAGCGGGTCGTCTGTTGGTGCCTTTTGAGCCGTTCCCGAATTTATCCGCGACACGGCGATCCAGCTCAGTATAGTAGTCTTCTCCGCTGGGGTCAAATCCTTCTTCTTCCACTAATCTTTTGTGTATTCCAAACGCCGCATAAGTCATTGCTTCGTCTGAACCAAACCAACTGTTACGCAATGCCCACTGCTCTGCTTTAGCATCAGGCCTTCTAGGCTGTTGTGCTGGCATTGGCTGACGAGCTTGGTGTTGTTGTGCTGCTTCAGCTTGTTGCCGTGCTCTATCCGAACTCGACTTAGCTTGACTGGCTCTATCTTGTTGAATAGCAAGCGAAGTAAGCTCGCGTTGAGCTTCAACAGCCGCTTGACTATCCCCTAATTCCATCGCACGAGTTAATTTAGCTTCCGTTTGAGCCATTTGAGTATTAACACGAGTGGTGTACTCGGTAACATAACTGGTATCTAAGCTAGACAGCCGTTGTTTAAGGTTGTTTGACTCGCCTTGTACCGCTTTAGCATACTGAATAGCTTCTTGCTCACGGCGCTCCGCTTCACGCATTTTTTTAGTAAGACGACTAATGCGCTTTTGAGTGGAGGTTTCAGCTTTGGAAAATTGATCTTCAGAACTATCTTCATTATCAATATCAGAGTCCATCACCTCTATTTCTACTTCTTCCGCATCACCGACGTCTAATTCAACTTCGTTATTCTCAGCCATTTTTATCTCCTTAAGTTAATTGATGTATATCTTCCGGGTCCAGAATGGTTGATAAAATTTCATCATCATTAAGGATTCTTACTTCTCCACCATCAATCTGAAAACGCGAGCCCGCATACCGGGCAAACATAACCCATTGCTTTTCTTGGCACCACGGTCCAGAAGGGAACTTGACTGTATCTTGATAGGCCAATGGGCCCATCTTCAAAACATAACCAACTTGGGTGGAAATTTGGCTTTTCTCTACAGTTTCTGTAGGAAGAAAAATACCGCCTGCGGTTTTTCCTGTACCTTGGTAAGGTAAGATTAAAATCCGCCAGCCCGTAGGATTAGGCATTCGGTCTAAGAGAGTTTTCCCGATAGCGTCAGGGTTAAGGCGTGGCGTGTCCACGTAAGCATCCGCTAGGTTAGCCGCATTCTTTCCGTCGGATTTCTTAACGTCATCTTTTTCCTTTTTTGTTTCTTTTTCTGTGGCTTGAGCCAAGGCTCTTTCATCGCGGGCAATTTCTAACGCTGTTTTACCCGAATCGGGGTCTGTCGTTGTTACTGTCATAAGGATTGCTCTTGTTTATCTAGCAGGCTTTTTAGTTCCTGTTCCACGTGAGTAAGACACTCTAAATTGCCCATTAACCCACGATATTGTTCCATGGTCTTAACATTACCATGAAGCATTAAATCTGCTATGCCTTGCCGCCTTTCTTTTGCAATTCTAAAAACAGCCTCGGCTACATATAATTCATCCATCTATCCACCCCTCGCATATAATCAAACATTGTCCGATATAATCTTATCACACATTATATGGGACGAGCTAGGGTAAACTGCAAAATTATGGGATAGATCGTAGCTCGAAGTGAGGACCATCAATAAACGGACGACGGCTCTGAGACCGGCGCTTATCTATATAACTATCCATAGCCTCTTGCATCGTTCCGTCCCACTGCGCGATATTGTCCACGGTCCATGCACCTCCCCAACGAATATGAGCGCCATGCTCAAGGGCGGATTCTTTCATAGCGTCAGCTAAGTCATCATATAGAGACATTTCCCAAGACGATCTTGACCCAATATACGCCATAAGATCAACCGCGTGTCCAAAACCGTCGTCTTGCAATAAATGAAAACTCTTCATGGTTTTAGAAGCGCCTTTTTCAAACAATTCTAGTTGTTCCGCTAAAGTTCTAACGCCTTGGATAACACCAAAATCTGTCGCCGTAAGTTTAATAGCGGTTTGCACCACACTTACTAGCAAAGGATGTACCCCTTGCAAATTAAGCAGACTTCCGCTAGATAATTTATAGCTCATTTTGTTAATCTTTTTGCCTTCTCAAACGTGCGAAGTCCACCAAGACCCAACATCCCAAGCAACACAGTCATAAGACTTTCCATTTCAAACGCAGGTAGCGCAGGTGCCGCAACACCAGCGTAAGCAAACCCAAAGGTAACCATCGGCACTAAAACAAAATGCCAAATCATAGCGAAGCTTAAACCCCAACCAAGGAATGGTCGCCACCCCGCTACAAAAAGACTCCTATGGCCTGCTTCGGCCTTATTTATTTCAATCTGACCCATGGCGGATTCATGTGCTTGGCGAGTTGCTAACGTAGCAATCTCATGTGCTAAGGCACTTTTTTGATCCTTGTCTTCTACAAACTTATCCAACAAGCCCACTATAGGACCAATCAATGCTTGAATCATAATCCCTCCTTAAAATAAATTAGTAAGATACCTTATACCACCCTTTTAACCGTATTCCTAACGGTTCCTTAAAGCAGCCTGTTAAGCGAGCCTATGCCCTGCTGCGCATAGGGTCTTTCAAACACGTTGCCTGAAGGCGCTAGAACACCTTGGGTAAATACGCTACGGGGGTCTATCCCTTGCTGCAAAAGCTGATTGATCAGTGTTTGCTGTTGCGCGGGTGCAAGATTTGAAGCCAACGACCCAAGGCCCAAAGCAGTATCGGGCGTGTTCGAGCCATTTATTGAAGAGTAATCCGTTGGAACTTCTACGCCAACAGGGGCGTAAGAGTAATCCGTTGGAACTTCTACATCAATAGGAACGTAAGGGTAATCCGTTGGAACTGCTACATCAATAGGAACGTAAGGTTCTGGTTCTACCGCTGGTTCTACCGCTGGTCCGGGTTCTACCGCTGGTGTCCGGTTTGCATGAGCCTTAAGCCAATCCCGCATGATTTTTTCGCGCTCGAAGGGCTCGTATTCTTGGAGGCGACTAGTTATGTTAGCAAGAGAAGGAACGCCGTCGATGTCTTTGGATTCATAACGGAACATTACAACACTCCTATAAAACGTTGAGGACGTGCGATAGGGCTAAAACTTTTTAAAGCGCGGTTAGGCACCTTCTTAACGACCTTTGAACGTAGTTTACTTTTACTAGAGCTTTTTGCAATAGCCACTTTAGTAACCCATGTGGGTCGTGCCTTTGATCGCGGCACCCGTGCCACGGGTCCTCATTCTACGAGGTGTGTTAGCAAAATCAGTCAAACCACCAGCCACAGGAGCCGGAGCTGTCTTACCGTAAGGAATTTTACCTTGGTCTTTAATATCGGCATAATCAACCGCTTTAGGGGGGTTGCTCGGGGTAGACCCGTTTACTTTTACTGTTCGATTTTTCATGATTAATTATCCCGATTAGTTTGTTTAAGTAGTTCTCTGTCCATTGCTGATTGAATACGAGCGCCTGTCTGACGTTCTTGGGCCGCAATCCGTTTACCAAATTGCTCCGACCGCATTGCTTGATTCTTTTGATCCAGCTGTAACTTGGCTTGATCAATCTGATTATCCGCTTGATTCTCCTGCGACTTAACCTCAATCTCCTTTTCCTTCAACTGAACCAATGGATCAGGGGCACCTGCACCCGACATTTCCCCAGACATGTCTTTCACTTTTTGCAGACCTTCTGCAATAAACTGCGCAGTCATACGCTCAATTTCAAGCATCTGCTCTTCGTCTGCTGGTTGACCACCGGATTGCTGAACCTGTTGCAAGTAAGCAACGGCGGCTTGTTCCTTAGAGGAAATCTGCACGTGTTCCATAACATGCTTTTGAAGCGTCATCGCTACCGGAGGCATACTACCAACAATAGGACTCGTTCCAAAAACCAAGTGCGCTTTAATATGCGCCTCGTGGTCTTGACCTTCAAAGGCTTTAAGCGGAAGCATATCTAAAGAGTTAATGTTTTCTTGTGCGGGATCAATAGGTGTAGGCTCTTCCGCAGGCACAGATTTCATTATGCGATCTATGTCGGTAACACCCAACGCTTCGTACATATCACGGTAAACTTCATGGAGGTTATGTATTTCTGGGGCTTGGGCCGCGAGCTGCATCTTCGTCTGAGCCAACATTATACGCTGTGCTTGACTAAATACATTAGGATTACTGACCGGAACAACGTCAACACGGTCATCAAAGTCCTCCCGCATAATCGTTTCATCGCCACCCGGAACAGAATATGGGTACTCTTGGGGCAAACTCTCAGACATCACTCGGGCAAGAATCTTAAATTCCTGACGCATAGCATAATGTAAACGCTTATGGACCGCGCTCATTACACGTGCGCCTTGCTCCATCATAGCCATCGTCGTACCAACAGCAGCCTGTTGATTACCATCACCTACTTTAAGATCAGTAATCGTGGCAAACCGTTGTGCGGCATCAACTACAAATCCAAGTAATTGAAACAATGTTTGGTCAGGGCCCTTAAAAGGTAACGGCATTAAGCTGTCTCGAATCGCTCCACCGGGCGCGTCCACATCTCGGAACTCACCGGGTTGTAAAGGTTCATCGTCATCCCTGATCCGTAGTCCTCGAGCCTTGAAGCCAGCAGGAAGGTTAGAGAGCGTACCGGCATCAATCAACTGTCGAAGTGCAGAAGTCGCTGTCCGGGACAAGCCACCAATAGTGTGTATCAAGCCTAGACCGTAAAAGCCAAAACCGGGTAAAAACTTGTAGTGTGTGAAGTAACTGATCTTCTTACGGAGGGAATCCTCTTCGAGATAGTTGCGACGAATTGATAAAACCTGTCCATTATCCTCGGAAATCGTGACAATATAAGGAATTTTAATCCCCGTAAACTCGTCGTCTTCATCAATGTCTTCATAGCCTTCGAGGTCCAAATCCACATGACACTCTAATATTGTGCAGTCATAATCAATCTGATTGGCTTCCACTCCAACTAGACGGTCCATCTCTCCCGTAAGCGAAGTCAATTCTTTCTGTGAGGGAATTACTTCAACATCTAAGTACAGTCCCGCCACCTGTCGTTTGCGTAAATCGTTTAACGACATACGAACAACTTGTGTAATGTTAGGACATGAAGCAAGGTCTGCGGTCTCATACGGAACCACAAGATTTTCCGCCGGAACAAACTTGGACACTGCTCTGTCTAGCGTCTCATCGTAATATGTCTTCTTAAAAGTAGAGCCAGCTAACGGCAAAAAGAATAACATTTGATCCATGTCTGGAGTGTATTCTTCCATAACATTTGTAATGTAGTAGTTCATAAACGACTGAACGCGTTGTGCCTGCTGCGCCTTCTTAGTCGTGTTCTTACCCATCACTACCGTTCGGACAGGACCCGAGGGAGGCAGTAATTCGTTAAAGGCTTGTGCTTGAAACTGTGTGGCCGCTTCGGCTAATAAAGGATGAGTTACACCAGAGGCTCCACGGAAAGGCCGTGTGCGCTCTTCGTAGTTAAAGCCCAACAGCTCAAGGCCATTGGAATACGCGTATTCCCAATCTTGACGACTGGCTTTGTTAGCATCAAACTCGCCCAGCAGCTCAGAGGATATGCGCCCCAGCTCGCGGTCCGGAATCTCTTCCGCAAGGTTAGCACTAAACTCAAGGCTCTCGCCCCGTTGATCAGTAGGATCAAAATCCACCGTTACCCCACCGTCTTCTTCAGAGGTAATCTCAATACTTTCAACATCCTCGGCATTTAACATCGCCATGACGTCGTTTTGTGATCCGGGAAGTTCTAGTTCAATTTCAGCCGACATGTCAGCCATGCTCATTTGAGATGGAATGTTTCTGTCCATCAAACTCGCATTTGTTTTTCCGGTTGCCATAAACGCTCCTAATGATCCGGTAAGAAATAACCTGAGTTGTCACGAGGGAAGTATAAGTCAGGACCATCTGCGGGGCTCCTGAAATTTTTACTCCATCGCGGCTTGTCTGTCGGGGAACCCTGTTCCTCCGGTGTCCTACCTAGAATTACATTTAACTGTTCAAAGATGCGTTTGTCTACCAGTTCTGTAAGTTGCGACGTACTTGCATCTATGCCAGCTTTCTTAAAAAGATTTATTCCTACCGCATTGTTCCGCTTGTCCATGGCCGCATGAGCGCGATTACTAAAGAACATTTCATGAACATCGCCCACTTTCCTAGATGTCTCGGGCCCATAGCCACGGGCCGTGATGGCCGAACCAAGCATGTGCGCTCTTACATCTTCCAACTCTTGAGGAGTAGGCATATCGAGACGCGGACGTTGATGGCGCGTTGCACCGTTCTCAAGATCAATGCCGTAGACACCTTCAGACAATTCTTCAGTAGGGTAGTTGTAAGTGTCCGCAAGCGCCTCAAAAAAAGTTTGCCCTTCCGGATAATATAAATCTCGATTTTCTGAATTTGTGCGACCAGAACTTCGTATGTCGTTTTGAGTAGAAGCATTAAGTGGTAAAGGGATTCCTTCCGTGCCTTCTGGAGGATCAGAAAAAAATCGATCTTCAATAAACGCTCCAACACCTTGCTCAACATAGGCCTGTTCCTCAGAAAACTCTTGGTTGTTTTCCATCGGTGATTCTAAAAGGACCGTAGCACCTCCATCTTCAAAATACGAGACAAAACCGCCTGCTCCAAGGTTTACCGCAGTTTGGTTCATTTCTTGATTCTACCATCCTTGCTAAAAGCAGGGGCCGTTCCTTTCTTTTTTCCTCCGGGAAGAGAGCTCACCGCATCAATAGCCGCTTTACCCAAGGTCAGTGCTGTACCCGCAATGCCAAAACCTTTAAGACTATTTCCAATCATTCGAGCAGCCTTGTCTGACAATATGGGTCGGTTTGCTTGCTCCGTAGGCTTGGCCTTAATATTCTTCTTAACATCCATACTCTGCATCGGATTTGCTAAACGGTCCGTGGATAAAGAGTGTGCTACCGGCTTGGTTCTAACCGCCATGGGCTGTGGACCTTTGCTGGAAGAAGGGCGATTTGTTCTAACCGCCATGGGCTTTGTTTTAGTTACCAAGGTAATATCCTGTAATTAAGCCGAGGGCTTTGTTAATAATACACACTAACTTTAGCAGATTTTTCTTCATCTTCCCAGTCATCCGTTGGAAGACGCACAAAATTACCTTGACGATACCGCATAAGGGCTTGTGTCATACTATCTACCAAGTCGTCAAACTCTCCGTTTGGAAAAGCCGCAACTTCTTCTACTAATTCGTCAGCCCAAGTCTCATTCGGAACCCAGACCATGCCAGCTTCAAACAAAGGTGACACACTATGCACTCTCGTTACTTTGTCATTACCACGACTCGGCGTGAAATTAACAACCGGTATACCCTGAGCACGTAATTCGTGCGTCAGTGGCGTTCCACTCGCTTTTGCTTCTATTATCACTGTATCAGGTTCCCAAAAATTATAAAGCTCTAATGCTTTCCCCTTTAACTCCGGAAAATCCCAACGACCTTTCACACTGTCCAACAAAATTAAATTGGGACCACTACCACCTTCGTTAGGATAAAATACCCCCCACGTCGTAATCGCAGAATAATCCGCAGTCTGTTTCCTAGAAAATGCCGTATCGTAACTCTGAATCACAAACTCCAACTGGGGAACCTTCTCCTTGTCCCATATCCGCCACCACTCCCGCTTAATAATCGCACTCTCTTCACCCGTAGGATTCTGCTGGTACTGCGCGTTCCACTTGCTCGGCGGTATCGATGCGCGGACCGCAATCAAATCCTCCAAACTCCAATACTCCGGCCAACACGGCGTACCGTCCGCAAATATTGCAGGAAGTTCCACAACCTCCCACTGATCGGCTAATGGATCTTTAGCCATCGCCCGTAACAACTGACCCGTCATGTCTTTTTCCGACCAGCGTGTCTGTACAATAACAATCGCTCCACCGGGCTGCAAACGCTGTCGAGGACCGCCCGTGTACCAATCCCACGCATCATCAAAACCCGCCGTCGACATCGCCGTCTGCTCCGAATGAGGATCGTCAATAATAATTAAATCACCACCACGTCCCGCTAAGTTTGATCCAACGCCCACGGCATAATACATACCACCAGAACTCGTGTCCCACCGACCAGAGGCCTTACTGTCCGCCGCCAACTTCACGTTAGTAAATATTTTTTTATAATCGTCCGAGTCCAAAAGGTTTTTTGTCTTACGACCAAAATTTACAGCCAACTCCGTCGTGTGCGTCGCCTGTATAATCTTCATCTTCGGATTCTTGCCCATCATCCACGCAGGAAAGAGAAAAGACGCAAACTCACTCTTCGTGTGCCTTGGTGCCATATTGATAATCAACCTCTTCAGATCGCCGCTCGCGACCCGCTCCAACTTGTCAGCAATAATCTTGTGGTGACGACCCGCAATGAACTCCGGCCACATAGCTTTTACAAATTTTAAAAAATTAAATTGGCATTCTTCATTTTTTTCGAGCTGCGCTAAACGCAGTTGAAGCTTTAATGTTTTTTCCTCTACAGCAGGATTTGTGGCTCTACTCATGGGGGTCCCTTTAACTTTTGTCACGCAGATTTACAGTGTTCCACGTGGAACATTCCAGCAAGAAAAACGTTTGTTATATGCAATATTACACGCTTATATAAGACAGTTAAAGTCTATTTAAAATTTCTGATGAATATTTGAGAGAAACATGGCCCTAGCTCTTCCCCCCACGGCCTGAGGCCTCGTGGCGTGGACCGCGTTTTTTGGTCTTTTTAGCGTGAAATATGACCCGATATCAGGGGGACCCGGGGCGATTACTGCGGTCCGGGCTGCCGGGGCCGGGTGCAGGTGAGATGCTCGGCGTCGTCATCGGTCCACGGTCCACGGTCATCGGTCCACGGTCCACGGTCATCGGTCCACGGTCCACGGTCCACGGTCATCGGTCCACGGTCCACGGTCATCGGTCCACGGTCCACGGTCATCGGTCCACGGTCCACGGTCATCGGTCCACGGTTTAACTTCCACGGTCCACGGTTTAACTTCCACCAGCCACCGGACCCGGTACGCCTTAAATAGTAGACAAAAAAAGGCCCGCGAGGGCGGGCCGAGATCCTAGGGTAGTGCCTGACTACTTAATAGGTGCCATTTTCTTTTGCCTCGGTTGTTGAGCGAAGACTATTGATTTCCTCCAGAAGGTCTTGTGCCATTGCGAAATAAGCTATCATAGTATTCAGCCCTAACACACCCTTATCTTTTACCAGATCGCCTAGATCCTCTGAACTGTAAACATCCTCATAAGCACTGGCGTTGTCTGTGTGCTGTATCACCTCGGTATTGTGTGCGTAATAAATGATCCACTCATGACCGTCTACGGTCTCGTGTACGGCGTCATAATAATCATCATCACTATTGGAGTTATCTAAAATATCAGTAGCCAGCTCTGTTATTTCTTGTTGGTAGTCTGAACGTGTCATCGTGTCGGGCCTTAATTATTGTAAGAAAAAACACTTTACCAGTTAATAATAGTTATTGTCAACCACCGGACCACCGGACCACCAGCCACCGGACCACCGGACCACCAGCCAGCCACCGCACGCGGTACGCTCTGGACACCGGACGCGGCGCAGGGCCCGGCTTGTTTAACTACCTTAAACGAAGGCAATAAAAAGCCCGCAGTCCAGCGGGCTAAAAAGTATTAATGAAGGTTTAATTTAATACTAATACTCAAAATCAACCCATAACAAAGCGTCTTTTTTGACGTGGATTGATCGGCTGATGTCGTCCTCGTCGTGTAATTCGTAAACTTTATACGAGCGGTCATAGTCGCCCCGGGTGTACGTTTTTCTAGAACCAAGTTTTTTGCGAACAAACTCCCCTTTCTTGATATCCTTCGTAGTCATCTGAAAACTCATTTTCGTTACTCCGTGAAGTTAAGGTTTAGCGGCTTTTGCTCGCCGCTGTATAGAAGTATATGGGATAATATCCTATAAAGTAAAGTTTATCCGATGTCGCCCGCTACGTGGTGACGCAGGATTGAGCCCGCTTTTAATCCTTTGGCGAACCGTTGCAGCTTCTCGCCGTCGGTTTCGTCGGGCTGGTCACTGTTGGCGGTGGCGTCCCAATGTAATCGAACACGCCCGCCGTCGGCATAACATCCGCCGTCGGTGTCAGGGTCCGCCGCTTTTTTCTTGCCGGAACCGTGCGCAGTAAATCCTATTATATAATCACGGTCAGCCCGTGCACATAAAGGTATCCCGTCGCCGCAGTCACCGCAGGAAAAATTATCTATATATTCGGCAGGGCACCGGACCACCCGCACGGCGTCGGTCTGGATAAAGTCGCCGCGGCCATTGGTGCCGCCAAATAACGGGGCGATTGTATGCTTTCCGTTTTGCCACTGGTCCGGGGATAGCACCACCACGGCAGGCACTACCCGGGACGCCGCCGCCGCGCTTACTAAATTACGGGCTGAAAAGTTAACGACAGTCTGGCCGGTGCTATCTTTGTCGGACCGGTCCGCCCACCGGTGCCACGCAAAATGAGTGTAAGTAAAAGAGACGCCACGACGCGGAACTGCACCTAGTAAAGCCTCAAAATAGTTCTGGTCTATTTGTTGCGAGCCTTTGCCGCTGCAATTCATTTCGCAGGATGCCGGGCACGTGCCATACATTTCACGCTCCCCCGCTCTATAGGTGACAGCAATGCCCCGGGTTTTTGTTGCGCCGCTATATTCAACAGTTTTTAACATAATGATTGACCTTTTTAATTAATGTATGCGATAGAGCGTATACTTTAAGCAATAAAAAGCCCGCAGTCAAGCGGGCTAATTTTACAACGGTTACGGCTACACTTTAACTGTGGGTATATCCGTCCAGCTCAATACCTAGCCACATACCAGACCAGCGCACCATAACGCAATCACACCCGGGCAAAACAGTGCGGCGGAATGCCTGATAAGTCAGCCCCTGATTGTTTTGGACCCACTTGCGGTGTAAGGCTTTGCGCTGCTTAGTGCTTAAAATAATCACGCTGTCACCTTATCCAATAGCGCACCGGCTTTGCGTTCCATATCTATACGCGCATCTTGGTGCGGTATATCCCGAGCAACTGCAGTGATTGCCTGCGCAGCATCCCAAACAGTTTCGACCGGGCGGCCCTCTTCTGCAAGGTGGCGAGCGTTGGCAGCTTTCGCCATGCGTCCAGACAATCCAGCCCGGTTAACTAAAAAGTCAAAACGGCCTGCATCATCCTTTGCAATCTTGGCAGCTTTGGCAGCAAGTACACCCTCGACAAAAGTAGAGGTCGAACCGTTGGCGAACGATTGTAGTGCCGGTCTGGCTTCCTGCGCGAAACGATCCGGCGCGAATTTAGTATGCCGTATTTTAATTTCGCTAAAATTTTCGACCCCCCAAAGGTTTCGATTCATACAAACACCGCGCAAATACATGGCGGCTATACCCGCCGTCTTACTACCCGTTTCGGAATTCCAAGCATAGAAGCCGCGAAACATTAAATCGGGCTCGCCGTTGGCAAGCTTTCCAACTTCGATGGGGTTGCGGTCATCCACTAAAAAGACGAACACGTCCCGGTCACTTGCAAACAACGTGGTGGTAGCCATAGACACTGGAATTTCAGGGTCATAGACGGCCATGCCGTCACGGCTTCCCGTCATCATACCGGGAACTTTCCAACGTCCGCCGCTTGCATCCACCAATTGCTTGATAGGCTCGAGGATCTCCCAATCATAAATACGGCCATAGTCGGGACCGGTTGCAGCTCTTAACTCGCCGCCGTCGGTTTGGTTACCGTAGACTTTGATTAGCTCCTTGCCACGGTTATATTTCAAACCCCACTGCAAACAGTCCGCCGCGATAGGTGCCGGAAGGTCTCGCAAGTAACCAGAAGGTGCACCGGCAAGCTGGGACAGTTGGCCAAACGACCAATTGGTGGGGGTGTTGTTGTGCTCGCGGTAATTATCGTCGACGTACTCAATACGAATGTCTCCCCGGCTGGGATTGACTTCGTCATAGTCACCAATGATCTTTATCTTGTGAGTGTCAACAGTGCGAGAGGTCATTCGCTGCGCGTCTATCTTCTTATAGGCGAGCATATCGTCGAGGGTTAAAAACTTTTGATCGTCAGGCCGACTGAACCAATTCGAGGAAACAGCCGAGTTTCCGATACCATGGGCTAAAGCGTTCGTTTGATATGTAGACATAACCTATGACTCCGTAGATTGGGCACTTAATTGCGCCACCTCTATAATATCGCAGAAAGTTGCATACCTTGCAACCTAATATTTTACTTTTTTAAATAATCTTTATTGCAGGGCAGTAAAAAACCCGCTCAAGGGCGGGCTAGTGTTTTATTTCTTACGTCGTCTTATCAGTTGTTTTGGTCGCCGTTGGGGTTTGGTTCGCCGCTGCTTCTCTTCAAAATCTTCTAAAGCTTCGGAACCATATTTTAATTTCGCAAACCACTTAAAAAGAAAAAACATCTCTAAACTCCTATTGTTTCTACGGTTAGCTCTGTTTCTAGCCAAACTTTAGCCCCACAAGAAAGCGGTTTGTTTGGACGGTACACAAGCTTGGTGATGACGACTCCTTCAGCGTCTTTAATCCACGCCTCATTACATTTTCGGTTCTGCGTATAATCTTTTACTGTCAACACCGGAAGGTCCGCACCTTTAGCGTTGGCTTTTATATGGTGCTGGTTAACGTGCAATACTGTTTTCATTTTATGACCTCATGTCGTAGTTAAGTTAAGACCACACAATGGTATGCGATTATATAGGAGAGATCAACCCCATAATAGTGTCCCAGTCAAAATTCCCTTCACAATAATAAAGAGGTTCCACCTTTAAACCGGACATTTTTAAGTCCATCGCTTCCCTCCCATGATACAAGTAAATCTTTTGCGGCTGGGTTTTAGTAGCCGCTTTGCGCACCAAGACCCAAACGCTTGCAATACTATGATTGGTTAACCATGCAACTTGGTGGGGTCGAAGATCAACAACTTTGGCGGTGGTAACCTTTAGCTCGACGAAATGAAAGTGTCCGGCGTCATCACAAACCAAAACGTCAGGAATACCGGGCATAGCCCACGTTTCAATCCGCGTTGCCTTCCACGTCCTCGAATTCTGCGACATCCCCGCCTTCATCAGCTTCCATAAGTCGGCTTCTCGCTTTGTCGCGGTTCTGGGTATTGCGTTCTCCTTTGGGAGTAATGTCGATAGTAATCGGGGCATAATTGTGTTTAATCTCCTGTAAGGCCAGCATGACCTCATCTTTGCTCATAGAATCAATACTACCCGTTCTGATTTCGCTTTTACTAACGTAGATATCGCCCTGCGCTTGACCACGTCGGTACTCAGCTTGAACGGCTGCGGAATAAGCCCCATTATTTAGGGCCAAGTCTCGGATGGTTTGTAAATCACGCAAGTGTCGCTGGTATGTTACGCCAAACTTTTCGTCCAGCTCTTGGCGATAAGCCCTGATCGCATTAACAACGTGTGGACTTATATGTTGATTGGTGAGTTCGTAAGCTCGTGTATGGGCGGAGCTGACAGGGTAACCGGCATTGACGGCTGCTTCTCGCATAGTTATCTGACCGTCTTTTGAAACGAGCTCTTTTACGAATAGTTCTTGTTTACGAGTTAGTTGCTGCGCGGCTGTAGCGCGGGGCCGTCCACGCTGCTTCTTGACAACAGCGGGGATGGTTTTTGAGGTGATCTTGGTAGCCATTCTTGTTATCCAGTTATAAAAAGATAGTTTAATACTAAACCGCTTATCTGTATATAGAACTCCAGAATATTTTTTTAAAAAAAAAACTTCCAGACCCCCATAAGGCACTTTTGCCATTTAAGGTTACATAAACACTGGTTACGTTACAAATTTGTTTTTCACTTGTGTCACCTCTGAAACCCTTATATACACTGGGCTAATTAGCCAAAGTTACACCGTTACACCGGTTACGCCTACAATTGCTTTTTTCTTTCAACTTTCATTTGAGATCCTATATACACATACGGCGTTTAATTTGTACCACTACGATGCCTCTGTGTCCCAAATCCGCCAGTTTTCCGTGAGCAACCGTTCGACGGCTGTTACCCTAGCCACTGACGCGTGGACCAAGGTCCGCGGATTGTTACGGTTGAAGCCTGACACCCAAGCGGAAGACACGGGTGTTTTCAATTTTACCGTAATAGTTTCTGCCATGGCCTCGTATGTTTCTTTCAGGGTTGCGCCGTGTTGCACTTCTCGTGTCACTTCGGCTCGGAGCTTCATTTGTAGGAGGGTAATTCTGAGTATAACGTCTTGCATTACTGTTCCCCGTATTAATATTATAATGTTCTTTTTATTTTATAATAAAAGCCACGGGGTGGCAACGTGTATGACGTTTCTCCTGTTCAGTGGTCCGTAGACCCGCTATACTGTCTCGGACCCACTTGCTGATCTGTCTTACCCGAGGCTCCTCTACCTCACCCCCTTGCAGTTGGTGGGTGGGTCACTGCTTTTCAAAGTAGTTCATTCGGTCTTCCCATTTAAAGATAGCGCTTTTCCATAGGTCGCGGTCCGTGATTAGTGCGGTTGTGATTGTTGACTTAGGCGCACCCATTTTCCAACCTAGCTTAATGGTGTCTTCATAGGCTAGGGCGTCGTCTAGCCACTGTTCTGGGTCTTTATTTCCTGCGGCATAGTAATGGCATAGGTGGGCGCACGATTGGTCTGTAAGCGTCCCGTCAGGGCCTTCTAGCAAGAATGGGGTTTTACTCATTACTTATCTCATCTTCAAAACAATGATTTAAAAAACTAAGCGCATGTTTACCAACCAGCCAAGCCTTATCATCCTCAAAAAACCTTTCGCCAATTGTACGCATATTGTAATGTTCTTTCCCTTTATCAAAAAAAGCTATTACATAACACGAGCTAATTCCTTGCCATTTTACAAGTTCATGGCTTTGGTTTTGCTCACTCCACCTAAATTCTATATTACCGTATCTCATTACTTTGCTCCTTGCCTTTCCAAATCATCCGCAATTCTTTGTATCATTACTGCTAACTCACGTATCCAAGATGCGTTTTTAGTTCTTATTGCTTCTTCAAGCTCTGTTAAAATAGTTTTATCCATTACTTACCCCTGATTAGCGTATTAATGTCGAATTTGACCATGTTGGAGTTAGTGTAGTGGTTATTAGTTTATCGTTATTCATTATCTAGTCCTTGTTTAATTTTAATCGCGTCCAGTCTGAGTCGCTTAATCCAGCCGACCTAGCTTTTTCTTTCCACTTTAATTTATCTGCTGCTGTACATCGTATTCGCCAATAATCCCCAATTACCTTATCAAGCGGAAGCTTATTGTGCTGATTACCAGTGTTCTTTGCTTTTTTCATAGTGCCTCAGTCATTAGTCTGTAATTCTCACTCATTAAAGATTTATCTCTTCCGCTAACTTCAACTGCATGATCAGGCTTTCCGTCAGGTTTAAAGTATACCCAGCACTGCTTAGGCTCTGGCTTGACTCTGAAGTGGTAAGTTGAGAAGTCCCAAATTGGCTCATCATCATCTATAGAAATCCACCCTATAGGGCCGGTTAACCATTCAAACTGGATAACCTTCCCATCCTTATGTGCTTGCACTACTTCTATTATTTCATCGTGATTCATTTTATTTCTCGGCTGCTTTATGACATTACATAGATTTGTGCTAACAGGTCAATGGTTAATTTGATTTACTTCATACTCCATTTTGGTTTAGTTATACGCCAGATTTGTTCCCACATCGGTTCAAAGGGAATAGCTGAGTCCCACTTGCAAGATGTTTGGCCGTATGGTGGGTCTGTCAGTATCATATCGATTGAGCCGTCAGGTATCTCTTTCATTCGCTCTAAGCAGTCGCCTAGCATTAAATTAATCATTGTTACCCCTGATTAGCATTTAATTAATTCTCGGCACATCGTCTCAATCACCCAAGGCTCAACGATATAACTTAAAATAAAAAACCCGATTAATCCTATTGCTACTATTGCTATAAACTTCATTACCCACTCCTGTCGTTGTAGTCTTCATGCTCGTCATCGTCATCGTCATTGCCATAGAAGTTCATGCCCCACGAGGCCAGAGTTAAAAAACCTATGATTATTAAAATAAACGTGGTTCCTAATATTAACCAGAAGTTCATTACTTAACACTCACATAATTAACAATACCCTTGCAAACCTGATAAATGATAACGATTGCCGCTATGAACGCGATTACAAATACTTGAGCTGTTATATCTTCAAAATAAAAGTTGATTCTGAGTATTGTTGGTTGCATTTGTTACGATCCTTTCTGATTTGCCCCTTCTTCGGGTTTATTAGTGTATTAACCCTTCTGGGTCGGGGTCTGGAATAAAGTGGTCTGGTGATTCGGCTTGGTAAGCGGCATTTGATAAGCAAGAAGAAATTAGTCCCAAGGCGGAGGGAACATCAGGAGATACTTCAATAATGTGGGCGAGGATCTGTGTGAGTGCACCACCGATGGCCGGTCCCGCGTCCATGTCCCGCGCATGAAACTCCGTTAACAATGCCGCCATCATCTTGGCGGCATTGAAGAAGTCGTCATTGGCTTTACCTTCAGCCTTGGAGTATTCGTTGCCACGATTTTTCAACGTCATTAAGCCTTTTCCGTTTTTCATCTGTATTGAGAGTATCATCTTTTTCGATCAGGGTAAGTGCTTGGTTAACCACTTCGTTGATCTGTGATACGGCCCACGGCCACCGGATATCGCTTACGCGTTCGTTGCTGGCTTCCATGTATCTACCTCCGCATACCATTTGCCGCCTTTGCTTTCGCAAACTTGGACGTTGATCCAATCTTCGTTTTGGGTCGAGAGCCACGCAAGAAGGTCCTCTCGTTTAATGCTGAGATTACACTTCACCCAATCGGGTGCTGTTTCTCGTGGTTGTTTGGCCACGAGGCCATCAACAAAAATCTTATCCATTATTACTCTCCTTATAAAAAAATGCCCCGAGCCGGGGGCAACCTAACTCGGGGCGGGTCTTAACTACGGAGAACATGTTGCCATTCTCACGTCCATTATACACCGGGGTATAGGATAAGCAACACTTAATCGCATACATCCTCGGGGAACTCTGCTTTAGATGTTTTGTCGGCAATAGTAAGCTGGCAGCTTTCGCACCATCGCACTAAATTTTCAACCGTTTTTTCGATTACTTCGAGGGGTTTACTACATTTGGGGCATTCGTTTCTAACGAGCCTTTTGTGTATTTCCCCTTGCTGTGGGTTTTCTAATTTCATTATTGACCCCTTGAGTTTCTTTATACGCATCAAAAACAAGGCGGAGTTGACCGCCGATGGTTCGACCTTCTTTTTTTGCCAGTTCTTTTATCTCTACATAAACTTCTCGCGGAACGAGGATGCTTTTCCAACGTGTTGTATCCATTTTTATCTCTTTGAGGCCCTAAAGTCTAAGATAATATAAGAATATATACAAGGTTGCAAGAAAAACCCCGCCGAAGCAGGGTTTGAGAATTAGTCAAGCTTTTTAGCTTCACCCCAAGAAGGTCCCATTTCTATATCGCAAACGTTAGGCACCTCTAAAGGCAAGGCACTCTCCATAACCCGAGCGATCTCTTCAGCTTCTTCGCGGGTCTTCACCGACATCGCCAGCTCGTCATGGATTTGTAACATCGGGAGTTTTCCCATTTTGTACAGATTGACCATCGCTCGCTTCGTCATGTCTGCGGCAGATGCTTGTATAAGCCTGTTGAGTGCTTTATAAGTAAACGCCCGCTTGAGTCTGGTCGTAGGTCCGTAGGCATCAACCGCTTCTTTGTAGGGTAGTGCCTTATTCATGGCGAACGTGTCTGGCTCCCACATATCGAAGCGACACTTGCGGCCTTCGAGTGAGCGCAGCGCACCCCCTGAAGTTCGGTCATTGAGTCGGTTCATGACACCACTCATCAAGCCTTTCACAAACGGCACGCGGGAATGGTACTGCTTCACCAGCACCTTCGCTTCGTCGACCGAGATGTCCAGTTCTTCTGACATCTTGTTCACCCCCATCCCGTAGATCAAACCCAAGTTAATGGTCTTCGCCTGCTTCCTAGGTAAGCTCGCCATCGCGGCTACCATGTTATGGAAGTCGGTTTCTGGCTTCTCATTGTAGGCCGTAACAAAATCAGCCGCGCCTTCTAAGGGTATTCCTCGCGTTTTACCGTATACATGCGCATAATGGACCAAGATGCGCGGTTCTTGCTGCGAGAAGTCAATGGCCGCCCACTGCTCGCCTTCTTCAGGTAGAAACAACGAGCGAATCATGGGCCCGTAGATTGGATCGCGAGCTGGAATTTGTTGTAAATTTGGATTACGCATTGAGATGCGGCCCGACACAGTACCCCCATCATCCGAACGGAGTTGATTAACATGACTATGAATTCGGCCATCAGCGTGGCAGTGCTTCATGATGGAATTGATGAAAGTCCCGGAGGTCTTATTCAGATTCCTAGCCTCGACAATAAGCTTCGCGACGGGGTGACTATGCTCTTGAAGAAAGAATTTGGTAAAGGAAGGTGCTCCTTTCTCAGTCTTTGGATATTGGATTCCGAGGTTGTCGAAAGACTTTGCGAGCGACTGCGCCGCCCAGATTTCAACGCCCGAGCCTGCGACGTGCTTCAACTCCTTCAAGACCTCCCGTTCCCGTTTAAGGAGGCTATCCCGAGTACGCTCAACTCGGTTGACGTCAACCCGGACGCCCCGCATAGTCATGTCGACGAGACATGGCAGCAGATCAAGCTCGAGGTTGACGACGTTCCACAGATCCTCTTGGCCTATCTTAATGGAAAAGTAATTCCACAGTTCAAGGGTAAGCTCCGCGTCAGCTTCAGCGTATGGTCCAACATACATAGCGGGCATCTTCCACATTTCAGCTTTGGGATCGATACCGAACTCCCGAGCTGCTTCGACTAACGCCTTCTCAGACTTTGTTTTGTTAAGTAAGTCGTAACAAAGCGCATTCAGGCTGTAGCTGAACCGGTTTTCATCGAGCAAGGAGGCGACGATCATGGTATCGATGATACGTCCGTTGACCGTGAACCCCATTTGTTTAATCCAACCCAAATCATACTGGGCGTTGTGCATGATCTTATCAGCCGGACACTCAAATACTTTTTGAAGCCATCGGTTGACGATCTTTTCGTCGAGGTTACCGCCCCCGAAATGACGTATAGGGATATAGCAGGACCAGCCATCGACTGCGATAGCGTACCCCACCACTTCACCGTCGCCGGTTGGCCAACCGGGACCGTTCACTTTTAGGTTCGGGTCGCGTGTTTCGACATCGATGGCAATCTTAGCGGCTCCTGTAATATCGGGCAGCTCTAAAGGTGGAACCCATTCGTTTTTATTAGCGAATATTGACATTTGTAAACTCATTCTTTAGTCCTCGGGTCATCGCCCATTGAGTACCGGAGGTACCAGACGGATTTTTGTTTATCCTGCGTGGAGTCTTCGTTCTTATTATCCATTCGCCATATATATTTAAACGCAGCTATCTCGGCATAGACGTTAACTTTGTCTCTACCAAATGCTGCAACCATTGCGTCGATACATTCGATCCCTCCGGCTGAATAGTGTTTGGGCTGTGAAACCATTTTGTCTTTACTCATAAACCACCCTTTTAATTAAAAAAGTACGAGCCGTTACAGCTCGCACAATGAGGAAATCATCTAATCAAATCATTAATTTCATCGTTATAATATGCAGCGTTTTGAAAACTCAGCAAACTAATTAACATTTGCACCCGTTTATGCGGAGTCTCGTTTTTTTCTTTCAGCTCTAAAATCTAGGCATCTTTGCGAGCGTAATCCTCGCGCACATCTTGCCAGACAACCTTCATTTCAAATCCTCTGTGTATTTAACATCAGATTCAATCGTAAACGACTTAGATAGTAAGCTGGATATATCCGTTGCTGCGCCGACAAGCTCCGCTACGCTGCTAAAGCTGCTCGATAAATGTAGTGATGATATCTTTATTGGAATTTTGCGCTCGCTTTGCATTATCTATGTTTGTATAAGTCATTGATCCTATACTTCCATACTCATAATCAATTCTATAAATTACGCTAGGCTCTGGCTTTACTCTGTACTCAATCGCATCAAAATTCCACATTGGCCGGTGATCATTGTCATAAGTGTAAAATTCGCCAGCGTTAGCAGCTGTATGGCGCTTTCCTTGAATCGTTTTTCCTTCTTGCGCTGCCTCTAAAACTGCAATCATTTCCTTTCTTGTTTGTTTCATTCTGACACCTCTGGGATTATCCAAGTTTGTTCTGGCTCGGGTAAGTTACAAAGAGCTTCTACATAAAAAAACGCTTTTTGAGTTGGCTTATAAGTTCGATGTAGATCATCATCACTAATCAAATAACCATTGTTTAATAAATAACATATAGCATCTTGCCGCACTGGAGAATGTAGCGTGTTATAATCGTTTCCCGACCAACTATAATGTATTAATATAATTAATTTTAAAGGACTCATTTTGTTTCCTCTGGTAATGTTGTGTTAATCCCAAACTATCAAAGCTATGGCAGTAAGAAAAGAACCCGCTACCATACTAATTCCTATTTTTAAATCTGGTGTTGGATCTAGCATTGCTGGCATAATTATAGTTCCAATTATAACTCCAATTATAATTAATATACTGTTAACTTCTATGCTTTTCATTTCAAATCCTCTGGGTAATCGATGTTAATCAGGCATTATAGCCTTTACAAATGTAAGTGCTTTAAATCTTGCCTGAGGGAAAACTTGGTTATCAATCATCAATTTACTATCAGACCTAACATAAACTGGATACCAGATATCACCTTCTCGCGGGTCGGTAAACCAATACCAACAATTTTTTTCCAATTCTTTCATTTTAAATCCTCTGGGTATTCTAATCTGATGTTTAAGCGTAATGCTGCGCCCGTAATACCGTCAAATTGTTGTGGTAATTAATTCAGGTTATTGCAATTTATAGCCGGTCCTCTTTCTGCATTACATTTACGACAAACCGGATCAACGTCTAGTGGCTTCATGTAATCCCTATGATCATAACTGTGCGCTGGTTTTCCACAATCTACGCAATCTATACTTCCATCTAATATAGGTAAGTCGCCGTTATTTCTGGCTTGAGTGACCAATGCATGAGCGCGAGTACTATTTAAGCTTCTCACTTTATCTGCTCTCCTGTTCCGTCGCATGACTTGCACACTTCAATAACGCCAGTCACATCTTTACCGTAATAAATAACGAGCTCACATTGCCCGTTGCAAGCTACGCATTTAACCGATTTTCTCAAATGGTCATTTAATAGCTGCACCTTTCTAATGCCGTAATCATTCAATACATCGTTGCGAAAATCATAAATCCACCTCATTTTTAATTTAGTTTTACTTGCTATAAATTCAGGCGTTAAGCCTGTTCGTTTAAGTAATGACCTAGTCTGTTTTTCTATTTTCATTCTTGCAGTGTATAGTAGTTGTTAATTATTGCAAGCAATTAATTGCAAATAAATAGTTTACATACTGATTAATAGAGCGCATACTTTACTAAGAATTAAAACAGGAATTACAAAATGAGTAAACCACGGTTACATAAAAACACTGGATACATGCATATCTGGCACGAAAGTAAGGCGGTGTATTATCATCGTTATGTATGGCTAAAAGCTTACGGCGAATGGCCTGATGGAGAGATAGATCACATTGATCACGATAAGTTAAACAACTCTATTGGTAATCTTAGGGTTGTAAGCCACAGAGAGAATAACCTTAATAGGTCAATGGATTCCAGAAACACCAGTGGATTTAATGGGGTAAGCTGGCATGATGCTAGAGGCAAATGGAAGTCTTCTATAACGGTTCTAGGTAAAAATAAACACCTGTACTATGGAGATTGCTTACTTGACGCAGTAGCGACCCGAATGTCAGCTAACAGAAAATATGGTTTTCACAATAATCACGGAGTAGCAAAATGAATGAATACACTATAAGACCACTTGGCGCACCACCACTTCCAAGGATAGATATTGTCTTTGGTGAAAACATCCACGCTGAAGCGATCTATGATTTTAACCATGAAGATTTGATTGAGTTGATTGCTTTAATGGCTCCAGTTGGACATAACGGAAGTAGCGTTAATATAATAGATGATTTAAGTGAATCAAGCATTGGTAAGGCGCGATTTGCTTTGCGTGATGCAATAGACGAGGCTGAATAATGAGCGACTACGACGAATGGAAACTAGCATATAACCCTGCTTGGGACGACGAAGACGACGAAGACGAGCTGACTTACGAAGAACGCAAAGAACAATATGAAGTTAATCAATGGGAGAGTAATAATGACTGATTCAATTACAAGAGAAGATTTAGCAGAGGTAATAAGATGTATGGAATGCCCTGAAGTGGTGACTAAATGCGAGGTTGAGCTGATAGGCGAAGCAATATTAGAGCAAGCCTTCCCGCCTAAGTTTGTGCCTAGAGTTGGTCAGGTTGTGGCTGTGTGGCGTGATTATGGCCAAGTTAAGTTTGATAAATTTAAATTAATGGATAGTACAAAAGCGCCTTATGTGTGCGAAATTAGTGATTGGCATAATTGCCGAGCATTGACAGCAGAAGAAAAGGGTGAGCTATGAGTGAATTTGACAAAAGAGTAAAGCGGTTAGTTGATAAGCATAACTATCCTTTGGATTTAGCTTACGCAGTAGTATGGCGAGAAGTCACGGAGGCACAAAAGGAAAGAAATTAAACTTAGAGCTTGTAATAATCACTTAAAAGTTTAGTTAGAGATATCTTTCTTAATCTAATTTCCTTTTTGTTCATTTTTACCCTCCCCCCCCCTAACTTTATAACATTATCTAATTTTTTTTTTAAACCGCTTGACATGTGTAGGATATAAGATAATATCTACCTTTGTCAAGGCCCAAAAGGTGCCTTTAACCACGAAGGAGAGAAGTTATGAGTGTAGATTTAACCCAAATGATGGAGGCCGACTTTGAAAACAAGCAGGCAACCAGTGTTGAGAAGATAGACCAACAAGGACTTACCACGGTAGCCGAGTTGGCCCGCCAAATAAGAGACAAAGAAGTAACGATTGAAGCCCTTGAGGAAACTATCAAGGAATACAAGAAAGACCTTCAGAAGCTTACTGACGAAGAAATGCCTGCAATGCTTGCTGAAATCGGTATATCTTCTTTTGCCCTCGACGACGGTTCTACCGTTGAGGTCAAACAAACGTATGGAGCCTCCATACTTGTTCAAAACCGTCCAACCGCTTTTGAGTGGCTACGTGACCATCAGTACGGTGACATTATTAAAAATACTGTCTCGTGCCAATTTGGCCGTGGTGAGGACGATCAAGCAAGCGCCTTTTCTACGTTCGCGGAAACACATGGGTTTCTACCACAACAGAAAACCGAGATACACCCGCAAACGTTACGTGCTTTCGTAAAAGAAAGATGTGAGGCAGGAGAGGAATTCCCCATGGAGTTATTTGGGGCTTGGGTAGGTCAACGTGCAGTTATTAAGAGAGGAAAGTAAAATGACACAAGCAAAACAAGTAGCAAAACAAGAATCAACCGCAATGGCGGAATTTGATCCATCCATGTTTGAAGCCGATGCAGGTCGGGGCATGGAAAACATGGGACAAGAAGACTTAGCGCTTCCTTTCCTAAAAGTTCTTTCAGGCAATGACCCTATATTAGACGAAAATGAAGTGGCTCGTAAGGGGGATATTTACAATACTGTAACCGGGGCAGTTTACAAAGGTAAGGAAGGCATACGAGTTATCCCTTGTGCTTATCAGCGTAGATTCATCCAATGGGCACCTCGCGGCATGGGGAGCGGTGCCCCCACTGCAATTTATGAACCCGGTGAGGTGCGTCCAGAAACAGCTCGGTCTAGCGATGACAACAAAGACTATGTTGCTGACGGTAGCGGGGAGTATATTGAGGAAACACATCAGCACTTCGTCGTCCTCGTTGGGGAAGACGGAGCGTTTGAGACAGCTTTGATTGCAATGAAATCTACGCAGCTTAAAAAGTCGCGGAAGTGGAATAGCATCATGGCGTCACGTTCGATGCACGGATCAAAAGGGCCGTTTACCCCTCCACGCTTTTCGCACATTTACCACCTAAAAACAATCTCTGAGGAAAACTCAAAAGGTTCGTGGCACGGTTGGGAAATGTCGGTAGATAGTGCCATTGCGGATGCTGGCCTGTACGGTAGAGCAAAAGCTTTTGCCAACAGTATAACGAGTGGTGCCGTTGTTGTTAAACATACGAATGACGATGACTTAAATAACGACGACGTGCCTTTTTAGTCAAGTGGTCTAGTGTCTAGGCGGGGCGTTGTGCCGCGCCTATTTTTCCGTATGGGGGCAGTCTATGTCATTAGAAAAATTCAGGTCTATCTTTGAAGGTCTGAAAGTAGCCCACGGCTATTTTAAACTAGAAAAAACGGGGGCTAACGGGAAAACCCAAGGGAAAGCCGGAGTTCTTCGCGAGCCTCAGACACCGAAGCTTTGGGAAGACCACTTAACCGGCACAGGCAACGGTCTCGGCATCGTGCCTATAAACGAAGAGAACAATTGTAAGTGGGGTTGCATCGATATCGACCAGTACCCCTTAGACCATAAATTGCTGGTGGGTAAAATCCGCCGCATGAAATTACCCCTTGTTGTATGTCGGTCTAAATCGGGAGGGGCGCACTGCTTCCTTTTCACCACTTCGTGGACTGAAGCCCGAGATATGCAGAAAGCACTACGGTCGATGGCCGCTGCACTAGGCTACGGCGAGAGCGAGATTTTCCCAAAACAAATAAAACTTAATTTAGACAGGGGCGACGTCGGTAATTTTCTGAATTTGCCGTACTACGACCATGAAAACGGGCTGCGATACGCCTTTTTGGACGATGGCACTTCGGCCACTCTCGACGAGTTTATGGTGCTGCACCAGAAATACGCTAAAACCCCAGAAGAAGTCGTTAAGCTGCAGGTGGTGGGGGACGAGGAAACAAACCTGCTTCAGGACGGCCCACCTTGCCTGCAAATACTCTGTAAACAGGGTATCAGCGAAGGGGGCCGGAACAACGGCCTGTTCAATATCGGGGTTTACCTGCGGAAAGCCTTCCCCGATAGCTGGGAGTCAGAGATACTTCGTTATAACATGGAGTATATCTCCCCTCCACTACCTCTAGGTGAGGTCAACGTGGTGGCCAAGCAGGTAGAGCGCAAAGACTACGTCTACAAATGCAATGATGCCCCCATTAATGCACACTGCAACAAAGACCTTTGCCGAACACGTAAGTTTGGCGTTGGCTCGGCTATCGCAGGGGCAACCATCGCTAACCTCCGTAAATATAACTCTACGCCGCCCGTATGGTTTATGGACGTGAACGGCGAACCGCTGGAAATGGACACAGATGCTTTAATGAACCAAATGACCTTCCAGAAAGCGTGTATGGAGCAGCTAAACTTCATGCCGAAGTCCGTGGCCAAACAACAGTGGGAAGGTCGTATCAGCGCCCTTCTTACTGAAATGAAGGGGAACGAAAGCGCCATCATCGAGGTCGCCGTTGATGCCAGCACGAGCGGTCAGTTTTATGACTACCTTGAGGAATTTTGCAGGCACCTACAGGTTGCCCAAGACAAAGAAGAGATACTGTTGCGCCGACCTTGGACGGACGAAGAGCAAGGGGTCACCTACTTCAGGCTGAAAGACTTTGAAAATTTCCTGAAAAAGAATAAGTTTTTTGAATATAAATCACACCGGATTGCTCAACGCCTACGTGATATAAACGGCTCCAGCGTAGTGCTTAAGATTAAAGGCCGCGCCGTTAGAGTTTGGCAAATACCGTCATTTAACTCTTCCGACATTGAAATTGATACACCCAAGTTCGGAAATCAGCAGGGAGCACCTTTCTAATGGTCGAGTTAACTTTTGAAGAATATAGCAAACGCCGTAATGCGGAGATCATTCAGATGATTGACAATGATCTTATGACGATGACGGCAGTCGCTAAATACTTTGGCATCTCTAAGCAGAGAGTCCAACAGATTTATAGCAGGGAGAAAAGGAAGGATGCACAAATTTAAAGACAAACCATGGTTTGGCCTGATTCCAGACGATTTGAGTAATAAGCATCTTGCTGAATTGTTGGAATGTATTGCAATGGAAGCTGACATGGAGACGGAAGACCGTAAAATTTCGGCAGTAGGTTTGGCCGACATACTTATGACAGCAGCCGAAAGGATTTCAGATGTTTAGGATATTTGGACCACCGGGAACAGGTAAAACCACCACGTTGTTGAACATGGTAGATGAAGCCTTAGAAGCGGGTACACATCCGCACCGCATTGCTTTCCTAGCCTTTACACGGAAAGCAGCCAACGAAGCAAAAGAACGTGCCGCAGCTCGATTTAATCTGGACCCTAAAAAAGACCTAATCTACTTCCGAACACTGCACTCACTAGCCCTAACAATGACAGACATTAGACCCGAGCAAGTGATGCAAGAGTCTCACTTCAAAGAGTTAAGTCGGTCAATAGGTGTCACGCTCGGCGGGACAAAAGCAGGTAGTTTTGATGACGACATCCCCTCTATGGTTGCCAGTAACGATCCTATACTCGGGCTGATTAACCTAGCCCGTTTAAGAAAGGTCCCTTTAAGAGAGCAGTACAACCAAAGCAATCTTGAGCCCGATTGGAACACTGTCAACTATGTTGATAAATGTCTCCGAGAGTACAAAGAAAGCATGGGGTTTTATGACTTCACGGACATGTTGGCGGAGTTTGTTAAAGGGGCTGATAACTTTTGCCCTGACTTTGATCTATGTTTCTTAGATGAGGCACAAGATTTAAGTCCACTGCAATGGGAACTAGCTCACGCTATCGACCGGCATTCTAAAAAAATGTATTGTGCAGGCGACGATGACCAAGCTATTTATCGGTGGGCAGGCGCAGACGTGGACCACTTTATTAACTTACCCGGTGGGTCTGAAACCTTGTCTCAGTCCTATCGTGTTCCTCAACGGGTCCACAACCTCGCCGAGAATGTTGTGCGCCGTATCGCCCGTCGATTCCCCAAGAGCTATGAGCCAAAAAAGGACTTAGGCAACGTCACACGGATCAACACCATCTCTGCACTAGACATGGCCGAAGGATCATGGCTCATCTTAGCTCAAGCCGGGTATCACCTACAGCCGGTGGCTGGTGAGCTAAAGTCAAGTGGTTACCTGTTCAACTACCGTGGCCATAGGAGCATTAGTGAGAAGCTATCTGAAGCGGTTAATGGGTGGGAGCAGTTGCGCAAAGGCAAAGCAATCTCGGGGGAAGTAGCACGTAAGATATACAGTTTTATGTCTACCGGCACCCGAGTGTTAAGGGGCTATAAGAAGCTAACCGGCATCAATGATCATGACCTTGTTACCATGGGAACCCTGATAGATAGCTACGGGTTGAAAGCGGAAAAGACCATGATATGGTCAGAAGCAATGGACAAACTGCCCGAAGTGGACCGAGCGTACATCACGGCACTATTGCGACGGGGCGAGAAATTTAATGGCATACCCCGTATTACAGCCTCCACGATCCACGGGTCAAAAGGCGGTGAGGCGGATAACGTTGTGCTGTTCACTGACCTTAGTCCAGCCGCCGATAACGAAATGAGGGTTAACCCGGATGATATGCACAGAGTGTTTTACGTTGGTTTAACACGAACGAAACAAAACCTATTTATCGTTGACGCTGAAGACGCCACAAGGAGTTATGACTTATGAAGCAGCGAGACACCCCGCAAATGCGGTTTGAATTTATAAAGGCTGAGATAGACAGGGCCTTTATACATGCAGACGACGACTGGAAAGCTGGTTACTATCGTAACGCTGCTAAGTATCTCTCAGAACACCACTTTGTTGAAGGCGGTAAGATTTGTGCCTTTTGCAGAGCCCAAGGGATGGCTGATCCCTACCACCACAATGTTTGGGGAGCAATGATACGCTCTCTACAAACTCTAGGATGGATTGAAAAAATAGGTATGGTCAGACCGACTACACGCCACACGCATATTAACGCAGTGTGTCGGTGGGAAAGCAAACTATTTAAGGGAAGCACAAATGGAACGTGAAGAAGAACAAGAAATGAGTTGGAAAGAGTGGGAGTCCCCAGAACTTGAGGAGGTGTTGAAATGGCTTTAAATCAAACAGGCAATGCACTCAATTAGAGTGTTTTGATTGTGGTTGTATCTGGTAAATTTTGACGGTATTCCTGTTCGATTCAGGCTTGTGATATTTGGTAAATACTTAGATGATATTAAGGTTCGATTCCTTGCCAGCCACAATCAAAACACTTTACCAACTAATATAGAAAAAGATAAATAAAGTTTAAGCATGGAGCTGGCCCAGATGCCGAACTGATTTTGGTTCGTAATAAGCGAAGCCCCGTCAAATGCGGTGAAATGCACTCAATTAGAGTCTCTTTATAATATACACCGAGACGGGCAAACCTAAATTGTAAAAAAAACAAGGACAATTTTAAGGGTAATATTATGGATTTAACACAGCAAGAAAGTAGTAAAATTATGCAGGACTATAACTACGAAACTATGCCTTATGACCACCAACGAGTTGCGCTGGAAGACTCGTGGTCTGCGGAATACTACGCGCTGTTTATGGAAATGGGCACGGGAAAAACCAAGGTTGCTATCGATACGATGGCGGTGTTGTATGAGGCGGGGAAACTAAAAGCGGCTTTGATTATAGCGCCCAAAGGGGTATATGACAACTGGATCAAGGGTGAGATACCTATCCATTTGCCTAAACGCATCCCTCGCAAGATATGCCGCTGGACCCCTGCTAAGACTAAGCGTTTCGAGGAAGAGCTTCTGGATTTCATTGTTGATAAGGATCCCTTTTTAAAGATTTTTGTCATAAACGTTGAAGCTTTTTCTAGTGTTAGGGGGTCTGACGCGGCCACTGCTTTTCTTTATCAAAACCCTGACAACATGGTGATAGTGGACGAATCAACGACGATAAAGAACCGCAAGGCCGCTAGGACCAAGAGCATTATGTCCTTACGGAAACGGTCTAAGTATCGCCGCATATTAACAGGCTCACCCATTACAAAAAGCCCAATGGACTTATTTAGTCAGTGCGGGTTTCTTGAAGAGAAGTCGCTGGGCTTTAATTCTTACTATGCGTTTCAAGCTCGGTACGCCAACATTCAGCAACGGACCATGGGGCACCGCAGTTTTCAACAAATCATGGGTTACCGTCGTTTGGACGAACTTTCTGAAAAGTTAGACAGCTTCAGTAACCGGGTACTAAAAGTAGACTGCTTAGACCTGCCTCCCAAGGTGTACCTTCGGCGAGACGTGGAACTGACTCCCGAACAGGAAAAGTTATACCAGCAGATGAAAAAGTTAGCGTTGGCCAAGCTTGAGAGTGGCGAACTGGCGACCACGGCCAGCGTGTTAACTCAGATCATGCGCCTTCAACAGATTTGCTGCGGTCACTTAATGCCTGACAATGGTGCAATACAGCTTATAAAGAACAACCGATTAAATGAGCTTTTGGACGTGGTAGAAGAGTTACAGGGGAAAGCCATTATTTGGGCGACGTATACACACGACCTCCAACAAATAGTAACTACCCTGCGCGACCGTTTCGGGCCAGATTCTGTCGCAACCTATTATGGGGAGACACCTCAAGACAAACGTCAGGAGATTGTTAACGATTTCCAAGACCCGAAAAACCCGTTGCGGTTCTTTGTGGGACAGCCCAAGACAGGCGGTTATGGCATTACTTTGACTGAGGCTAACACGGTCATCTATTACAGTAATAGTTATGACTTGGAGATACGATTGCAGTCCGAGGACCGGGCGCACCGGATTGGTCAGACGAACAGGGTAACGTATATTGATTTAGTTTCGCCGGGAACGATTGACGAAAAAATACTAGAAGCCCTACGCAACAAGATTGATGTTGCGGGTCAGGTTCTAGGCGAAGACACTAAGAGCTGGTTGAGGTAACTACGACTTTTTAGACTTTGCGCCTGAACATTTCCAACGATTTCGTGACAAATTGTTGGGAGTGTTTGGGTCGTTTTGTTTCTTATTAGACAGCCCTTTCTTTATGCCAAGGCTTCTTGCACAGTAGCTGTCGCCTTTTGAGGTACCTGCACGAACTCTGGGACCACCGCCTTTAGCCTTTCCGGCTTGTCCGTAACTAACCTTTTTGCCGGAAGAAGTTACTTTAACTTTTGCTTTGCCTTTTGCGGGTTTTTTTGTAGGCATCTTTAATAGACCGTCATCGACGGTCGGTTTCGTCTGCGGTGTAGATATTTAGACGCCCGCTATATAGAGCAAAAAGTGGCATTACGGAGCACTTCCCATCAAACTACCTATACCTAATAATTCACGATCTTCTGGAAAGAGAGCTGCAAACCTAGCTCGGTCAACGGGTCCTGAATAGGAAATCGGGGTTGTCTGGGCGCTTGTCCGTGATGGATTAACCGAAGTGTTAGGGTTTTGAATAGGGGTAACCCCACTAGGTACAACTGGCGTAGAGTTTATGGGAGTTACCGTTACCGGCGCAACGCTAGGTGTAACCGTAGTGGGGATATTCCCTCCGCTTGCTGTGGGAACGTCGGCGGGTGGAATTACTTCACCATTTACATCCCTAGAGTATTCGTCGGTTAAAGTCTGCATGACTTCACCGCCGCCTCTACGAATAGGGGATACTATATAGTTGTTTATAAACATTTGTTCTAACTGCGCCACCAGTGCATTTTTCTCGCGATCAGTCCGCCCTGCTTTAAGAACCTGTTTAAGTAATGTTTCGTTTTGTAAAATGGTGGCTACTCGACTTGCTTGTAAAGATTGAGGTAAAACGGCCAAGTATTTGTTGGCTAATCTTTGACCAAGCGACGCACCACGGCCCGAGGCGATGAGGTCACCAGAATCACCGCCACCCAAAAACTGGCGAAGGCTTGTACCAGCAACGGAACCACCCATAGCAGCCACGATTTTAATACCCTCGCCGATATCTTGGTAAAAAGCGTCCAATTGGCCCGGTTTGGCATACATGGTAAAGGCTTGGATTTCACCCATCTTACGCAAGAACATCTGAGTGTCTTTGAGCTGGTCTGCGCTTATAAGATCGTTTGACTGCATCCATTCTGCAATGGAAATGTCCGCATTAGGGTGTTTTGCAAATAACCTATTGTAGGCGGCAGCAGAATTAAATAATTTACCGTCTGCTGCGGCTTTAAACACCGTGTCATAGATGGCAGTTCGCATCCCTTCTTTAAGGTCTGCTTGAGTCCACGTTTTTCCAGTGTTTGGGCTGTTTTTAGCACTGACACTAAAACCGTCTTCCCCAACATCTGTAATCAACCGCATTAGTCGGTTCATGTCGTTGAACGGTTTTGGGTTAGCACTTGAAATAGCTAAAGCAATCGCCGTAGCGGCATTTGAGGTTTTGTTGGGTAATAGCTCGTACAAACCAACGGCGTTTCTTTCAGCTACGTCCGCAGCTTTATTGTCTCTTTTTGTTTGAGTCAGTAAATTTGCAGCTTTGTCTACATTGTCCAAGTCTGCTTTAAGAGACGGAAATACATCCAACAACCTTTCGTTATTAACGTTATTTCTCCAATTGGACAATGCGCCAACATTTAGCGTTCCATCTGGATTTAACGTATTAGCTCGTATTGTACGCAAAAGTGTCTCTTCCGCACTACGCAATTGAACAGACCCGTTCATTGCGGCACTAATACGAGTGTTCAGGTTAGGGACTGACTTTATTAACTCTTCGTTTCTACCATACCATGCCCGCATCGAAACCATGTCCAAAACCATAGATTGCGGGTCAACATTGGCGTTAAAATCTTTTAGTAAAGTTTCGCCTATGTCCGCTAGTTCGGGAAAGTCAGGGTTATCTGACCGCAACAAATTGGTTAAAGATTGAGTTACTTGGAATTTAGCTATACCGTCTAATTGCGCAGTTCGCATAAATGCCGCATCGCCTTTCATCAGGGTATACGCCATAGTTGCTACAGGTATTTTAGGTGCTCCGTTTTTCTTTGTGCCTAAAACTTCCCCTGCATACGCCCGAGTAAAAACGTCATTAAATGCTTTAGAATAGCTACGCGCAGTGTCGTATGCCTGATTTAAGCCAATGCCAAAGCTGTTTAAATCAGACAGCATGGCATCCGCCATTTCATTAGCTATCCGCGCTTCCTCGCTGAAACCCGCTGCATTCAATCTTTTTGCCATAGCCAAAGCCCTACCACGGGTTCTAAATAACTCATTAGCGTTTACGCCAATAATTTCTTTAGCGGCTTGGGGTACTTCAGGGGCTTGGGGTACTTCAGGGGCTAACCCCAGCTCTTCTGTCTTCCGTATCACAAAACTATTTAAGATGCTTAAGTCGTCTTTTTTAATGATCGACTCCCGTATTTCAGGGGTTTCGTTACCTAGAAGTTCATTCCATTTAGAAATAAAATTAGGCGTACTTTGTGTTACGCCATCCTCGTTAATAAAAGAGGTAACTTCGACATCCTGTGCGCCTTTTCTCCAAAGAAGTTGTTCCTCATTGCGACCTGCCGTATATTGTCCGCCTATCAACGTAAATATATTCTCCGCCGCTTGAAGGTCAACATCGTCCCCTTGGGGTCTTACTTGACGCATCGCTTCTTGGGTATTACGGAAAGCCATAGCCAATTTTGAATCTAACACAGCCTCAAATAAGCTAGTCTGAACTAAAGCAGCATCACTAAGAGATTCTTTAGAACCGTCCGCGTACATCGCCAACAAAGCGCGGCGTAAAGCGTCTACCGACGATTTCATCTTAGCGCCCGCATCTGCATTAAAAGCACCGGGGGCCGCGTCAATAAATTGGTTCTGTAAAGACAATAACGTAATACTTGCGGCCCTAGTAGCAGGGTCCAGTTCTATCTGGTTACCACTTTCGTCAACAAGCCACTTGTTAAAAGAGGGATCATTTAGTATCCTTAGTATTTCTGCAGGGTTTTCCGCGTTCTTCTCAAGTTGCTCTGTAATAAAGTTTCCGGCAGTCCTTACCTCCTCTTCTGAGATGCCATATCTTAACTGCATGTCGTCTACATTTTCCCTACCACGCAACTTATTAAAAATATTGTAAACACCGCGCCCACCCCATTTTAAAACTTGGGGTACTCGATTTGCCGAAAGGTCCGCCGCCACCGCGCCAGACAATCCGCCTACTGTTTCAAACCCAAATCGGACCCAAGGGTTATCCGGAGTAATAGTTTCCGCTATTTCAGTGCCTTTCACACTTAAACTAGCCGCCGTCCCTTCTATAAAAGCCGTTTTGAAAGGGTTTGTTCGCGCTAAAGTTCCCATATCACCTATGATACTTTCTACTTTAGTCACACCTCGAGTAGAAAGGGGTATTTTGAAAGAGCCCGGTAGTGTAGGGCCCATAAACTTTTGTGCATGAACTTTTATATTATTCATAGCAATTTGTCCGCCCAAATTAGCTCCTCTTACAGGAGCCATCCACGGGGTAATCGTGAAACTTATTGCATCAGCCGCCGCTTTACCGGCCTTGTAGTCAGCAGAACCTTGGCCCGGCACTACAATAGGCTCTCGGCCCATTACGGCTTCGGTAACTTCGTCACCCGCTTCACTACCTGCAATATAGCCGATGGCACCTGTGATTATAGGGACACCGTATCTAGCGGCAGCGGTCCAAGGGGTTATGGGTGGAATTCCCACAACTAAAGCGGCACCTGCCTTCATCCCGGTAAAGAAACCGCCTGTACCACCTGCTGCGCCCAAACTACGTCTTTTTAGTCCTTCAAAAAACGAGGGATCAGCAATAATATCGTTGCCTTCCTCGTCTTCTGCAAAAACTTCTATAATTTGCGCGTCAGATAGACCGCCGTCAATGCCCAATTCTTGTAAGATAGGCGCGGTGCCCATGCGAAGCGAGTTGTAGTCCATTTTACCTTCGTAAAAAGGATCAAACACCAGCGTGTCTACCAAGCTTGAGGCAAAACCTTGTGCCGGTGTTTTAAACGTAGATTGCGGGGCATTAGCTGCTTCCGTATAAGTTGCCCAAAGGTCCGAAAACTCTTGTGGCGAAAAACTTAGCCGGAAAGCACCCAGTGCCTCTGCAACAGCTACAACAGGGGGCATGTCTACCGCTTCAACTATTGTGTCGTCAGGAGTGGTGTCGTCAGGAGTGGTTTCATTAAGCCCGATATTAACTGGGTTCATGTCCTCAACTATTGTGTCGTCAGGAGTGGTTTCATTAAGTTTGATATTAACGGGGTTCATTACCTTCCCTTTCTTCTCATTAGTTCTTTTGCACCAGAGATACTGTTTTCCGTGGCTTGGCCGCCACCTTTAATCAATACTGGACCAAGAAGCTCTTTTAAGCGAGCAATTTCTTGAAGCTTTTGAGACGCGACCGCTAAAACAGTAGCGTCTTGTGGAACTTCTGACGCTCTAAGGGTTTGCAGACGTATTTCCTCGTTATTGAGCGCATCCACTAACAAGGACAGCTTGTTTGCTTCAGAGACAGGGTTACGGAACAGCTTTTCTTCACTCGGGAACAATCCTTCCGTAGCCTGCAAGTCTGCAACCGCAAATCTTGGTGACGAGGCTAGAGCGGAACGACCCATTACGCGAATGATCTGAACGTACTGTCTACCTTCTTCCGTATCTCGGTACATTTCCGAGAAAGTTTTAGGGGCAATTATGCCACCCGCTACGGCGTTTACGGCAGAGTTAAAACCTGACCAGAAACCTGTACCGTTGCGAACTTGCTGCAAAGTGTCTGTTACAAGGGCTTTGTCTGCGTTATTCGAGGGTTGCGAAATTCCGCTTCCCTGTGGCGTAGTCATTCCGCCAACAACACCTTGGTCGTTCTGTTCCAACCAATCTTTAGCTGAAGAACGTACCTTTTCCTTACGGTAAACATCGTTAGAAATAGTGTTACTAAGCTCAAACGCATTAGGTGGAAGCTGTCTTGGAAGGCCATCCGATCCAATATAAGTTTGACCACCGTCGAAGGACATACGCACTTCTGCGCCACCACCTTCGGTAGAATCCGGAATCAAGAAGGTTTTCGACACAAAACTTTCCGTACCCAGTTTCTGCATAACAGCAGAGCCGGGAGTCGCTTTGTTAAGCTCGTTAACTTTGGCCAGTGCCCGTTTGCCCGAATCAGTAGTGAGGTCAACAATGGTTGCCACCGAAACACCATCAGCATTAGGCATAGTAAATTTGAATAACTCAGGGTCTTGCAGGATATCCGTGCTGTAGATACTAACAGGGGCAACGTTTGGATCGTTCTTATCATAACGAACGACATCAATCTTATCGCCATTGTTGATCTGCTTAAACTCGTATTCCGTCTCAATGCCAAGTAATCTTTGACGTGAGATTGGCGATAGGCCCAAGAAATCGTTCTTGAGCATGCCGAACTTACCGAAGTAATCTTTTTCCGTCAGAACAGGGAGACCCTGTATATACTGCTGGTTGCGCGTTGATAACACATCAAACTGGGCCTTAGTCATATTGTATGCGGTCAAGTAATCTTTGTCGGTTAGCGGTTTAACGTATTCAGACAAAGCGTCATTACCAAAGCTGGCAAAAATCTGAGCAGCTTCAAACTCACTAAAGAAAGGAGACGTTCCCGCCGCATACGTTTTATCCCCAATCGTTAAATCGGTTGGGATGGTGTATTGCTTCCGGCTGGTGATAGCGGAAGTAGGTACGTCGCCCATGCTCAGAGCACCCTTTGCAATTAGAGCGTTGTAACCCGGCGTTCCCGGCACAGCAGCAACGAAACCACCATTAATCATAAGGTTTTCGGCCTTCTGACTAACGTTAGTAGGCTTGGCAATCTCCCTGATGTTCACGTTTCCGGCACCATGCTTAGTTTGCAGGTCCGCGTAACTGCCGCGAGTCAAAGGTCCCGTGGTCGTGGTCACTGTGCCGTCTTCATTTGTAACCGTGGTCTGGAAAACTTCACCAATATCTTTGTTTTCTTCAGTAAGCGCGGCACCTCTTTCAGCGCCGTACAAGGACCCTGCCGCCTGTAAGGCCGCCATGTCCATCTGTTTTGTCTGAGCTTTTTGGGCCTGCTTGAACTTACCAAGCTCCCCTGCTCTTGCTCCAATGTTTCCTAGAACAGGCGTAAAGGATTGAGCCAAACGCTCCGCAGGGCTCATTTGACGATCACCGGGCGAAGCAAACGCTAAAGCCCCTTGAGCGACATCAAATAACATTTGCGCCTGTGTTAAATTCGTTTGTTCTTCTAAATCCGCTGCTTCGTCCGCAGGGTTAAGTAAAGACTGGTATAAAGACTGCTGCTCTCTAAAAATCTCTCCTTGACGTCCCGCTATGTTGGGTACTGGAGGGCCACCCGCCTGCATGTACTGAACGGCACCTCCTTGGTTAAAATTTACAGAGTCGGGACCCTCCGGGGCACCCATATTGACAGTAGACATAATTCCCTCTGCCATCGGACCCTCAATCGGGGTCATCATTTGTTGTTCCGCTAATCCGCCAATTCCTTGGTCAACCGCCGCAATTTGCAGGACAGGCTGTATCAAAGTAAGAACCGATTCAGGTGTAGCATTGGCGTCTTCAGGGCCGACAATTAATGCGAGTTCCGCGTACCGCGCTTCCAGAGGAAGTTCGTCGCCTCGCATACCATTAATCATGGTTGTGGCGTCGGCAGCGTTGTCGATGGTATTCATTTGTTGAGAAGCACTACCGAGCATTTGCTCTAAAATGGCAGGGTCTAATTCTGGTTGCATTCCGGCCATAGGCGGAGCCATAGGAGGCGGAGCCATAGGAGGCGGAGCCATAGGAGGCGGAGCCATAGGAGGCGGAGCCATAGGAGGCGGAGCCATACCCCCTTCTTGCATCGGGAAGACGGTGCCCCCGTGAGCAAACATTTTACGCCCCATTACTTCTCTATTCATTAAAATAACCCCGCTTTTTTAGCACCGGCTGATGCGGACAGTCCGGCTACGCCCAAACCAAGTAGTTGTTGGGCAGGTGAAACATTAGGTGCTGTGGCAGACGTAAGCGTCTGCTGACTGGTCGGAGCACCCTTGTATATATCGGACAGAAAACCAACGCGCTGGTAGGGCTCGTATTTTTGAGCCAGTTCGTTCTGACGCGTCGCTTCCAGTACCGCTTGTTGTTGTGCTTGCTGCTGCTTACCAACATCAAACAAGAACCCTGTCTCTTGCTGCTGTAGACTTTGTCCTAGTTCACCCAGAGCCGCTTGACGAACACCTAGTTCACTTTGAGCCCCCGCTTGAGCAATGTTTAGCTGTCCGTAATCTGTTCCGAGACCGCCAATACCTTGCCCTATCTTACTCGATAACTCTTGAGCTTGCAGCCCCATTTGACCTGATTGCTGCGCTCCTTGCATACCCATTTGGGCTTGTGATTGTCCTAGTTGACCGATTAACTGTGCCGCACTCATACCTGTAGAGGCTGAAAGTTGTTGCAAACTCATACCTGTCTGTGCCAAAGCCTGTGCATTCGCGGAGGCTAACTGTTCTCCCGAAAGACCCAACTGACCTGACGTTTGAGCCGCCGTTACGCCTAACTGACCCCCCTGTTGCGCAGTCTGCGCGGCAAGTTGTTCTGCGGATAAGCCTAATTGACCTGCTGATTGTGCAGCAGATATACCCGATTGAGCACCTTGGGAACCCAGAGCACCTGTAAGCTGTGCCGCCTGCTGTGCTCGACCTTGCTGAGACTCAAAACCCTGTTGAGAGCGTTGAGCTGCGCTTTCAAAACCTTGCTGGCGCATTCCCGCCGCAGTACGACCTTGTTGTTCAAGAATGTTTCGACCTAGTTCAGATTCCGCTACTGCTTGGCGTGATCCGCCAAAAGCGCCTGCGCCAACTGCTTGAGCGCCAATTGCTTGTTGCTGGATATCTCCAGAGCGTCGAATGTCCGCAAGCGCTTGCTGCACTGCGGCATCTTCATATTCATTCATATATGCCCCTGCACTTGCAGGATCATAAGCGCCAGTAGTTTCGGCTAGTCCAGCAATGCCTTGCCTAGCAGTATCCGTGCCAAACGCTCCCGCTTGTTGTAAAGCTTGAGCGGCAGTGCTGGTGATGTTCCGAGCGCCTTGGACCGCGCTATCTCCTCCAATTTGGGATTGACGCGCAGATTCTAACGCTGCAATACCCGCGTTAGACGTACTAGCTCGTGCTGCGTCAGTCGCGCCGGATAAAGATTGGCCTAGCGTCGTACCAACCCCCGTTTGTCCGGCGGTATTGACCGCTTGTTGTGATTTATCGATGGCCGATTGAGTAGCGCCCTCCCCATAATTAATAGCACTCTGCATACCCGCTTGAGCAGTGGACAACTGACCGGGGACATTACCCGCAGATTCCGTCATAAGGCCTAACGCTTGATTTTTGTAAGCGTCAGCGTCGGACATCGTACTGCCCAACGTGGCTGCGGCGTCACCTAACGTGTAACCGGCTTCTTGTAGATAAGGTTGGTATCCGCCAATTCCTGCTTCGGCAAGTTCCGTGGCTTTTATCTGAAGCCCCGACATTTGCGCAACCATCTGCGGGGGTATTGTAATACCTTGATCGGCGAGGGCTTTGGCGGACTGTAAAAGTCCTACCTTAATAGCTTCAATTTCTGCCGCTTCGCGGACAATCTGCGTGGTAGTTGTGGTAGCCATTATGCTGCACCCCTTCCGCGACTTTCTAAGTCTCTCATAACAGCGTACATGTTTTTAATTCCGTTATTAAGGTTTCCTTCACCTAGTCCTCGAACGGCGTCGGTGGTCATGACAAACTCGCCGGGCATTAACATCGCCCTAACACTGTCTTCTCCTTGAACACCCTCTTCCGGAGCAATCCCACCATTACGGCGGGGAAAAACAGGCCCGCCTGCGGCAGCGGTCTGGACGGGGTTAGTAAAAGGATTATAGCGCGGATCGGTAACCGGGATTAGCTCGCCATTAGCGTCGTATTGCGGAGCGTAGCCCGAATTGGGTATAGGTTGTTGCATGGGTACGGGGTCAGCAGTATAAGTTGGAGGCAAAGGGTCTGCCGTTACATATTCGCCTGTTTCAAGGTCTAACTGACGGTCGCCTATGTTATGTAATAAATAGTTACCCGGATTACCCGCAATCAGGTCTGAACCTGTGGGTAAATCTTCGGGCTTTTCTTGCTCGGGTGTATCGAAAGCACCACCAAAGTACATCGCAGTACCTGCAAGTGCCGCAGACGGACCATAGGTTTCAAGGACTGAGGCTCCTGCGTTTGCATACGCCGTAGCGGAGGCTTTTTGTGCCATTTCCACACTTTGCTTTGCTTTTATAGCAGCGTCGTAAGCGGTCTGTCCTGCGGTTATTTGTCGCTCGGCCATCTGCGCGTCGGTAAGGTTACCTTGCGTCAAAAAGTTTTTAGTCTTGGTCCAAGTGTCGTCCATATTGAAGTTGCCCCCTTTTATCTCGGGGACATAGTTCGGATTAGGGCTTAAATCAGACAGTACAACATCCGTAGTATTGACCCCCGCCATTTCGTTTATAGAGGGGCTGTTAATAATGTTTGACGTATCAACACTGGTTGAAGGATTATCAAAGCCTAAAGAACTCCTTAATGGAACGCTTTGGTCGGCAAAACCCTGTTTAACACCCGCTGAAAATCCATCACCCATAACGGCACCCGTGGCTCCGGCCATTATTCCGGCTGTTGCCGCTCCGGTTACGCCCGCCTTTAAGGCATCCTCTAGATCCCCACCGGTAGCAAGCGCTCCAATGCCTGAACTAAGTCCAGCGGCATATATAGGAGGAACGCCCATAGAGGTTAAACCCACTGTTATGATAATTGGAAGGGCTTTTTTAAATACTTTACCAATCTTTTTAAAAGCTTTCTTAAGAAAAAACTCCGGTAATCCGGTGGTAGGGTTAAGATCGTTTGCATCAGACCCTACAACATAAGCCTCGGGGTCATCCACACCGGCTTCTGTCAAGATGTCATAAATGCGTTGTCTTATTACATCGTCTTCAAGGTATTGATAAGGTATAATCAATTCACCTGCGGCAACGTGTGCCAGAAACTTATCTTCGTTCCGACCGTAAGCAGCCATTTTTTTGGCAAGCTCGGGGAATTGTGCAATACCAACGGCTTCGCCCGCTTCAAAATCAGCGTCGTCATCTTCATCGTCGTCGTCCGGGATAAAATCTGCTATGCCGCCCGCAGGAAGCTCTATCTTTTCGACAGGTTCCAGCTCTTCGACTTCCTCAAGTTCTTCAATATCTTTAATCAGTTCTGCTTTCGACGCCATTATCCTGCTCCGCCTGTTATGCTTGTAGGCATAGTAACTTGTATTATTGTACTTCTCTTCTCGTCTCCCGTCCATGAAGAACCGCATTGAGGGCAATTCCCATTGGGATAAGAAGCAATTTCATCCGGCGTATCGACCGCGTTACTACACGTAACACAATAAATCGCGTCGAGGCTTGTAGAAGGACTCCATTTACTGCCGTCAGGCATGGTTAAAACAGTAGGTTTACTCATGATATTGTTACCGTAGCTTGACCCACGGCTCCTGTTGCTTGTGATCCTCTTAGGTAAGGCATGTTTGCTACTGTAATACGCAATTCGTCGCCATATTGAAATATTCCACCTAAAGGAAGGTTATAGTTGTCTGTCTGCAGGTTTGGCAGTGTTAGTGCAGACGCTTGCCAAGGACCCGGATTACTGACTTGTTGCAAAAATACTGAAAAAGCCCGCATAACCTCCGTTTGATACATCTGCTCATAATCCGCAGGAGGGTTTGGAAATAAAGGTAATACTAGACCTCGACTCATCGACGACCGTCCTGCCTAATGTCAACACGAGGTGTGCCCAACCGCCATTCCACGCCCGTGTCTGACGAATTAATCGTAAAGGCAAAAGAACGGCCTCGTAGCCGAACAAATACCTGCTCAGTAAACTGCTCTACAGGCACCGTTGCGGAGCGCGTAACCGTACTACTCTTTGTGCCAGTATATGCCGCACCGGGGAAGTTTCTAGTTTCAAGCGTCATTAAAACGGCGGGTGAAGGGGAACTAGACCCCTCAAAAGTAACGTCTGGTATAAGCCTCGTTAAGAAAGCAAAACCATCCCCCGCACCAATAGACATTTGACTGCTTTCAATATAAGCCGCTATGCCCGAAGGCGGATTGTTACTGCCATCATCCGAACCCATTTCTTGGTAATACAGATACCCATCCAGAGCCGCCGCAATAGGATACGGGGCTATTCCCCGATCTATCCACACCGAGCGGGTCAAGGTGCCGTAGTACCATGCCTTTTCTTGGTAGTTATAAATAACATAGCGGTCAATCGATTCTGAAGTTGCCGAAGGATAAAACCACCATATTTCGGAGAAGCTAGAGTTAACGCCCGCAGCCACTTTTTCTGTTTGAGAATAATTAAAATCATTAAACACATACGAGCGGACAGAACAAGGTAACTTCTGTACCTGCCCTGAATAAACGTAAAACTCTTCTATACCCATCCAAAACACCATGTCATCTACCGCAATCGCTGAAAGCGGACTTGCTATAGTGATGTTTTCCGCCAGCATACTAATACCGAAGGTAAAGGGTGGACCTAAATACTGCATAGCATGTAGCGACCTGTCGGTGAACACTATGATTTGCTGACGCGTTTCAACCGCTGTAATAATTTCGGAACCAGTACCAATACGCAAATCGCCAGCAGTATTAGTGGCTTGCGACGACCATATTAGAGGGTTTCCTTGGTCGGAAAAACGGATCAAAAGTGGGTCTTGTACGCCAATATTGTCCTGCGCATCGCACCCAAACACCAGAACGTGACTGTCGCGGTCTGAAATTAAAACTTGCTTGGCTATCGTGGGCGTAGCGGAGTCAGCACCCGCTAATTCAGAAAGCGCCACGGCCCGCTCAAAAGGAGCCGAGCTTGTTGATTTGTCCCAATAGTAGATACCACCATCGCGGACGTTAAGGATTAAATCTTCTCCAAAGTTGTCGTGGGTCCAGATTCGCAGGATGTCGCCAACCGCCGTAAGACTAGAGCCCGATCCCCACGTGCCGCGAGAATAAGCTCCCGCACCCCAACCTGTACCAGACACAGTGGTGTCTAATCCTGTTTGAACTTGGTAGTTGCCCACGACCGACGCTCCGCCGTTCCCCGTGTCGGAAGCGTTAGCTACAACAGGCGTAGGTGTATATTGGCCGTCAACGGTGATGTCGTTTAAAGTGGCCACGGCCCGGGCAACTACCGTGAAAACGGACGTACTGGTAACCGTTGCAATCTGATATTCTTGGTTTAGGACCACCGCTGTAATAGTGCCGCCCAGCGAGGCTGCACCGGAGAAAGTCACGAAATCGTTGGCATTAGCCCCGTGGTTCGTGTCCGTAACAGTGATAGTAGAAGAGCCGTTGGTCGCGGCAAACGTGACGTCTCCCGCAGATGTAGTGAGTCGTAAAGGCGTAATGTCATTATAGCCCCCACCTTCTTCGATATAATACTTTAGGTTTGTGCCATTACCTAGAAAGCGGTCGCCGTTTAACGCAACGAACGCATGAAGCGCTCGGGAGGTGCCTAAAAAGCTGGCTTCGGACAACTTTTGCCATCCGCCTATTTTTTCAGGCGTACCAAAGCGGAACCTTATCTTGTCCCCGTCGTACCAACCCCCTTCATTTGTGTACGAAGTAGTTTCTCGATTTACTCCGGGGCGTAACTGTAACTTAGTAAGCGGCATTTGATCCTTTCACTCATTAGGGGTTTAGTCGTCTTTCTTAAAGTTAGGCAGCGTGGGCAATACGGCCTTCAGCTTGGAGTAATACTTCCAAAAGACCGTATCATCTTTTTTAGTGGGGGTCACTGTCACTATTATATAAGCGATACTGACGCCAGCCCCAAGCAAGATCATCCAGTTAGCTGTTATCCAGTTTATAAGTTCCATGTGATCCTTTTAGTTTCCTCTCGGTAAGTGCTTTAAAAGCTTCTTGCAACTCGTTAAATAAGTTACGTTTGGCGGTATCGCTCACTTAGGGTACTCTATCTGTTATTAACCCGCTGTGTAACCGTTGCCTGTAGTGATAGCGTTATCTGCGTCTACCATACTTTCGTTACCCCAATCGTCTTTTGCTTTCATTAAGACAAGATGCTCGACATTTCTATCTACACATGATTGTCTTTCTTCAGCGGTCTCATCGACCATTCTTACTCCTGCAATAACATCGTTGATGAGTGCTATTGAGTGACCCATTGCTGTAAAGTCTTGTAGTAATTCTACTTCAGTTCTTTTTTCGTTCATTTTATTTACCTTCTAGTGCGGTTAAACGCGCTTCAAGCGCATCGTTCTTGGTTGATAGTTCTTGTAACGCTTTGACAAGCACTGGGATTAATGCTGTATCTATCATGCGAAGTTTGTCTTCGTCTTCATTGTCTACGATAACTGGGCTATCACCCTCAAGCGCCAATACGTCTTGAGCTTTGAAGCCATAGCGCACATTGCCATTGGTTTCTTCAGAGTTCCGCGCAGTGCGGAACTGATACGCCGTGGGCTGCAACGCTTTGACAAACTCAAGGCCGTGGGGAACAGGCGCGAAGTTAATCTTGTCCCTCGCATCTGACACAACTGTCCATGCCACTTGAATGTAGGCATTGGTGACACCCGTCGAACCCATGCAAAAACGGTTATTTTCGGTCGTTGGGTTGAAGACTGGTGCGTTAGAGCCTGCTGAATTAAGCGGATTGATTGCTGTGTTTCCGCTACCTGTAGTGTTGCTATAAAGTGCGTTTTGTCCACTAGCTGTGTTGTTAGTACCAGTGGTGTTACTCAAGAGCGCGTTTTGTCCACTAGCTGTGTTGTTACTACCAGTGGTGTTGCTATAGAGTGCGCTTCGTCCACTAGCCGTGTTGCTATTACCCGTGGTGTTGCTATAAAGTGCTTGTAACCCACTAGCCGTGTT
>Ga0222645_100101_pt1 | contig 52225 bp, 43 predicted proteins | sample AntAcemetagen292_FD_179881 | JGI IMG/M metagenome (GOLD analysis project Ga0222645, IMG submission 179881) | Saline water microbial communities from Ace Lake, Antarctica - #292 | ecosystem: Environmental > Aquatic > Non-marine Saline and Alkaline > Saline | place: Antarctica: Ace Lake | collected...
AGTCATATGAAAGAAATTCCCCCACAATTTCCATCGTAATGACCTCGACATCACTTAAAGCAGGTTTAAATCCTCGACTTCTCAACGTGGTATTTCCTAAGACTTCAGTCATATTTTCATCTGTCCAACAGTAAACCCAAATGATAAACTCTTCTAACGGCATGATCGTAATAGCTTTTTTTGTTTTTTTAGCGAGAACTAAATAAGGCTAGATCATGCCTTTTTCAATACATCACTGACTTTAAAAGTCGCGCACGGCGTTAAAGTACTATCATCAAACACTATAATTAAGTGACATGACTAATGTAAGTGGCATGATTAATGTAGATAAGTTGGTAAATCATAAAGCTTTATATTGGCTCAAGGGTTTTCGAAATACAAAGAAAATTAAAATCCAACTTGTATTTACCTATATATCCCACATATCCTGAATGCCAACTTGAAGTGTTTCTTAAACTTAGTTTATCATCACAGGACCTTATGCAATGTTAGTTGTTATCTCGCCAGCCAAAAACCTCGATTACGATACTCCAGCAGCAACTGATACTTATACTCAGCCGGAGATGTTGGATGATTCGCAAACGTTAATCGAACGCTGTCAAATGTTAAGTCCAGCCAAAATTAGCTCACTGATGAAAATTAGTGATAAATTAGCAGGCCTCAACGCAGCGCGTTATGCGAGTTGGCACACACCTTTTGATACCAATAATGCCAAACAAGCACTATTAGCTTTTAACGGTGATGTTTATACCGGTCTGGACGCTAGCTCATTCAGTCAAGATGATTTTAATTATGCTCAGCGACACTTACGCATTTTATCAGGCCTGTACGGTGTGTTGCGGCCATTGGATTTGATGCAAGCATACCGCCTAGAGATGGGAACTAAGCTGGATATAGGTGAAAGTAAAAACTTGTACCAGTTTTGGGACAATCGTATCAGCAATAAGTTAAACGAAGCGATTGATACCCAAGGTGATAATGTGTTGATTAACTTAGCTTCCAATGAATATTTTAAAGCTGTTAAGCCTAAGGCTCTCAACGCTGATATTTACACACCGGTATTTCAAGATTGTAAGAATGGCCAGTATAAAGTGATCAGCTTTTTCGCTAAAAAAGCGAGGGGGCTGATGGCTAGATTTATTTTACAAAACCAATTAACTGATGTGAAACAATTGCAGGACTTTGCTGCTGCGGGATATCAATTTTCCACTCAAAAAAGTAAAGGTAATGAATTAGTATTCACGCGGGAAGAGCAGGTATAGACAAAAGCCGGTATAAATAAAAGTAGGTTTAAATAAAAGTAGGTCTAAATAAAAGCATACCTATTTTTATTTAGAGTCAAAGCATACGTTGCGCTTGCTACTTTTTTGATGTTTTTCAAATAAGATGCGTTTAATATAAATATAAATATAAAAAAATAAAAACGCGGTTATCGATACACAGCTATCGGTATACAGCTGCTGATATGTAGTTGAGCCTAAGAAGTATTCTTAATTAAGAACGTCAAGCTATTAAGGTCTTATTTATTACCCACCACTACTTGGTATCGTATAAAAAATTAAACGTTATCACTTTTCATACCTATGTATCATATTGTAGATATTCCAATCAATTCAAATAGTTTTAAATCGTTTAACTAAAATGCAGCGACCGTTGCAAATAAACACAAAACACTGAGAAAATTAACCATGTTGAAAATAGTTAACGTTTCTATTGCTACTGCTTCTCTAATATTTGCAGGCAATGTTCAAGCTGATATTAATGATGCATTACAAAATATTTGCACCATCGTTAAAGCAGATGATAAAGGCGAGTTGCGTAAAAAAATGAAACGTGTTCAGTCTGATTACAATTTAAAACTTAAAGACTACTACACAGGTGTATCTTGTGATGGTGACAGCCTTATTCGCACCGCTATGCTTAATAATTCTGAAGAGACGGGCACTTTGCTGGTCAAGAAAATGCCTAGAGGTTATCTAAAAGCCCCTGAGAAAGATGGTAAAACAGTACTGGATTGGGCTTCTGAAAATGGCTTTGATAGTTCACCGATAGTCACTGCAATCAACGAACGGATATAAGTTGCTTTATTTAAAAGCTATCTTTCAATTAAAAGCTGTCTGTCAATAAAATTAGCTACTACCAAATACATCAATGAAAAAACTAATAAAAGCTCAATAGAAAATCTAATATAGACAGTGAGTAATTTTTTTCAAAAAGAGCTGCTGAGTTCCTAAAATAGCCTCTGAAGAGGCTATTTCCAAGAAATTTCCGCACCGTATATTTTTAAATAGTGCCTCTTCTACAACGATTAAACTTCTGTAATAAATGTTAGTTTCTGACTCTGAGCTAGTGTTAGACATTTTCACATAGGCTTTGAAAACCCTAAACTTTTAATATTACGTTGCCAGCTAACTGGGGTTGAGTTTACCAGAGTGAGCAGTGTGGCTGCTGCCTTTATTAACTTGTACTCACCCAATAAACGCTATTGAACTAATTACGCCGCTTATAATCGTCTGAAGAAGATTGACCTAAGGGGTCTTACGGCTCCTTAATGAATTTTGAGGAAAATATATACAAGGTGTATGAGTACTGAACCTTAATAGCTTGTGCCTAACCATTCGGATGAGAGGGATTATTATTCCGCAGATTAGACCATTCAGGTTTAGCTTTCGAAGCTCTGATTAACTAACTACTAATGTAGCTTTGAAAAAAGTATTCGTGATTTTTGAGTAACGCTCTTACAAGCATTTATAAAATACTACCATCATTTGAATAACACGCAGCCTAAAGGCTTAGCTTAATAAAGCAGACTTGTATCACGCATCGTATTAAGTGACACACAAAGGTTAAAAGCGAGAACATCTTTACTTAGTCGCTCTTTTCCTTTGTGGTGAATAGTTTTTATTATTTAACTTTAAACTCGTTACCCTAAGCGACTCCTATTGCTGCTTGACCAACCAACTGATGAGCTCAACCGATTGCTCGGGAGTCATATCACGGGTAAATATAGCTTGGTATTTTTCGTTAATAATGATGGTAGGTACACTTCTGACAGTCTGTGCAATTTTATCGTTTTTAGCAACTTGGCTGCGGATACCAAAACTAGTTAGCATCTTCTCTAGCTCAACTGCATCTGCTCCAGTGCCAGCATAGACTGCGAGAATATCAGCTTTACTGCTAACTCTGGTTCTTTTTTGATGGATCGTGTTAAACAACGCTCTATTAAAAAGTGTGTCAGTTTTTAATGCCTTAGCTGCTAACATCACTGCTGTTGCGTCATTCTGAGTATCTTTAGAGGTACTTCCATTAAAATTAACATGTATTTTATCAAAGGGTATACCTGCAGGAAGAGCACGTTTAATCTGTGGCACAATAGTTTCAAATGCATTACACGCAGGACACCAAAATGAAAACACTTCTTGCACTTTAGGTTTAGCGCTTGCTTGTTCAGCAATCACTTTATAATGAGTATTCTCTTGCCATTTTGACTGCGCTGAGGAGTGGAGCGAAGTTAATAATAAAAATAGGATTAAAAATGATTGGCGCATAAAAGATTCTCTTGAAGTTATTAAAGTTATTAAAGTTATTAAAGGGTGATATTATAAAAGGATGCAGTGTCTAAGCATCAAAAAGCCAGCTAACTAATAACTGGCTATAAGCTGAGAATAATACTTTTGGGCTTAACCAAGCCTGAAAATCTATTTTTTATTAGATAAAAACATGATCAAACTAACCATTTCATCTTGGTTCATGTCACGAGTAAAAGTAGCCTGATACTTACCGTTAACGATAAAATTTGGGACGCTATTGACGTACTTGCGGTACATTTGAATCAATTTGTTGTTCATCTGTAATTGACTGTTGACACCAAAACTAGATACCATTTTATCAAATTCTTGTGGTGAAACACCATTTGCTATAAAAATGTTCTTTAAGTCTTGAACACCCGTTACTGATAAGCGAGACACGTGTATGTGTCTAAATATAGCTTGATTAAGTTCATCTTCTTTTTCTAACTCTCTGGCTACCATCATCGCTTTAGTTGCTTCGTTTTGAACAGCAGCACTAGTGAAGCCCATAAAGTTAACGTGTACTTTCTTAAATTCAACGTCATCAGCAAGCTTACTTTTGATATCTTTGATTAAAGGTTCAAAGCTAAAACAGTGGGGGCACCAAAACGAAAAAAATTCTAACACTTGCTTTTTTTCAGTTACTTGTTCAGCAATAACGTTGTAATGTGTGCCCTCGCTCCATTTTTCTTGAGCACAGGCTTGTAGCGGAAGTAACAAGGCTAAACTGATTAATAATAAAATTTTCTTCATAACGTCTCACAACTTTTTTAAGAATTAGCCGCAGATTAGCATAGCTACTGAAAAAATCCGATAGGACTTTGTAAAGTGATGTTAATGACGCTGACTATTCTAGATTATGCATAAGTAGGTATAAAAATTTTCAAAAGTGAGCTAGTTTTTAAGCATATTTACGCAATTATATTTTGAACACATCATTTATCAAAAAGATAAAAGATAAAAGATAAAAAATAAAAATTTTTCAACATACCTTGATATATATGTACCAAATACGTCACTTTTGTAGTCAAGGGTTCACCCACTATCCAAAGCTTTCGTCTTTTACCCAAAGCGTTCATAACTTAATCTAGGCGTCCATTTCTTGTCCAAGCTTTTATTCCTTGTCTAAAGCGTTAACGGCGGCTCTTGTAACGCAGTCAGTTGCTCCTTTAGTGCTAATACTTGCTGTTTCCCAGTATTTTTCATGGGCAAACCACGGAAAGGCTTGTGGGAAAGCGGGGTCCTGCCAGCGCTTTGCAAGCCAAGCCATGAAGCGCACCATCCGCATGGCGCGTAATGGCTCTATCAGCTTAAGTTGAGCTTTATCAAAAGTACAAGACTCTTCGTAAGCTGCAATAATGGTTTGCATTTGAACAAGCTGTTGCTGTCTATCGCCTGAAAGCATCATCCACAAGTCTTGGATCGCAGGTCCGCTTTTGCAGTCATCTAAATCAACAAAAGTAGGACCATCATGCCACAAAATATTACTGGGGTGACAATCTCCGTGCAATCTAATGTTATTTGTATTGATATAAAGTGATGCAGTTAAATCAACAATTTGCTGTAAAATAGTGAAAAATGCGGTGTGCAAGCCCAAAGGGAGCAATGAACTATCTTGCAATGCTTGCAGAGGGCTCAATAAATGAGTTTTGATATTCAATGTGGGACGATATTCAAAGTCTCTATTTTTAGCAACGGTGTGGATACGACCGATAACACGCCCCATCCATTTTATGTGGTCTAAATTGTCTGCTTCGAATTGTCGACCTGCAGCTGATGGAAACAGTGCGAAGTAAAAACCTTTATAAATATGCAAGCTTTGCTTATTAATTGGCTCATTAGTTGATTTATTAGTTGGTTTATTAATTGGTCTATTCATTAATGGTGCAACAACAGGAATACCCTGAGAAGCTAATTCAATAGAAAAGTCGTGTTCTTCTTGAATTTGAGTATGGCTCCAACGTTGCGGCCGATAGAACTTAGCCACATAACGTTTTTTGTCTGCAGCAACAAATTGATAAACTCTATTCTCGTAGCTATTGAGCGCTAACAATCCAGACTCAACAACGGTACCTTGTGACTCTATGGCGTCGAGTATTAAAGCAGGAGTGAGTCCTGAAAAATCAAACGTATTCATAAATCTGGAAACAAGAATTTACTTATTTCTTGTACCTTAACTGGGTTATCTTGATTATCAATTGATTCTACTCTAAAGCTAAACTGAGTGGATTCTTGAGTTAAGTTTTTTGGATCCATAGCAAGGCTCAAAGGTAAATTAAACACCTCACCTCCTGCAACTATCGCTTCGCTCTCACCGATGAAGGTATGTCCTTCAAGGTTATCAACATACACACGGTAGCGTTGTGTGAGTTGAGACTTGTTTAGAATTTTTAAAGTAAATACATTCTCAATCAGTCCATTGCCTGTTTCTCTGTACATAGGAACACGATCTTTAATAATGTCCAATTCTAGGGGTTTCCTAGATACAACTTCAAAGACTAAAAGTCCCGACATTAATAATAACACTACTCCGTAACCGATTAATTTAGGTCGAAATATCTTTGTCTTACCACCGGCTAATTCAGTTTCCGAAGTAAAACTAATTAGACCTTTGGGGTAATTCATTTTTTCCATCACACCATTACAGGCATCTACACAAGCGCCACAATTTATACATTCATATTGCAAACCGTTTCGAATGTCGATGCCAGTAGGACACACCTGTACACATAAATTACAATCAATACAGTCTCCTAAGCCCTTGGTTTGATTTTCTTCGCGGCTGACTTTTCTTCCTCTAGGCCCGCGTTTTTCTCCTCGCTCAGCGTTATATGCCACGGTATAAGTATCTTTATCAAACATCGCAGATTGAAAACGGGCGTAGGGGCAGATATGAGTGCACATAATTTCGCGCATCCAACCCGCATTTCCATAGGTACAAAGCGTAAAAAACAGCACCCAAAAGACAATCCAAAAACTGCCCGAAAAGCTGAAAAAATCTATAAATAAAGTATCAATAGGTGTGAAGTAGCCAACAAAAGTTAATGCAGTAAGTAAAGCGATTCCAACCCAAGTTATGTGTTTCAGAGTTTTGCGCCATAATTTGTCAAAGTCCATTTTCCTTTCATCTAATTTCATACGCTTGTGGCGACTGCCTTCAATTGTTTGTTCGAACCAAATATAGATGAAGGTCCAAGTCGTTTGCGGGCACATAAATCCACACCAAACGCGACCTGCGAAGGTGGTCACAAAAAATAATGCAAAGGCCGCCACTATCAATATCCAGGCTAGCAACGTCAAATCTTGTGGCCACAGAGTTAAGCTGAATATATTAAAACGTTGTGCTGAGAAATCGAACAATACAGCTTGACCACCATTAAATTGCAGCCAAGGAATAACTGCAAAAAGTCCCATAAAAAACAATCCAAAAAACCGTCGAAAATTTTCTAACATGCCAGAAACAGAGCGCACGTATATTCTGCTACGAGGTGTATAGGTATCATCGTGTTTATTTTTATCTGGTTGATGTACTTTCACAGGTGAGATGTTTTTAATGGGAATTCGCTCACTCATTAGATGTCCTCGATATGTCGAAAAAAGAAAGAATCAGGAGGTAGACTCTGAAGGCCAAACTATTGTATCAGTATGTTATCTGCCACGCTTGATCTGGGTCAGGCTTTTTTTAGTTATGCCAAACCCTCTAGAAATAAGCAGTGCGGAGGTAATTTAAAATAGTTTTGCTAGAAGTGGTTAGATCAAGTCTTTAAAGTCGGATCACTTAAGTTAGGCTTTTCATATCGGGTTTTTCAGATTATATCCCCCATATTAAGCTTTCCAGATTGGGCTTTTTATACTGGGAGTAGGAGCAAGGATAGGAGCAAGGATAGGAGCAAGGATAGGAGTAGGAGTAGGAGTAGGAGTAGGAACCGCAATAGAAACTTCATATTAGGGATCTCAGATGGAATGATTACCCAGATGTACTCTAGACTTCAGACAAGGATAATCTATGTTGAGATTACCTAGCTAGAAACGCCATACTTGATGTAAGTCTTTGCACGTACCTCCTATTTTTTTGAGATACATTATTTTAAATAATGGCTACCTACCCAAGAACGGTTAACGAGTTAATATTAATCTTGCCTTTAGAGACAATATTAACTTTCAAGTGACATTGTCTCTAAAATAACATTATTTCTAAAATAACATCGTTTTTAAAATAAGGAGGCAGTCAAGTAGCCTATAACCCAAGCAGGTATGATAATTAGCTTATTTGATGTACCTAAATCAAATAGACCGCTTCAGCCTTGTTGCAGTTAACCGTATCATTGAGCCCAGTGACTGTATCGTAATCGTATACGACTATCGCGCATCATTAGTATCCAACAACAATCATAGTACCTCATTCATTTTACCTACTGAAAATTGTAATAGAGCTTCTGTATAATCGACCTTCTAACTACGGCGTAGGCTTTTGAGTCGCCGCTAATAGGCTAATGCAACTTGAAGTCGACATCACATCTAATAATCCCAAGTCAATTTTAAGAACGAAGTGCGACCAGGTGTGAGTAATATATCTTATGCTTATGGATAAGAGGACGAAGGTACTGTTCACAATAACCAAGCGTGGCAGACCACGTAGGCCGAATATGCAACAGTATTCGAGCCACCCTAATCAATTCCGACTATGTTAATCTGTTACGTTTTTGACCACCACCGAGCTGTTACTTTTGAGTGGCGCAAAGTGATGTTTTTTGTTTTATAAATGCAGTTTGCAACTTATTTGATTTAGATTCAGTATATATTCAGGTGACAAAACAATAATGGTATATATCTTAAAGTAGGAGAGTTTATTATGAAAATACTAATCGGACTGATTATCTCTGCAATGACGTTAGGCTTACCTAATCAAGTAGTGGCCCAGACAGCAGTTGAAATTGAATGGGATAAGCCAGAAAAATATCGTGATGTTAGGCCCAGCAATGAGTCGCGCAAAAGATTCAGAGAAACAACGTTTGAGCGTATCAACGAGTATATGAACGAGTTGGCATCGGCACTACCTGATAACAATAAACTGCTAATGAAAGTCAGTGAGCTTGACTTAGCCGGTCGTGTTTTGCCTGCTTCCTTTGCTGGTTTGGGAATGAGTGGGTCAAATGTGCGTGTTGTTAAGAGTATCGATATACCAAGGATAAATTTTAGTTATCAGTTATTAGGCGCCTCTGGTGAGGTGTTACAAGAAGCTAAGGTAGAGCTGAAAGATATGTCTTTTTTAGACCGCAGCAATCACATGTTCAGAAGCGAAGCGCTGCGTTATGAAAAGAATATGTTGCAACGTTGGTTTAACACAGAATTTGAAGCACTTGTGGCTCAAAAAGATGCCAGTAAAGGTACTAATAAAGAGTCAAACAAGGCATTAAATAACTCATAACGTTACTGCCGAATAGAGGCTAAACGAATTTTTGCCGGAGCCTTTGGCAACGTATAAAGCCGTATCGGCTCGTTTGAGGATTGTCTCAGGTGTCAATACTTCGCTAGGTTGCGATGTTGCGATGCCGATACTCATGGTGACATAGTCGGTCACATTACTATATTGATGCGGTAGCGCTGCATCTTGCATTTTTTTGATAATGTTGCTTGCTACCCCTTGAGCACCCTGTGTATCCGTATCCGGCAGTACACAAACAAATTCTTCACCGCCATATCGGGCCACAAAGTCGCTATCACGGTGTAATGAGTTACAAATAATCTTAGACACTTTTTTTAAACACTGGTCACCCGCTGAGTGGCCGTAATTATCGTTGTACAATTTGAAACAATCTATATCCATAAGCAGTACTGCCACAGTGGCTCGTTGCCTAACTGATAAATTAATGTCATGTTCCAAACGAATATCTAGAGCTCTTCGATTAGCAATACCTGTAAGTCCGTCAGACATTGAAAGTTTTTCAAGCTTAAGTTTTTGCATCTCAATTATTTGAGTGAATTCCTTAAAAGTTTCAGCTAAATCAGTGATTTCATCATTTCCGCCTAGTTCGTTTTGGTATTCAAATCCTTGGGAACCACTGAGTAACATTTGGTTGAAAATACGGATCCTTTTTAGGATGCGTTGCTGGAATAAAATAACGATGGCTATCAGAAAAACTACACCACCTATCAAAATTAACCTGATGAGTTGTGTCTGTTGTTTCATTTTGACAACAGAAGAAGCCACTTGTGAGGTAATATTTTGCTCTGTCTCATTAGTAAAAAAACCTAGTTGGGCCACATAATCTACAATTAAGTTATGTACAAAACGTTCTCTACCTAGTGCTCTACCTTCTAAACGCAGAGACTTTATTTTGGATGATTCCATTCCATTTTTATTAAATAGTAATGTTTCAAACTGACTAGTTAACTGACGCCTAACCTCATTATCTTGTCCTTTAGCAGAAATGGCGTCTAGCTCGTTGAGCTGCTCTTCTAACTGATTAAATAAAAACCTTACTTTTTGTAGTCTTTTTTCATTCAGGGTTCTGCTTACATTGACCGTAGCTTGAGAAAAACCTAATACCCAAGCAGGTGAATTCTGGTTGTCAACACCCAGTGCTTGAGCATTAAGATGATACATCTGGGTACTCAATAACTTAATATCGGCCTCAGTTTGCAAGCGGTTTTTGATTAAAGCTGAATATTCATCTAATTCAATCGCAATGGTCTTTAACTGCGTATCTAGGAACTCATTTTCAAAGATCTTCTCAGCTGCTTCACGGATCTGTAAAAGGTTGGACTGAAGTTGCTTTTCAGCTAAACGTTTTGACGCATTCGATGAAGACTTTGATAAAAGCTCTGTGGATTCTAGCAGTTTCGATGCTTGACTATAGAGTTGACTTATCCCTATTAGGTTAGGTAAGGACTGATCAGATACGTCCATTAATGCTAGTTCAAAACTTAATAAGCGGGTGAAGGTAAAATAACTAAGTAGTATAAAAATAAATAATATTGCTACCAAGCCGGCACTGAATACTCTTACCAGTGAGATCCTCGCCTTTTTTTTTGTACCTGATTGAGTCATTCAATCACTCGCTTTATTCTGAATTCAACTTTAGGTAATATAACTTTTTGCTGTTGAATCATACGAATGACAACGTCGACTATTAAAGGAGGCTGTTGATTACTTTGTTTTTGGTGCAGGGTATTCAAAAAGATGTCGTAACCATCTCCACCGTTTGCTAGATAGTCAGAGGTGGAGACTGAGTACCTTTGTTTAGGCTGTAATGTTAGCCCGTTGATCTTCACAGTTTGTATTCTCTGACCGACCGGCTTTTTAATCGAATAGGTAAAAGATATCCCTGATACTTGTAAAAAACGGCCTCCGGCAATCTCTAATTTACTTACGCTATTTTCTAACGCTATTTTTAACTGTTGCCCTGTTACAGACAAAACAGCGACATGTGACCTAAAAGGCAGTTCTGTAGCGATGTCTCTGCGGGTGATTAAAGAACCTTCAGTATACATTTTATCACCACGGATTGCGCCACCGTTGATTATGCCAATATCTGTTTCAGCATAATGTTTAAGCGCATCGGCTATGAAGTTACCAAGCGGCATCTCCATGGTTCTAACTAAGCTTCTTGATGTTTGCGTATCACTACCAAAAAAGCCAATTTTTTGATTGAGTAATCTTTCCAGTCTTTGATTGTACTCATCAACCAATAAAGATGTTTTTGTATCAGTTGCCACATACGAATCGCTAATTTTGGGAGTTTCAATCGTCAGATTTTTTATTGGGCTGTTGGCCTGCCAACTCATGCGCAACAGCATCAATGGCTCTCGGCTGGCGATAGTATAGACTTTGTTAGAGCGACTTTTTTTAGCTACGTTGAGAACTCTCAATGCAAAGTCAATTTGGTTTTCAGATATGAGCGTTTGGTAATAATCCCTCTCCTTGGAGTAAACTAACACTATTAACTCAGCCCCTTTTTGTTTGAGAAGGGTAATTTGTTGCTGAATAACCTGACGAGGTTCAAATACGCTAACTCTTTTTAGCAAATACTCTTCAACTACTTCCTCGTCTAAAATTGATATAAAACCCACTTTGGTATTGTCTTTTTCAACCAGGAGGCTGGTTAAAATACCTTCAAGGTTGCTGTCAATTAACGGGTCAAAAAGGTTACTACTAACGATTGGAAACGCAGCTTCATAAGAGCGTAGTGTGAGTTCATCTTCGAAGTAGCTAAATTCACGCTTGGTGAGTGTCATCAAATCAGGCTCTAACGTATTGAGAATATCGATGATGTGTGAACCTCTGTCTAAACTAGACAAAGGACTCGGTCCTAAACTTCCTCCGGCAAACATAAAGATAGTCGGAGTACTTTCAGCGCGAATTTTTTCTAGTAGGCCAGCAAGGCCGCTGAAAGTGCCATAAGTCCGTATACCTATGTCAGGCATATTGCCAGCAAACACTAACGTTAAGTGCTTTTCAGTGGCAGTGGCAGCGGTGGCACTGACAGCCAAGCTTGGCAAAAGCAAATATAAAATAATGAAAACATGAAACTTCATGACTAATATGTTGCTACCTATACAAATTATTATTTAATGCGACAAAGCAATCGAGTTGAGGATGCGTTACCACTTTCGATAACACAACCTTTACAGCAATTTATTTTTTATAAAGATTCAATATTACTTCGCTGTTCATGCAGTTTTTCCATTTGCATTGTAAAGTCGGCTAGCTTAGCTTTTTCTTTAATAATCACAGCCTCAGGTGCATTCTGAACAAATTTTTCATTCGCCAGCTTACCTTGAGTACGAGTAAAGTCTTTTTCTAACCTATCTAACGCTTTAGCGATACGTATCAATTCGGCATCTTTGTCGATCAAGCCAGCCATAGGGATCATGATTTCCAGTGAGCCCAGTAAAGATGTGGCACAAGCCGCTGCAATATCATCTTTGTTTAATATAGTTACTGTTTCTAACTTAGCAATTGAGTATAAAAATATTGCGTTTTCTTCAAGTCGTCTAATGTCTTCAAAGGACGCATTGCGCAGCAACACCGGCAGAGGTTTACTTGGTGCGATATCCATCTCGCCACGAATAGAACGAATGCATAGTACAAAGCTTTTAACCCACTCCAAATCTTGCATTGCGGTGGCATCAACCTTGGTGGCATCATATTCAGGATATGCCTGATTCATAATGGTGCCAGATTGACAGTTGGCGAGAGGCGATACTTCTTGCCAAATAGTCTCTGTTATAAACGGCATAATGGGATGCATTAACCGCAGTAAAGACTCTAAAATCACCACCAGAGTATGCCTAGTGCCGCGTTGTTGCTCTTCGTTGCCTTGTAATAAAATAGGTTTAGTTAATTCTATGTACCATCCGCAAAATTGGTCCCAAGTAAACTTATACAAAGTATGCGCAGCGATATCAAAACGATAGCTATCCATTGCATCGCGGTAAGCTTTTATAGTGTGTTGGTACTGCCCCACGATCCATTTGTCTGCAAGTGACAACGTCATAGTAGAATTTGCATTAAATCCACAGTCATGTTGTTGGGTATTCATCAATACAAAGTTACTTGCATTCCACAACTTATTGCAAAAATTCCTATAACCTTCTAAGCGTTTCATATCCCAGTTGATATCGCGCCCAGTAGAAGCTAGTGCCGTAAGGGTAAAGCGCAGTGCATCTGTACCATGAGACTCTATGCCATTAGGAAACTGCTTAGCAGTTTGTTTTTTAATTTTCTCAGCCATTTTTGGCTGCATCATGTTACCGGTACGTTTTTCGAGTAAATCTTCCAAAGAAATCCCGTCTATCATATCCAAGGGATCGATAACGTTACCCTTAGACTTTGACATCTTATTGCCATCGTCGTCACGAATGAGTCCTGTCACGTAGACCGTTTTGAAAGGTACTTGTGGTTTACCATTTTCATCTTTGACAAAGTGCATCGTCATCATGATCATTCTGGCTACCCAGAAGAAAATGATGTCGAAGCCTGTGACCAACACATCAGTTGGATGAAAGGTTTTTAAGTCTTCAGTATTTTCAGGCCAACCTAATGTAGAAAATGTCCATAGTGCAGAAGAAAACCAAGTGTCTAACACATCGTCATCTTGTCTAAGAACGACATCAGCAGCTAAGTTATTTTCTGCACGAGCTTCTGCCTCATTGCGCCCCACATAAACGTTACCTTGCGTATCGTACCAAGCAGGTATTCTATGGCCCCACCATAATTGTCGGGAAATACACCAATCTTGGATATCGTTCATCCAAGAAAAATACATATTTTCATATTGTTTAGGTACAAATTCAATTTCACCATTAGTGACCGCATCTGCTGCTACTTTGGCCAGAGGTGCGGCGCGTACGTACCATTGGTCGGTTAACATAGGTTCAATTACTACATCGCTTCTATCGCCGTAAGGAACAGTCAGGTCATGGTCTTTTATTTCATCTAATAAACCTATTTCCTCAAATTTAGCCACAATAGCCTTGCGGGCAGCGAAACGGTCTAAATTTTGAAACTCCGTAGGCAGTACTGAGTTTACGGCGTCACTTGGTTCACCGTTGGTGTCAAATACTTCAGCTTGCTGGCGGATCTCGCCAGAAAAAGTCAAGATATTGATCATCGGCATCTTGTGACGTTTACCCACTTCATAATCGTTAAAATCATGTGCGGGGGTTATTTTTACACAACCAGTACCTTTTTCTATATCTGCATAATCATCGCTTACAATAGGTATACGACGACCCACTAAAGGTAAATCTATAAATTTACCAATCAAGTCTTTATATCTAGGATCTTCTGGGTTAACAGCTACGCCCGTATCACCTAACATGGTTTCGGGCCTGGTTGTTGCTACTACCAGATAATCGTTACCTTGTGCTGTTTTGGTTCCGTCAGCCAAAGGATAACGAAAGTGCCACATATGACCTTTTTTATCTTTATTTTCTACCTCTAAGTCAGATATAGCAGTCAGTAACTTAGGGTCCCAGTTCACAAGGCGTTTACCGCGATAGATTAAATTTTCTGAATGAAGACGCACAAATACTTCATTTACAGCGTTTGAGAGCCCTTTGTCCATAGTAAAACGCTCCCGGTCCCAATCGACCGAAGCACCTAAACGACGCATTTGATTGGTAATAGTATTACCTGATTCGGCTTTCCATTCCCAAATTTTATCAATAAAAGCTTCTCGGCCTAACTCCTTTCGAGTTGGGCCGTTTTCTGCCGCTAGTTTACGTTCTACTACCATTTGAGTAGCGATACCTGCGTGATCAGTACCTACTTGCCATAAAGTGTTATTACCCGACATACGTTTATAACGGGTTAAGGCGTCCATAATCGTTTGTTGAAACGCATGGCCCATATGTAAGCTGCCCGTGACGTTTGGTGGCGGTATCATGATGCTGTAGGACTCACCTTCTCCAGAAGGTCTAAATTGTCCGCTGTCTTCCCATTTTTGGTATATGTCACGTTCCATACTTTGTGGATTAAATGTCTTATCCATTATTTTGTATCTCATTAATGCTTGGGGCGGGTAGGGTGTCGAGTTGACATCCCAACGCTCTGTATTGTTTATAGCGTTCTCTGGCCAGAGGTTTTAGTTGCTCTTTTGCAGGAACAAAATCAATGACTTGTCTAAATCGTTGATGAAAATCAGGTATCTTGTCGGCTAAATTAATTAGTACGGATCTATTAAATTGGCTAGGTGTTTGCCAGCATATTTCAACTGGAGCGCCACCTACTGGACCTTCTCCAGTCAAATTATGTGGAACAAAGGCGTCGTTAGGCAGCTGCCATAATAATTCATCAAATTGCTCAGCTTGCTTTTGATCTTGGCAATAGACTAAGCATTTTTGCTTTTGTCGATAACTGCGGGTCGCCAACAAACAAGCCAGCGCAAAGTGCGCTGGCTGTTGATGTCTGTCGTCTGTTTCATCCAGTAGATAAAACGTTACATTTGACATATACGAGAGTGTTCCTAAAAAGCGGAGTTAATCTTCTGTTTCAATACCAGCTCGATTAATTAAGAACTGAGATAACATCGGCACAGGACGACCTGTCGAACCTTTTTCTTTACCGCCAACCCAAGCTGTACCAGCAATATCCATATGTGCCCAATTGTACTTACGCGTAAAACGAGACAAGAAGCATGCTGCGGTAATAGCACCTGCACCACGGCTGCCGAGATTACTCATATCGGCAAAAGGACTTTCGATTTGCTCTTGGTATTCATCCCATAAAGGTAAACGCCAAGCCTTATCACCACTTTGTTCTGAAGCGTTGATGAGTTCATGGGCAAGAGGGTTATGGTTACTAAACACCGCGCTAGCATATTTACCTAACGCCACTACACAAGCACCCGTTAATGTAGCCACATCGACGACTAACTCAGGGTCAAAACGTTCAACATACGTCAATGCATCGCACAATACTAAACGCCCTTCGGCATCAGTATTGAGTACTTCAACAGTTTGACCTGACATAGTGGTTAAAATGTCACCAGGACGATATGCATTGGCATCAGGCATGTTTTCACAACCTGCTAAAATACCTACAATGTTGATCGGTAGGTTCAACGCACTAATAGTATGCATCGCACCTAACACGCTAGCTGCGCCGCCCATGTCATATTTCATCTCATCCATGCCTTCACCAGCTTTGATAGAAATACCACCAGAGTCGAAGGTTAGTCCTTTACCAACTAACACTATAGGTGCCTGACCTGATGGACCACCTTTGTGCTCCATGATGGTCATGATTGATTCATTTGCCGAGCCACGACCCACTGCCAAATAAGAATGCATCTCTAAGTCGTGCATCTGTTTTTCATTAACTGAGCTGACATGCAAATTATCGTAAATGGCGGCTAAAACTTCCGCTTGCTCGAGTAAATATTTAGGATTACAAATATTAGGTGGCATATTAGCGACATCCTTCGCCGTCTTAGTCCCTTGTGCTACAGCTAAACCGTGTTCAAGGGCACGTTCACCAATCGATAATTCACGACGCGTCGATACGTTAAATACAATTTTTCGTAGTGGCCGGCGTAATTCGTCTTTCTTTGTTTTAAGCTGCAAAAAGGTATACAACGAATCTTGTGTGGCTTCTACCGCTTGGCGCACTTTCCAATAAGTATCGCGACCTTTAACATGTAATTCAGTTAAGAAACTAACCGCCTCCATAGAGCCTGTTTCATTCAGAGTTTTGACGGTCTTTGAGATAATCTGTTTATACTGACGTTCATCTAATTCGCGCTCTTTACCACAACCTACTAACAGTACACGCTCACTGAGTATGTTAGGTACATGATGCAGTAATAACATTTGACCAGCTTGACCTTCTAAATCACCTTTTCTGAGCAAGTTGCTAATATAGCCTTCACTAATAATATCGAGCTGTTCGGCGACAGATGTTAGACGCCTAGGCTCAAACACGCCTACCACAATACAGGCACTACGTTGTTTTTCTGGACTGCCACTTTTTACGCTAAATTCCACTTTGAACCCTCGTCTTATGATGAATAATACTGCAGCCATGTAGCCTTTTAATTTATAATTGAAAGGTGCTCTTGGGCAATGCAGCTATATTATTGTAAGATTAACATTAGCCGGACATGATCTGTAATAAGATCTTGGCTGAGTGCTTTAAATACATACACTTTATAAATTAAACTTGTGAAAATGTTAAGTCTACTTAAAATTTCTCATAGTACCACTAAAATACTACTTTCCCCCTTGGATGTGTTGTGCTGATTTTCCGCTATTTAATGAAAGAAACTTTAAAGTCTCAAGTGGCAATTTTTATGCTATTGATGGCTATATTTATCGCACAGAGGTTTGTCAGAGTATTGGCAGATGCATCAGAAGGAGAAATACCAGCTGGTTTGGTTTTAGGTTTTTTGGCTTTACATACGCCTGTTCTAGCATCACTTGTTTTGCCACTTAGTCTTTTTTTAGGGATCATGTTGGCACATGGTCGCTTGTACGTTGACAGCGAAATGACCGTGATGCGGGCATGCGGCATCAGTGAATGGTATATCACCCGAGTGATGCTAATTTTAGCACTAGTGATGTCTTTGCTAACAGCGTGCCTAACGATGTGGTTAACCCCTCTATCGGTCGAAAGTACCTATCAGTTAGAAGAAAAAATAGGGGCTCAAAGTGGCCTAACAAGTTTGAGTCCCGGACGTTTCCAACAAACTGCTAATCAACAAGCGGTGATATTCGTACATGATATTGATAACAGTGACAATCCACTAAAAAAGGTTTTTTTAGCGCAAAAAGACAGTGACTCTGATTCTGAAGATGTACGGATTGTTTATGCTAGTAGTGGCGGAGTCCAAGAGCAAGCTAATGGTGCGCAGAAATTAATACTTAATCAAGGCAAGCAATATGAAGGCGAAGTAGGGCGGCAAGACTACCGCGTTGTTGAGTTTGAAGAATACCAAATTCAAATTGCTGAGCAACAAGCTGAAAAAAAACGTAGGAAATTAAGCGCATATCCAACCGCTGATCTGATAGCTGATCCATCAGTCGATGCGCTAGCAGAGCTTCATTGGCGTATCGCCATTCCTTTATCACTACCATTTTTAGTGCTGATTGCAGTACCTCTTAGCGCTGCTGATCCTAGACAAGGTCGTTTTGGAAAAATGTTCCCTGCGTTGATGTTATATCTTGGTTATTTTGTTTTACTGATGGCAGGTCGAAAAGCCTTAGAAGATGGCAATATACCCCCGCAATTAGGATTATGGTGGGTGCATGCAGTGCTGTTGTGTATTGGTATTGTATTGCTGCTTAAAGGTAGGCCTTTCGGCGTCAAGCTGCGCGCTCGATTTAAAGGAGATACCGGTGTTTAAAATATTAGACATATATATTGCCAAGACACTATTGACGACGACTGTGCTGAGTCTAAGTGTGCTGGTGGGTTTAAGTGCTTTAATTAAATTTATTGAACAAATGAAACAAGTAGGACGGGGCAGTTATGATATGACTGTTGCTGCCATATATGTGTTGCTTAGTTTACCTAGAGAGCTAGAGCAATTTTTCCCCATGGCTACCCTGATTGGTGGGCTGATAGGTATGGGGATTTTAGCCAGCAACAGTGAATTAGTGGTGATGCAAGCTGCAGGGCAAAGTCGTTGGAATATTATCACTTCTGCCATGAAATCGGCCTTGTTGATGGTGCTATTTGTTATGTCGATAGGTGAATGGGTCGCACCTTTGACCGAAACTAAAGCTAAGGAAATTCGAACTCAGGCAATTTCTGGCGGTAGTTTATTCGCTTCGGATAAAATAACTTGGGCAAAAGATGGCGACAATTTTGTGAGTATCGGTGAAGTAGTTGATACGCAAACTTTGCGCAGAGTGAACGTGTATGAGTTTGATGAAAATTTAGTGTTAAAACAAATCACCAGTGCTTTGCAAGCCAACTATAACGAGAACGGTTGGCAATTAGAGCAAGTCAAATACACCTTTATTGGCAACCAAAGGATCCGTTACGAACAAGTCGATAAAGGCGTGTGGTCGTCAACGCTGACACCAGATAAACTTGGGGTGGTAACCATCAAACCTGAAGCCCTATCAATCCGAGGATTAATTGAGTACGTTAACTATCGTAACAATAACAGTCTAGATCCTAGCCGCTATGAGTTAGCTCTTTGGCGCAAAGTGTTACAGCCTTTGTCTATAGGTGTGATGCTGCTAATGGCATTATCATTCATTTTTGGTCCGCTGCGCAATGTCAGCATGGGTGCGCGCGTTATATCAGGAGTGTTAACTGGTTTTGGTTTTTTTGTTAGTAACGAGATCTTTGGTGCTTTTAGCTTGGTTTATCAACTGCCCCCATTTTTGGGAGCCGCTTTACCTAGTTTTGTCTTTGCCGCTTTTTCTATATTTTTACTACAGCGAAAGGGGTGAAGTAGTAATAAAAATGCCGGCGATATTGGTGGTAAAAAAATAGTCACATTAAGACTTTAGTCTTGCAGCCCTTTCCACGATGTATGATGGTTATCTTCTTTGCTTAACATTAGAATCTCAGTATTCGCCATTCTATCTTGCAACGACTGCTTAGATTTATGGTCAAATAACACTAACAACGTGCCTAATCCCCCCAATGAGAAGAGCAGACGTAAAAACGCACGTTTATAACCAAAAGGCTGCCCATTAGTACTGAACAAGCGTAGCCGCCAAGCTCTCATGCCTATGGTTTGACCGCCGTTACGCCAAAACCATAGAAAAAAACCTAGTACCCATAATGTTACCCATACTTGTAAAATTAATTGATAGCTAAAAGAATGTTGTATCAAGTCACTAAAATGCTCATAGCCTTGGTTATTAAGTACATTATTTTCTACTAGCAGCAACATTGCTAGTAGCATTACCATCGCTGCGCACATGCCTACAGCTACAGCGACTAATATATCGTATACCATGGCAGCCAGCCTGCGTATGAAACTTGCTCGGGAATTTTGTGTGGATGTGGGATTCACAATGCACCTTAAAAAGTAAAATTAAATTTTATCAGTAAACACCAATAAGTATTAACAAACATCAGCAAATACACATGCTCATACGTACCACTTTTTTATTTGTTCACAAACAATCCAACTAATATCATACTCAATATAATTAATATGAATTTACATTCCTTGCCTAAATAAGTCATATTTATGAAACTATGTAAACTTTAGAGGTTATTATGACAATACTCGGGTTCCCTACTGAGCTTAAGCCACAGGAGAAACGTTGTGCTGTGTTACCCGTCAACGTTAAGGCATACAAATTATTGGGTGCTACTGTACACGTGCAAGCTGGTATTGGTAGACATCTGCATATAAGTGATGATGAGTATGCGGCGGCTGGCGCAGCTATTGTTACTAGTCGTGATGAGCTCTTAGCCAGTGCTGACATCGTACCAAGTTTACATAAGTTAAGTGTAGATGATCTAAGCCACTTAAAATCCGACGCGATTATCGTAAGTTACCTAGACCCTTTTAACGAAAAAGAATTCGTTGCTAGTTTGTGTGAAAAAAAAATAACTAGTATTAGTATGGAAATGATCCCGCGTATTAGCCGTTGTCAAAAAATGGATGCGCTTAGTTCACAAGGCAGTTTGGCTGGTTATGTAATGGTCATGCAAGCTGCGAATCATTTGGATAGTGTGTTACCTATGATGATGACCCCAGCTGGCACTCTAAAGCCCACCAAGGTATTTGTTATTGGTGCTGGTGTAGCAGGCTTACAAGCAATAGCTACGGCTAAGCGATTAGGTGCGAGTGTTACCGCTTTTGACACTCGAAGTGTGGTGGCAGAACAAGTACAGTCGTTAGGTGCTAAATTTTTAGACATTGACCTAGGCCAAACAGGCGAAACAAGTCAAGGTTATGCTCAGGCTCTCACCCCGCAACAAATGCAAATTCAACAGCGTGAACAAGCAAAGTGCATTGCAGACTCTGACATTGTGATCACCACCGCGCAGTTATTTGGTCGTAAACCTCCCATGTTGATTGACGCTCAAACCATTGCCAAAATGAAACCAGGTAGCGTGATCGTCGATATGGCTGCTGAAAGTGGCGGTAATGTAGAAGGCTCGGTTGCATCTGAAATTGTGGTGCGGTCAGGTGTGAGTATCATTGGCACGGGCAACTGGGCTGGTGGTGTTGCTAAACATGCCTCGCAAATGTTTGCCAACAATATGCATAGTTTAATCAGTGAATTTTGGTCGCCAGAAGACAATAAATTTGCCGTAGATTTAGAAGATGAAGTGCAGTCTGGCTGTGTTATCACTCACCAAGGGTTGGTAACAAACAGCATGATTAAAACTTTTTATGCATCCAACCCAGACCAGACTAACTCAGGAGAGAAAACATAATGGACGGTGTTTATTTACTTTTTATCTTAATGCTATCGATATTTGTAGGTTTTGAACTGATTCAAAAAGTACCTGCAACCTTACATACTCCTTTGATGTCTGGAGCAAACGCAATTTCAGGTATTACAGTTGTGGGCGCACTTGCATTAGCGGGGAGCGAAGGCATGGGAGAATACGCTGCTTATATTGGTGCGTTCGCAGTGTTTTTAGCCACTATCAACGTAGTAGGTGGTTATCTAGTCACAGATCGCATGCTCGCGATGTTTAAGAAAAAGCAGTAGGTGCCCAAATGATAGATGTAATTTCAACTGACTTAACTTCAACTACAGACTTAGTGATTAACTTCACATATGTGGTTGCTGCCGCCTTATTTATTTTAGGCTTAAAACTACTAGGACACCCATCCTCAGCGCGTAAAGGTAACGCACTGTCTTCTATTGCAATGTTATTGGCAATAGTCGTCACCTTGTTTGATAAACAGATTGTTAACTTTGAACTCATCGCCATCGCTATGATTGCAGGCAGTATAGTAGGGATATTTGCTGCACGTCTAATAGCCATGACTGCCATGCCTGAACTAGTGTCTTTGTTAAATGGTATAGGTGGCCTAGCCAGTTTGTTTGTTGCATGGTCAACCATAGAAGGAAACAGCCAACTCTCTCATTTTGTTTTAATAGTTACTTTTTTAGCTTTATTGATCGGTGGTGTGACTTTTTCAGGAAGCCTGATTGCTTGGGCAAAGCTCAGTGAGCGAATAACAGGTAAGTCGATAACGTTTAGTGGGCAAGCAATATTTAATTTGTTATTAGTCGCTACTATTACTTTTGCTGGTTATCTGTTTGTTACTCAACCAGAATTAGCGCCAAGTACAACGACTGTTTTGTACATCAGTGTAGGGCTAGCCTTGTTGTTTGGCATGATGTTGGTATTGCCAATAGGCGGTGCCGACATGCCTGTAGTTATTTCATTACTCAACAGCTATTCAGGACTTGCAGCTTGTGCAGCCGGTTTTGCTCTTCAAAATAACATTTTGATAGTTGCCGGTTCTTTAGTTGGTGCCAGTGGCATTATTTTAACTCAGATAATGTGTAAGGCCATGAATCGTTCGTTAAGTAATGTATTATTCAGTGGTTTTAAGACTGTGGTAAAAAACGAGATGGTGATAGAGGGTGAGGTGAAGCCGCTGTCTGCAGAAGATGCTTATTATGTCTTAGAAGCTGCACAATCAGTGGTTGTTATTCCAGGCTATGGTATGGCCGTTGCTCAAGCACAACACGTTATGAAAGAGCTACAACTACTGTTAGAAAAAAATGGTGCAGAAGTTGCCTATGCCATACATCCAGTAGCTGGGCGTATGCCAGGACATATGAATGTGTTATTGGCTGAAGCTGATGTTTCCTATGAGCAATTATTTGAAATGGATGAAATCAATAAACGTATTCATAACTTTGATGTAGCTATGGTTATCGGTGCTAATGACGTAGTGAATCCCGCAGCGCGAGAAATGAAAGGCAGTCCTATTTACGGTATGCCCGTCATCAATGCCGATCTAGCAAAAAATGTTTTTGTATTAAAACGTGGTATGGCATCAGGTTTTGCCGGTGTAGATAATCCGTTGTTTTTTAAACCTAACACTCGGATGATTTTTGGTGATGCAAAAGAAACTCTCAATTCTATGATCAGACAATTCTCTGACTAAAGCCAGATATTAGGAGTAACAACAGGATGTCGGTTAAAAAGTCGGCAAACTGTTGTGGAGACTAAACAAAATACTTGCAAGCGAAGACTCGATGGCTATAATGCTTGCCTCTTGAAGGTTGACCAAATAGAAATTAGTTAGCCTCCAAGCATTTGCAAAGCCAGTGTGGTGGAATTGGTAGACACGCTAGATTCAAAATCTGGTTTCTTCGGGAGTAGCGGTTCGAGTCCGCTCACTGGTACCACTTTGCAAATAACAATAAACCGACAGATAGTCGGTTTTTTTGTATCTAACCTTTACAGCGTTCTATTTTTTGTGCCCTAGCGCACATCCACATTTCCATAATGGCTCTTGTCCATGATGGCTCCTATGTGGTCTCATATTTCTAATGTTTATATCGGTCGCACACTGCTTTTAAAATGATGTTTTTTAAATAGTATTTTTTAAACAGCGTTTTTAGCGTTTTTTGACATTCTTCAAGTCTCATTCACTGACAATCGCTTGGTGCAATCATTCCAGCATAAATAAGTCAAATTTCCTGACATCACAACCAAAGCGTTTAGCGTAGGGGGGCAGAAGAAAAGCCAGGGTGGATAAATTGTAGAGCACGCTATATGACCTTCTAGCTTTAAAAATCTATTATTAGCGTGGCTGTCAAAAATACAAAAAATTACGAACGACTACAAATAGCTACGAATAGCTACAAAATATCGTTGCTCTGCGAGTGCTACGAATCATGTATATTGCATTGAGAAACATTAAGACGATAGAGATGTTTTGGTGCGCCTTATTTTTTAGGCAGGTATTTGTTGACTAGCTCCTCTAGTATTTTGTGTTTGAGGGGTTTGACAACATAATCGTTCATCCCTGCTGCCTCGGCTTTTTTATAATCCTGTTTCATCGCGTTAGCCGATAGCCCACAAATAACTAGCTCGCTATGCCCCCGTTTTCTAATTTCGCGTGTTGCTTCGTAGCCATCCATAATCGGCATCTGTATATCCATCAATACTAGATCGTACTGAGGTGAGTTGACTATTTTAGTAACCGCTTGCTGACCATCTTCGGCTACATCAAACGTTAAGCCTAGTAGCTTGAGCATTTCACCCGCTACTATTTGGTTAATGTTGTTGTCTTCAACTAACAATATATGGCCTTCATATTGAGTCATCTGGTGTGCATAGTTAACATCTACATACTCTGATGAGTCTGTAGTTTTACTAACAAACAATTTTTGTAGAAAACTGTAAGCCTGTTGAGGTGTAAACGGATGAGATAAGCATTCAACTGACCACGTGGACGATAGTTGATTTGGTAAGTTACTCGGTTGCGAATTAGTGATAAAACCTACTTTTAGTGAGAGGTTGACTAATTCGTCAATCGACTCGTGATGGGCATTAAACGCTAACTGATTTTCGATATCCAGTAATACAGCATCATCACTGCTGATATCTTTCAACGTTGTAGACAAATGACTAAGGGGGAGGTGATGATAATCTAATTCAGCTTTTTCAATGTACTGGGTATTTAACAATCCTTTTGGGCCTTCACTAAAATAATACAGTTTTCCATTAGGTACTGGGATGGCTGTTATTGTCTGCCTGTTTTTATCTGCTGCAGTTACAGTGATATCAACTTTAAATGTACTCCCTTTATTTTTTTCAGATTGTACAGACACACTACCATCCATCATCTCTACTAATTGCTTCACAATAGACAGTCCTAATCCGCTGCCCCCAAAGTTTCTGCTGGTAGAGCCATCAGCTTGAGTAAATGAATCAAACACGTTACTTACTTGTTCAGAAGTCATACCTATACCGGTGTCGACAACTTCAATACATAAGGTTAGTAATGAAGTACTACTGCGGGGTTTAAAATCTATGTTAATACAGACCTGGCCATTTCGAGTAAACTTTACGGCGTTGTTACACAGATTAAGTAATATTTGGCCTATCCTTAGAGGGTCTCCGATCAATTGAGCGGGTAAGTTTGGGTTAGCATTAAATTTCACATTTAGATTTTTTTCTAACGCGCGATTGGCGATAACAGCCAAAGTATTGTTAAATAGTGACTCTACTGAAAACTCGATACTTTCTATATCCAATTTACCCGCTTCGATTTTTGAAAAATCAAGAATATCATTAATTAAATTCATCAATATTTGGCCCGAGTAAGCCGCTTTGATGAGTTGTTCTCGTTGAGATAAATTTAATTCTGAATATAGTACGATCTCTAACATACCAATGATTCCATTCAGCGGAGTGCGAATTTCATGACTCATGTTGGCTAAAAACATACTTTTAGACGCAGTTGCTTGCTCAACTTTTTGCTTAGAAATCACCAATTGATTATTTAAAGTTTCTAGCTTGGCATTGAGTAATCGTGATTGTTCAAGAAACTCGGTAGTTTGTTTATTTTTTTCGTGAAAAACATCTGCTGCTTGTGCCAATAGGCCTATTTCATCTTTGCGCTTAAGGCTAGGAATGCTATCAACATGCTTGCCCTTAGCTAATCGTTGAAAAACATTAGTGATAATATTGATCGGCAACATTATTCTATAGGCTAAAAAAAGTGCCGTGACGGCAGCTAGAATGATCCCTACTATCGAAAATAAATCGCTACCAATCCCAGTTTTCTCAAGCGTTTTTTTGACAGTGATATTGGTATTGGTAAACTTTTCAGTAACGAGTCTATTTAGCTCCCTAGCCAAAAATAGAAATTCGTTTGCCGAACCGGCCATAACAACGTTAACTAAAAATAAATATCCTCTAGTGATTTGAGTCAGCTGTAAAAAATCTTGTTCTACCTTATCCAGCCTATCAATCGCAGCTTGAAAGTCTTTGTTTAACATGAGTTGCTGGCTAATTTTTACTTTGGCCAATGACAGTTGTTGTTGAAATGGACTCACGAGTTGCTGTTCTGGGGTTTTTAGGTATAGCAACAGTAGATTTTCTGCTCGTGCAATATGATATTTGGCTTTTTCTAGTGAGTCTTGAACTGAGTGAACATTGTTTTCTTTTATAACAATATTGCTAAACAAAACTTCCAGCTCAATCAATAGTCCTTTGTTGTAAAGAGTCTGCCTTTTAGTTCTACCCAACACTACGTTGCTAAAATTCTCATTGTAATCACTCAGGTGGTTACGCATACGAATAATATAATCAAGATATACATTGCTATCTGTTTCTTGCGAAGTCAGGCTTTCTAAGTTCAACAAATTGCTGCGGCTTTTGTCCATCAATGAGTCGAATCTGTTAACAGCAGACTCACTTGCAGATTCTTTATAGATAAGCACGTTACGTTGTAAATCGATAACATCGCGTTCCAGCTCACGCACGATACCTACCTTGATTACCGCTTGCTGAGTCAAATCAAGACTATCAACAAACGTTGCCTGCATGTTTCTAGACAAAAGCACTTGGGATAGCAGCAACAATATCAAAATAGTTGAAATTAGTAAGATTTGAGCTTTTATTGTTCTAAACACATTACCTCCTGCTCTATCTCAAGAACTAATAAACTCATACCATTTTTGTATGCTGTAATCATAGGTAGGCATAACAGTATTCCATACTGCAAAATTGCTAAAGCGCTGGGTATAGCTACCTCCGGTGCGAATGTCGCCCTGTTGTACTGAAATTTTATCATCTGTTCCTTTGAGCGCTTGCGTGGCTTCTTTGCCTTGGTACCAATAATCCCACTCTGCGGGACTTAGATACGAATTAGAACGCTCAGGATTAGAAATATAGTAGCCCTGCTTTGCTATAAATGCACCTGGCCAGCCAGATAACCACCAATTCATATAATCGTAAGCGGCATCTTTACTTCTACCTTGAGATGCTGAAGATAAGCACATCGCACCGTGCCAGCCTCGATAACCCTCTTTTGGTGCAGCAAAGGTAACCGGAATGTTTTGTCCATTTAAGGCAGACACTGCGGGTGAAAACATACTTTGTATTACAACACGACCCGTTCGCATAAAGTCTACTGATTCAGGTACTGAATTCCAGAAGCCACTGAAGTGATTGTCACGTTTCAAGTCGATAAGTATCTTAAATAGTATGTCTAAGTCTGTTTTAGTTAGGTTGCCGATATCATTAAAATTCGTCATACCCTGAGCTTGAGTGGCTAGAGCTAAGTCAAACAGACCAATGGTGGGTGCGTTGATGATAGCTACTTTCCCAGAATGTTTGGGGTCCAATAACCAACCCCAACTCTCAGTTTTATATGCTTCACCTTGTTTAATCACGGTAGTGTTGTAACCAAACGAATCAACATTGTGCACGTAGGGCAAAAAGCTTATTTGATCTGTGTGTTCAGTGCCTAATTTACCATCTGGCTGAATATGCAGAATTTTATAGGGAGCATCTCCAGCTCCAATTTTAGCTTCTGGGCTGATTTTTCCAGTTTTAGATAATGGATTTATTTCATCCCAATATTGCAGTCTTTTCTTATCAATTGGCTGGATTGAACCACTTGCCCAAAGTGGCCTAATGCTGTTTGACCACTGTTCATAAAGGTCAAAAGATTGTGGATTCATTAGCGCTCTTTGTAACACAGCAGCGCTTCCATGGGGCTCAAATATCAAATCGATATCTAAATCTTGCATGGCTTTTTGGCGCAGTTTTTCCTGTAGGGTGACGTGTGTGCCTAGCACTCTAAGTTGAGTGCGCTGTCTGGCAAAGACATAAGGTGCCTGAGTTACAGCTGTGGCACCTAGCACTGCTTGGCTAATAGATTTTAGAGCTTTTCTACGGCTGACATCGATTAAAGGTTTGTTAAAGGGTTCAGTTCCAGCCATCGCCTAGCACTCACTTAAAGTCTTGCGTCATTTAGCTTCAATCTATCAGCACTTTAGCCGCCTCAAAATAAAAACATACGGTGTTTGCTGATATTTATCAATTCATCGCATCATACTTGGCCAGGTTGGGCCATATCACACTAAAGTACTGTTACTTTAGTCAGCATAAAACTTATGTTGAAATTTCAGATTCTTTTGTTCGAGACCATCGTTAATGTTGACTGTTATACGATACTGTTCACGGTCGCTGAAAGGTAATAATGCTAAATAGTAAATCGCCTCACCTTCTGTCACTTGCTTGAAATTTAACTTTTTAATCACGCCGAGCAAGTTTTTGGCTTCGCCAGTTAAAATGACTGACTGAGCCGATTTGTCTTGTCGATCTAAAACTGAAATATTAATCAACGCATTAAATTTAGAGCGTACTAGGCCGTACTGTTTAGCCACTTCAGGTGTTAAAAACGTAGTGTTTAAAGCAATATAATGTACGTCCCAGCTACCCAGTTCTTGCTTCTGTTCTGCGTTGGCTGGGTAAGAAAACAGTAGTCCTATTACTAATGCAAAACTTAGAAAATAGTAGTAAACAACTTTTAAATTAAAAAATGCCAAACAAATCACCCAATAGTTTTTGAAGAAACAGTATCAGAACAATCACTACCATTACTGATAGGTCCAGTCCACCCATGTTAGGCAGCTTATTACGAATAGGGGTTAACATTGGTTCAGTTAGTTGCCCTAATACTAATTCCATAGGATTATTTCCTTGGCTTACCCAGCTCATAATGGCCCGCAAAATAAGCACATACATAACTAGAGTTAGTATTTCTTTAGCGACAATGACAAAAGACACCGTAACTAAAGACAAAACACTCAGGGCAGTTCCTCCCAGCACCATATTGAGAGTAAATATTTTTAATCCCGCTACTAACAAAGCCAGCACTAAGGTTGCGGTATCCAAACGACCGATCGATGGCAACACCTTGCGCATAGGTGCCACTATTGGTTGAGTAGCTTTAACTACAAACTGACTAAATGGATTGTAAAAATCGGCTCTGGCAAATTGTAACCACAAGCGTAACAACACCACCATTAGGTAAATGTTAAAAACAAAATCAATTAAAAACTGAACTGAACTCATATTATCGGGTTTCCTTGGTATCTGTCTGAGGTGTCTGTCTAAAGTATCTCAAAACAAGGGTCTGAATAAATACTCAAATAAGCACTTATTTAAGCATTTAAGCAAGCGCTTAAGTAAGCATTCAAACAATCATTTAGAATAAGTATTTAAAGTAAGACCTAAAATTGTTTGGCCATTTGTTCAGCGCGTTCAACCGCTGCTCGCATAGCATTAGCAACAACTTGGTCAATACCTTGTTGCTGAAACGATTCTATTGCCTTGGCAGTCGTACCGCCTTTAGACGTAACTTGGGTACGTAACTCATTAATTTCAAGCTGCGGGTTATGGCAAACCATTTCAGCTGCGCCTAACATTGCTTGCTGAACCATTAGTCGAGCTGTTGCGTGGTCAAACCCTTGCAGTTCAGCTTCTTTTTGCATAGCTTCTAAAAATAAGTAGAAGTAGGCTGGGCTACTACCCGCTGCAGCAATCACCCCATCTATCATGGATTCTTTTTCGACCCATGCGATTTCACCCACTTGACTCATTAAGTCAGCAGCATATTGTTTATCAACTTCATCGATAGCAATATCTGCAAACAGGCCTGTCATGCCTTTACCCAACATGCTGGGGGTATTGGGCATAGTACGAATAATAGGAAATGATCCGCCTAGCATCTGCTGTAACCTAGGAGTGGGGATACCGGCTGCAATTGATATAAACACTTTGTCACTTAAGTCTTGCTGCTGTGCGAGCTTGGCACATACTTGCTGCATCAGTTGCGGTTTTACTGCAAGCACGATGACATCAGCTACATCCACTGCTTCTTTATTATCTTGGGTGACATTAATAGCAAAATCAGCTTGCAAAGCAGACAGTTTTGCTACGGATGGATTACTTGCCGTTATCAAATGCGCTGGGTAAGCGTTATTAACTAAGCCACTAATAATGCTTCTCGTCATATTACCTGCGCCAATAAAAGCTATTTTTCTGTGTTGCATGGTCATCCTTTTGTTGCTTTTCGTTGCTTTTCGTTGCTTTTCGTTAATGCTTGTTACTGTTTTATTGATATTTTATTAAGTACGCGAGCCAAAGATGGCTGTTCCTACTCTGACCATAGTACTACCATTATTGATAGCATTTTGCATATCTCCCGACATACCCATGGATAATGTGTCAACAGATAAATGATGCTTCTTGAGCTCTTCGAATAAAATCGCCATCTGAGTAAAACTAGTAATTTGTTGTGCTTGAGATTGATTGGCCCTAGGAACAGTCATCAGTCCACGTAGCCTCAGATTAGGTAGCTCGGCAATGGCTTTGGCAAAGTCATCGAGTTCACTAACACTTATACCTGCTTTGTTTTCATCATCATCAATATTGACTTGAATACATACATTTAATATTTTTTTTAATGGAACTTGGTCATTCAATCTTTGAGCTATCTTGAGTCTATCGACTGCCTGCACCCAATCAAAATTTTCAGCTACCAAACGTGTTTTATTTGATTGCAATGGACCGATGAAATGCCACTCAATATTATCATGCGATCGGAGCATTTGTATTTTTTCTACGCCTTCTTGCACGTAGTTTTCACCGAACAAACGTTGTCCAGCTGCATACGCTTGCACAATATCAGATACTGGCTTGGTCTTACTCACTGCTAGTAATTGCACCGCATTTAGAGGACGATGTGCATCTAAGGCAGATTGCTCGACGGTCATTTGTACGCTTTTGAGTCGTTCTGCTATGGTTTTCATATTACAACATGCTACTTGGAGAATATTGCTTGGATATTACCGAACTTTTGGCCTTTAGTGTTAAAAATAAAGCTTCTGACTTACACCTTTCTGCAGGTTTGCCCCCAATTATACGTGTCGATGGCGAAATGCGAAAACTGAACGTACCTGCCTTAAATCACAAAGAAGTGCATGCGTTGATTTTTGAAATTATGAACGACAAGCAACGCAAAGAATATGAAGCAAACCTTGAAACTGACTTTTCTTTTGAGGTAAAAGGCTTATCACGTTTTAGGGTCAATGCTTTCGTCCAAAACCGTGGCGCGGCGGCGGTATTAAGAACAATCCCCAATGAAATATTAAGCTTGGATGATTTAGGTGCGCCACAAATATTTAAGAATATTATTAATCAACCCGCCGGCATTATACTGGTAACCGGAGCGACAGGATCGGGTAAAAGCACTACTTTAGCAGCCATGATTGATCACATTAACTCAACTAAACGTGAGCATATTTTAACGATTGAAGATCCCATCGAATTTGTCCATGAAAATAAGCTTTGCTTACTTAATCAGCGTGAAGTACATCGCGATACTCATAGCTTCAACAACGCGCTACGCTCTGCGTTACGTGAAGATCCTGATATTATTTTAGTAGGTGAATTGCGCGACTTAGAAACGATTCGCTTAGCTATTTCAGCCGCTGAAACAGGACATTTGGTATTTGGGACATTGCACACCAACTCAGCACCTAAGACGGTTGACAGATTAATCGATGTGTTCCCTGCGGCAGAAAAATCGATGATACGCTCCATGCTGTCTGAGTCTCTGCGTGCAGTTATTTCACAAACTTTGATGAAGAAAACCGGCGGTGGAAGGGTCGCGGCGCATGAGATTATGCTCGGTACTCCTGCTATTCGAAACTTGATCCGTGAAGACAAGGTGCCGCAAATGTATTCGGTTATTCAAACGGGTCAATCTCATGGTATGCAAACTATGGATCAGTGTTTACAGCGGCTAGTTACACAAGGTTTAATTTCAGCTCAAGACGCGGCAGCAAAATCCATTGATAAAAAACCCATGTCAAGTTTTGGAGATTAATCATGGAGCTCATTCCTTATTTAGAAGAGATGCAAGTTTTAGGCGCATCAGACCTGTTTATCACAGTTGGTTTCCCTGTTAGTGTGAAAGTAAATGGCCAAATGACTTCCTTAGGAGGCCACAATTTAACTGAAGAGCAAGCTTCAGCTCTAGTGCACGGCGCTATGAGCGATAAACAGAAGAATGAGTTTGAACAAACCAAAGAATGTAACTTTGCTATCGCCCAAGATAAAATAGGCCGTTTTCGATGCAGTGCCTTTTGGCAGCGAGATATGGCTGGTATGGTAGTCAGGTTAATAGTCACACAAATTCCGCAAGTATCAGAACTCGGCTTACCCGAAGTGTTGAAAGACGTGATTATGTCTAAACGTGGATTATTATTATTTGTGGGTGCTACAGGCACAGGTAAATCGACCTCGTTAGCTGCATTGATAGGACATAGGAATCAGCACTCAAGAGGGCATATTTTGACTATTGAAGATCCTATAGAATTTGTACACGAACATGCTAATTGTGTCGTGACTCAAAGAGAAGTGGGTATCGACACTAAATCTTTTGATGACGCACTAAAAAGTTCACTACGTCAAGCCCCAGATGTGATCATGATTGGGGAAATCCGCTCCATGGAAACTATGGAATATGCCATGGCTTTTGCCGACACTGGACATCTATGTGTGGCTACATTGCATGCTAATAACGCTAACCAAGCGATCGAGCGAATTATGCATTTAGCACCAACGGAGCAACATGAAAAATTACGCTTCGATCTAAGCATGAACATGCGTGCCATTATTGCTCAACAATTAGTGCCTACGCCAGATGGAAAAGGTCGAGTGGCAGCTATTGAAATACTGCTTAACTCACCGTTGGTTTGTGACCTAATACAACGTAACGAAATTGGTAGCTTGAAAGAAGCAATGAAAAAAGGCAAAGAAATGGGTATGCAGAGTTTTGATATGGCCTTGTATACTCTTTACGAAGCTGGAAAAATTACTTTAGAGCATGCTATCCATCATGCTGACTCGCCTAATGACTTGCGCTTGATGATCAAGTTAGACTCTAAGAACGGTAATCAACTTGGTTCATTATCTAATGTTTCTATCGATATGGATTAATTATAAATTTAAGGACACTCTTGGATAAAGTTTACAGCCACCATGATCGTTTTATGGTGTTTCAAATTAAGCAACTGCTTGATGCAAGGGGTATTCCTTGTTTCGTGAAAAATGAATTTGCCATAGGCGCTATGGGTGAGCTTTCACCCATGGATGTGTTGCCTGAAGTCTGGATCAGTGATCCTGAATGGCTACCCAAAGCCCAGCAGTTTATAACCGATTTTGAAAATCAAGCCACCGACTTATTTCCATGGAGCTGTAAGCATTGCCATGAACAAAATGGTGCCAGTTTTGAACTTTGTTGGCAGTGCGGTGAAGATAGTGCTGTATAAACTTAATCTTTTACGACTCGAATGCACTAGAGGGCTTATCGCTTGTATTAATGAATATTGGTTTTATACGACCAAACCATCATTTTTATGCGGTTAAATACCGCTGATTCTAGTCAACTAGAAAACTTTATTGAAGCGATGTGGCTAGAAAAAGGTTTGAGTGAAAATACTCTTAGTGCCTATCGGTCTGATCTAACTAAATTCGCACTTTTTTTGGCACAATACGGTGAACTAGAAACCCCAGTACAATTGCTTAACTTTGAACCTGATGTGTTAAATCAATATCTTGCCACACGTTATGATGGCGGCTTGTCTGGGCGTAGTACATCACGCTTTTTGAGTAGTTTACGTAGCCTGTGCCAATACATGCTTCGGCAAAAAATTCGTAGTGATGATCCTGTTAGCTCGCTACAAAACCCGAAACTTCCTCAATCACTTCCTAAAACGTTGACTGAGTCACAAGTCTTAGAATTATTAAACGCGCCTAAAACCGACGACCCAGTTCAACTACGTGATAAAGCGATGTTAGAGGTGTTGTACGCTACAGGTCTACGAGTAACCGAATTAGTGAGTTTACGGCTTGACCAATTGAGCCTGCAGCAAGGCGTGGTAAGAGTTATCGGCAAAGGTAATAAAGAGCGATTAGTGCCACTAGGCGAGGACGCAGTCGACTGGGTTGCTACTTTTTTAAAACAAGGACGAGGCGCATTACTTAAATCTGAAAGTGATGTTATTTTTCCTAGTAAGCGTGGCGTAGTCATGACCCGTCAAACATTTTGGCATCGCATTAAGCTCTACAGCCAGATTGCGAATATTCAATCAGATTTGTCACCTCACACCTTACGCCATGCATTTGCTACTCATTTACTCAATAACGGAGCCGACTTGCGTGTGGTACAAATGCTGCTCGGACACAGTGATTTATCTTCAACACAAATTTACACTCATGTGGCGACACAACGATTGCAAAAGCTTATTGCGGAGCATCATCCAAGGGGATAATGTTAGGTCCTAAAGATTAATAAACCTAGCAGTTGTTATACATATTTAAATGCCGTTGGTTTACATCTCAGGTTCAGCTAAACTAGCTTTATTATTTATTTGAAATTATTTCCCTTACTTAGGGTCATGTTAGTAATACTATTATTTGGGAAGTTTATGAAAAAGTGGACAAAAATCAACACCGTTTTTAGTGGATTAATGCTAACTCTTAGCTTTAATCTTGCTGCTGCAAACGAAACAACTGACTTCAGCCAAGTGAAAGCCAAACTGCAAGCGTCATTAGGTATGCAAATAAGTGCGATTGGTGATGCGCCAGTTTCTGGCTTGTTGCAGGTAATGACAGAAAAAGGATTGTTTTATACCAGTCAAGATGGCAAGTATTTACTGCAAGCCCGTATATATAACATTGAAGACGGCATGCGTAATGTTACCGAAGAAGCCCTTGGAAGTGTACGTTTGGGAGGTCTAGAAGAATTTAAAGATGCATTTATTGAATATAAAGCAGACAAAGAAAAGTATGTAGTTAATATATTTACTGATATCACTTGCGGTTATTGTCGTAAATTGCATAACGAAATGGATCAATACAACGAGCTAGGCATCACAGTGCGTTATCTTGCTTTTCCGCGTGGTGGAATAAATAGCAGTTCATACACTGACATGGTTTCAGTTTGGTGCGCTGATGACAAGCAAGGTGCGATGGATAACGCTAAAGCGGGCGGAACCGTGGCAACTAAAAACTGTGCAACCAAAGTGGCGGAGCAATATGCTTTTGGTCAACGAATTGGGGTGAACGGCACGCCTAATATTATCATGCCGGATGGTTCGGTTATTCCTGGTTATCAACCACCTAAGCAACTTGAGCAGGCCCTAAAAGCATTGTTGTAATTAGCATAATTACAACAATTTGCGTAACTCAAGTAGTTCAAGTAACTCAAGTAGCTCACATAGTTCATATGTTTTAAGCCTGTATCACCACAGGCTTTTTTATTTTTATTTTTATTTTTTTAATGGGTAAATATTTAAGTGCAAATCAGTCGTAGACTCAAAAAAGATATTCAACACCTTCCTGAACCGCTGCATCCAAGATTAAAACAGATATATGCTGATAGAGGCATAGAAGACGCAGCGCAGTTAGATCGTAGTGCCAAGGCACTGCTGCATTTCAACCAGTTACAAGGTGTTGAGAAAGCTGTGAGTTTGTTAGCTGAAGCTATAGCAACCAATAAAAAAATTATAATTGTGGGTGATTTTGATGCTGATGGCGCTACAAGTACGGCGCTAAGTATGATGTCGTTGTCCATGATGGGTTCGACCAATCATGATTATTTAGTACCTAATCGTTTTAATTTCGGCTATGGCTTAAGTCCAGAGATAGTAGAGGTAGCAGCTCAGCAACAAGCAGCAGTGATCATGACGGTCGACAACGGTATTGCTTGCTTTGCTGGCGTCGAAAAAGCAAAGTCTTTGGGTATAACTGTCATTGTAACCGATCATCACTTAGCTGCTGAATCGCTGCCGATTGCCGATGCAATCGTCAATCCAAACCAACCTGGTTGCAGTTTTTTATCTAAAAACTTAGCCGGTGTCGGTGTTGCATTTTATCTAATGTTGGCGCTGCGAGCGGAGCTAAAAGCGAACGGTTGGTTGTCACAACAAGGTTTAGCAGTACCTAATTTAGCTAACTTTTTAGATATAGTGGCATTAGGCACCGTGGCTGATGTAGTGCCACTAGATGAAAATAATAGAATACTGGTACACCAAGGTTTGCAACGTATTCGTAGCGATAAATGTCGACCGGGCATACAAGCTATTATTGAAGTGGCAGGCAAAGACAGAAGTCGCCTAGTGGCTTCTGATTTAGGCTTTGTCGTTGGGCCACGGCTAAACGCCGCTGGGCGCTTGGATGACATGTCGCTGGGCATTGAATGCTTGATAACAGACGATCCTGCTCGTGCCAGACAAATAGCGGTGCAGCTAGATAGTTTGAATCGTGAGCGCCGCGAAATAGAAGGATCGATGCAGCAAGAAGCGGTGCAAGCTTTGGACAGTCTGAACCTTGACGCAAGTACCTTACCTTATGGGTTAGTATTATACCAAGCTGATTACCATCAAGGCGTGATTGGCATTTTAGCAGGACGCATTAAAGATAAATATTATCGTCCAACTATTGCTTTTGCGCATCAAGATGATGCTACTTTAAAAGGATCAGCCCGCTCTATTCCCGGTTTACACATTCGTGACCTACTGGAAGAGATAAATAGCCGTTATCCTAATATTATTACTAAGTTTGGTGGTCATGCTATGGCGGCTGGACTCAGTCTACCATTAAAAAATCTTACTGCTTTTGAACAGGCTTTTCATCAAATTGCCCAAGAAAATTTAAAAGACAAACCTTTAGCAGGTGAACTCATTTCCGATGGCGAGCTGCACACTGATGAATTTACTCTAGCTTTTGCGCAATGTTTAAAAGAAGCAGGACCTTGGGGGCAAGGGTTTCCGGAGCCACTTTTTGATGGTGAATTCCAGTTAATGGATCATCGTCTAGTTGGCAGCAAACACCTAAAGATGACACTTAAACTTGAAACTGGGGCGCTAATCGATGCGATTGCTTTTAACGTAGATCTGACGCAGTGGCCTAACCCACAATGTAGTCATGTCAATCTTGCCTATAAATTAGACATTAACGAATTTAGAGGGCGAACTAGCCTGCAGCTAATGGTGGAAGGTGTTAGCGCTTTGTAGTGCTTTATCGCATTAAAACGACACGTACATCTTTTAGGTTGTTATGAACCACACAATTTGAGGTGAGATCGGTATAGTTATTTATGTAGTTTGAGATAAGTGTTAGACTTGTTTTCTTTTAGCTTACTAAAATAGTGGTCATGGCAAAAAAATCCGATGTAGAAAAATTACTAGATAAACACGATAATCTCACCCATTCTGAAGAGTTGGTTGTGGTTTCCCATGTTCAGCGCAAAGACGATGATTGGTTTATGAATATTCTGTTGGTTGAAGGCACAGAGGTTCCCTTTAAATTTCGACGAAGAAAGACATATAAAAATTTGACTGGAGCAAGAGTCAATCTGACTTACTACCCAATAAAAGAAGAAATCGCCGGTATGGAGTTTGAAGCCATGAAGGTCGTACGCATAAAAGTAAGTTAGCTTTAGGCTTAATTTATAAGGGTTTTGCTGTTGATACCTGAGCAACTGAGCGGATTTTTGTTACATCGACGTTCATATCGAGAAACTAGTTATTTAACCGATTTATTTACTCTTGAACTAGGTAAAATAAGTGCTGTTGCCAGAGGCGTACGAGGCAATAAAGGCGATAAAAAAAGCCTGTTACAAGCATTTCAACTCTTACTTTTATCAGTTTCAGGTAAGCATGAATTGCGCAATCTCAATCAGCTAGAATCAGCCGGTCCTATGTTACAACTTGCTGGCTACCAATTATTCTCAGCTATGTATTTGAACGAGTTACTCAATCGAGTATTACCTAAAGAAGTTCCTCATCCTGAGCTATTTTTAGCTTATCAACGAAGTCTACATTGGCTGTCGAGTGGCGGAGATATTGAACCTTGTCTGCGACAGTTTGAATTATTGTTATTAGATGATATGGGATACGGTATTGATTTGACTCAAGAATATGAAAGTGGCAGAGCTGTTGAAGCTGATGTTGATTATTGTTTTGTACTAGAAAATGGAATCAGACGTATAGATAGCACAGCGCAAGGAAGTAACAGATTCAGTGGAGAGGCATTGTTACAGATAAGTAATAATATTTGGACCACGAGTAGCCTGCAGTGCGCTAAACGAATGACTAGAATGGCACTTTCGCCACTACTTGGACAAAAACCGCTTAAAAGCCGGGAGTTGTTTCAACAAACTTGGATAACTGGTAAATCAGTCAATAATGGGAATGTGAAATGAATGAAATTTTTCTTGGTGTGAACATTGACCACATTGCGACCTTGCGTAACGCTCGAGGCACGTCTTATCCAGATCCCGTGCACGCTGCTGGAATAGCCGAGAGGGCTGGGGCTGACGGTATTACTGTACACCTGCGTGAAGACAGACGGCATATTATCGACCGTGACGTGTTTGTTCTCAAACAGACTATTCAAACCCGTATGAATCTTGAAATGGCTCTGACTGAAGAAATGCTGTTGATTGCGGAAAAAGTAGTGCCAGAATTTTGCTGCTTGGTTCCTGAAAAGCGTGAAGAGTTGACCACAGAAGGTGGCCTAGATGTAGCAGGCAATCAAGCGCGTATGAATGCTGCTTGTACTCGTTTAGGGTCGGCGGGTATTTTAGTATCATTATTTATTGACGCGAATAAAAAACAAATCGATGCTGCTGTTGAAGCAAATGCGCCTTTTATTGAAATCCATACGGGTCAATACGCAGATGCGAAGAGCGAAGCAGAGCAGCAAAAAGAGTTGGCTATCTTGATAGAGGGTATTCAATACGCTCATTCAAAGGGCTTGAAGATTAATGCGGGTCATGGTTTGCATTATCATAATGTTAAGCCCATCGCAGCGATCCCTGAGTTATATGAGCTTAACATTGGCCATGCAATAATCGCTCGCGCTGCATTTGATGGTTTGCACCAAGCCGTGACAGACATGCGCCAATTGATGCAAGAAGCCCGAGCTTAAAAGCTATGGCGATTGTTGGGCTAGGCACTGACGTTGTTGAAATAGCTAGAATTGCTAAACAATTACTTAAGTCTCAACGTTTAGCCGAGCGTGTATTGACTGCAACAGAAATGGTCACGTTCAGCACTCATACATTTCCTGAGCGATTTTTAGCTAAACGTTTTGCCGCCAAGGAAGCCGCAGTAAAAGCTTTGGGAACAGGAATTGCTAGCGGAGTGAGCTTTCAACATGTTGAAGTGGTGAATCTGTCTTCTGGTCAACCTACGCTTGTTTTTTCAGGTAAATTTGCTGAAATATGTGAAAAACTTGACATTAGTCGTAGCTTTATTTCTATTTCTGATGAACAACATTATGCTATGGCCACTGTTATATTAGAGTCTAGTTAAACGTAGACAGCCATAACATGAGTGGCTTTAATTGCACTGAGTTGGTGCTCGTTAGCGCAATTTTGCTGCAATTAAAATAAGTTTATTTGTTTTAGGCCTGCTATTTAAGCCTACTAACAATGACCATTATCTATAATAAATGTTGGCTCGTATTATGAAAGAGCTATAAAAAGAAATGTGAAAGAGCTATGAAGTAAGTATCAAGGTAATCTGAAAAGAATACGAAAAAAAATACGAAAAGAGTTTTAGAAAAGCATTAACAAGATGAAGTTAGCTCATGTCATACCACTCAATAATTGCTTCACCAGCTCGTCAGGCTAAGGTGCAGTAGGATAGATTTATATGGTTTCGATTCGTACCGTACATGAAGACCAACGCCCACCCTTTGAAGAGTGGTTGGCAGGCTTAAAGCTGTCTGAAGCTAGCAAGCAAAAACTCAGGGATGTGTCTGATACCCCAGAAATATTGCTTATCGGGCAAGAAATGGTGGAAATCTTACATGAGCTGCATATGGATGATGAGACTCTACAAGCCGCGCTTATTTATCCTTATTGCGAAGTACATCAATTAGACGAAGAGCAAATTGCTGAGCAATTTGGTACTGGTATTCAAAAGTTAATCGTGGGCGTGAGACGCATGGACGCGATAAGAGCTTTGCATACTAGTGCTAACAGTAAAAAGAAAAACGACGAAGCTCAGATTGATAATGTGCGACGAATGTTATTGGCTATGGTGGAAGATGTACGAGCTGTAGTTCTTAAACTTGCTGAACGTATTTGTACCTTACAAAAAGTCAAACATGGAGACGAAGAAACACGAGTTTTAGTGGCGCGCGAATGTGCCAATATTTATGCGCCCTTAGCGAACCGCTTAGGTATTGGTCAATTAAAGTGGGAACTAGAGGATCATTCTTTTCGTTATTTGCATCCTCATACTTACAAAAAAATTGCCTCATTACTGGACGAACGCCGCTCTGATCGTCAGCAATATATTGAAGATTTTGTTGCTGAGGTACAAAGCGTACTTGACTCACAAAACATCAAAGCCAAAGTTTATGGCCGACCTAAACACATTTACAGCATCTGGAAAAAGATGCAGAAAAAGCATCTTGATTTCGAGCAACTTTATGATATCCGAGCTGTGCGTATCATTGCAGAGCGTCTACAGGATTGTTATGCCGCGCTGGGCGTAGTACACGCTAGTTGGCAACATATTCCTAATGAATTTGATGATTATATTGCGACCCCAAAATCTAATGGTTATCAATCTATCCACACAGTGACTTTTGGTAAGCAAGGCAAAACCATCGAAATTCAAATTCGAACGGCTCAAATGCATCAAGATGCAGAGTTAGGTGTGGCCGCACATTGGCGCTATAAAGAAGGAACTACTTCGAGTCGTTCAGGCTATGAAGAACGCATAAACTGGCTACGCAGGATCTTGCTGTGGCAAGAAGAGGTGGCAGACAGCGGTGATTTAGTAGAAGAACTGCGCAGTCAGGTGTTTGATGACCGTGTTTACGTGTTCACGCCCAAAGGTGATGTGGTTGACTTACCTTCTGGTTCAACACCATTAGATTTTGCGTATTATATTCATAGTAATGTAGGACATAGATGCAATGGCGCAAAAATCTCTGGCCGAATTGTACCATTTACTTACGAGTTACAAACTGGTGACCAGGTTGAAATTCTTACCGGCAAACGCTCAAACCCTAGCCGCGACTGGATGCACCCTGGATTAGGTTATGTTTATTCATCCCGTGCCCGTGCCAAAATTCAAACGTATTTTAAGAAACAAGATAAAAGCAAAAACCAGCAGGCAGGTAAAGAATTACTTGATAGAGAACTGGGTAAAGTAAACATTGAGTCAAAAGAAGCCGGTGACGCAACGTCACGTTTTAATATGCAAACCCTTGAAGACCTGTACGCCGCTATCGGCGGTGGTGATGTACGTATTATGCAAGTTGTGCATTTTTTACAGCAAAAACATGCACCTGCACCCGAACTAAAAATTAGGTCAAGAAAGCCTCAATCTGCCAAGTTCAAGAAAGACAGTATCGTAGTAGAAGGTGTAGGTAACTTACTAAACCAAATTGCAGGCTGCTGCCAACCTTTACCTGGAGAATCAATTTTAGGTTACATTACCCAAGGCCGAGGTGTCAGCGTACATAGACAGGACTGCGAACAACTTAATAACTTATTAGAGCAGCACCCAGAACGACAAATTGATGTCAATTGGGCCAGTAATTTGCAAGCTGCGTTTCAAACCAAATTACATGTTTTAAGTGATGACAGAGCAGGTATTTTACGTGACATCACGACTATTATCGCTAATGAAAGGGTGAGTTTGCTTGCGGTAAATAGTATCAGTGATACTAAATTGAATAGAGCCAAAATAGAATTAAGTTTGGAGGTAAAAGACCTTCCTAGTCTGTCAAAAGCAATGAGCCGATTACAATTGATTAAAGGCGTGACCGAAGTATTAAAGGTTGATAAGTAAAATGTCCAAAAACAACAAAAATATTAACCAACTGACACGTTTATTAGCGATCATGCAGCAGCTGAGGGAGCCAATAACTGGGTGTCCTTGGGATCAGCAGCAAAGTTTTGAAAGCATCATACCTCACACAATCGAAGAAACTTACGAAGTCGTTGACGCGATTCTCAGTGGCAATATGCACGATATTAAAGATGAGCTGGGTGACTTATTATTCCAAATTGTATTTTATGCGCAACTTGCAAAAGAGCAGGGTGACTTTGATTTTGAGGATATTGCTCAAGCTATTAGTGATAAATTGATAAGACGCCATCCTCATGTCTTTGATGTGTCCGATGGTACCGAGCTTACGACACAAAATAAGCTTAAAACTCAAGATGAGCTAAACAATCAATGGGAACAGATCAAAGCACAAGAGCAAGCAGCTAAAAATCAAGAACCAGATATCAGTGTTTTGGCCAATATCCCTCAAGGTATGACACCTTTGTTACGTGCCCAAAAGATACAAAAGAAATGTTCCAAAGTCGGGTTTGACTGGACCGAGCTAGCACCAGTGGTCGATAAAATTCATGAAGAAATAGAAGAAGTACTAGCTGAAGTCAATGTTTTAGAGCCCAATCAGCAAGCTGTGGAAGAGGAAATAGGTGACCTGTTGTTTGCTGTTGTTAACTTAGCTCGGCACACCTCAGTCAATGCTGAAACCGCCTTAATAAAAGCTAATCGTAAATTTGAAAAACGTTTTAGACTGGTGGAACAAGCCATCGAAAGTCAAGGTCTTAGCATGCAATCTGCTAATACGCAGCAAATGGAAGCCGCTTGGCAACAAATTAAGAAACAATAAATGCATTACTTAACTATTCAAGAGCCTGTAACGGATTGTGTGTAACTGCCACTACTTAACTTCCACTATTTAACTATTCAATTATACAATTTTCTTTTACATAAATTTTTGGCTTTATTTAGGCTTCGACTTATCACCATCCCTAAAAAAACATATTAAGCGCACCTGATGAAGAAGTTCAGCTTTAGAAATGTACTTTATCAGTTTGTCTGACACTAGTGAATGTTACTCTGTTTGCTACTAGCGACAGCGGTATGATTATTTCCCAATAGCAAAAATAATGATTATCGACAAATCAACGATTTGCAGTAAATTAATAGCATTGTTGTTTGTGACTGCCCTCAATAGGATAGGCTGAGGCTGTACCAAAATTTATGTTTTAGGGCTCTTTGCGTGCGGAAATCTTTTATTTAGACGTAAAAAAGATGGCATATTATTCAAATATGCCATCTTTTGAAGTCACTACTGATGCTCAGTGGCTAGTTCTGAACCTGCTGAGTATAAAGCCAAACAAACACAGTGTTACCCATCCAAGGCTGCCACCCCCTGAAGAGTTAGTTGTAACGGGCATTGGTAAAGTGACCGGAGGGGGAGGGGGAGGAGGAGTCACCACTGTAGGTGTAAAAACTACATTACGTACAAATCCTTTATCTTCAACATCTAAGTCCGGTGGATCTCCTGAGTCCTTATTATATACCCAACTAATGATATTTAACCCTGCCTCTAATTTTAATAAACCTCTAGTATCATTGTATGTGGCCACCTCCACCTCACCAGTAATAAAGTCCACCAACTGATTATTAATATAAAGGTCTAGGGTATCAAAAGGCTCTCCCCCCACTTCGGTGTTCTCTTCAGAAGACACACCCCAGTTGAAGGTTAACGTTCCCTCTCCTGCAATCAAGGCTATTAATACACTTTCTTGATTATCAGCTATGGCACCGCTTTCAACACCAACTATGGCGTTTACCACCCAAGACAAGTTACCCCCAGAAAACCACGACACCTCATCATTCGCTGGTCCAGCTACACCTTCCAATTCATTTGCAGAATTAAATGCCGCACCTTGTAACAAGCTTTGGCTAACGCTGACATTAGAATTATCAGATGTGATCACTACTCGCGCATTATGACTACCAGCAACAGTAGGATTATAATTGACAATGATTTGGCAACTTGCATCAGCTGCCAAGGTACTGCAATTGGTGGTGCCGAGGCTAAATTCGCTGTCACCGTCAATAGCGAAACTAACAGCAGTACTTTGAGTAGAGTTATTAGCAACGCGCAATTCAACAGTCGACAGAGCGCCATTAGGTACACGCCCAAAATCTTGTAACTGATCGATTGCTACACCATTAGTGAGCGTATTTATCCAGTCTTTAAATTCAGACACACGAGTGAATACCCCCGGAAAACCTGCTTCAGCGCAGCCAAACCCAAAGCTAACTATACCTACTTGCTGTACACCTGAGCCAGTATTGACTATTAAAGGGCCACCACTGTCACCTTGACATGAACCTTTACCACCTTGTGGTACTGCGGCACATATCATTGCATCAGTTATATCAATATTGTCAGCGGGTACCTCGAAGCTTTCACCTAATGCTTGTTTACATTCGGCATTGGTCGATAATCTCAAATTAACTTGATGTAAGATATCTGGGAAATCAGACGTAGGACCTGCATCGGGAGCATAACCTTGACGACCCCCCCAGCCAGCCACTGTGGCTAAACTATTTTCAACTGAATACTGAGTAGTTAGCTCAGTGTCAGCAATTTGTACCGCGTCAGCAACGACTGAGGATACAAGTTCAACCAGCGCGATGTCGTTATTAAAAGCAGCATCATCATAAAGGGGATGAATATAAATATTGGCTATATCAATCGCATTTTCAGCACCATCGGACAAGTCATACTCGCCCACGTTCATTTTAAGTAGGCTTGCGTTTGCACTATCGACACAATGAGCAGCAGTGAGAACCCACCTATCACCTAAGAAAGTGCCACCACACGAAGCATCTTGCTGTAGTTCTGCAGTTTCACTGACGGCTAATGACGCCACACTTCCAAGTTGTTCTAAAAGAATTAAACCATCTTCTTGAGTTACAGCAACAACAGGAATTGTGCCGGCGTAATCGTCACCCAAGGTACCTGATATATTACCTAATTCCTCATTGTTATAGATAATAACGCCTATACCGCCACCTGCTTCGCAATTGTCTGCTTTTTCAGAAAAGTTAACTTGGCCTCGTTCAATCAAGCACACATTATTTGCTGCATCAGCGCATATCGTATCGCCGATCCCACAATTTATGATTTCACCACTAGCTTGCCCACCCACGCCAGAAGTAAATGATCTGGTTTCGTAAATAGTGTTTTCAACACTTAGCGAAGTTACTAACTCATTAAAAGTGACTACATAGGCTGTCATCCATGGCCAGTTTTCTTGGGTCGCTATCTCACCACCGACAATACGTGTTTCAGAAAAGTTTTCATTTGATTTATTCGATAGTGTCAGTGGGTCTTGCTCTGCAAGTACGTTGCCACCCATAAAAACTATGGCAAAAACACCCCAAGTTTTCAAAAAACCATTCATTATAGATACTCCAAGTGAATTTGATCACTAAATTTTTACTGAATCTAGACACATTAAGCCGCATAAGGCAGATAACAGTCCGGTATAGTCGATGGGCACTTCTAAAATATCAACGAGCTCAGCAGTCAAGCTTGTTTGCCTTTCCAGTGGCTCTTGTGAAAAACGAACAATGTGAATGTTGCGATAAATGTTAAAGTTGATAGGACCGCTACTCACACCCAAATGACAGTATTTTTATACTGTTTGTTAACCAATAGGTCAAATAAATTTACAATAATTAATAGCATAAACAATGCGTGTTACACAACGTATAAAGTCATTAACAGCCGCATTCAATATACGTACTGAGTTCATATGTAGTGTATAAAATCTACACTTATGAACAAGTAATTTATATTTTTTAACAAAATAAAATGATTCAGAAGAACTTTTTTTACACAGAGATGGTATAAAAATGCTCAATACATATTAACCCTTATAAAATTCAAGGATATTCAGCTTAATGCAATTTATTCGTGCCCTCATCATTCACATTGTCGTTTTTCTTATTGCCATAGGTGCTGTATGGGCAGGCAGCGATGGTGGCCAACTTTTAAATGATAGTTGGGGGGCAGGGCTGACTATCTTCGCAAGTTGTGCATTAATAGCATTTATCGCGCAGTGGATTGCTTTGATCCCAGCTTACCTGCTTAAAACAGAACACTTTTATGATTTAACCGGTGGCGCTACTTATTTAGCAGTCATCATATTTGCTTTTTTTCAAAGTGAGCAGCATGATTTACGCTCTATAATATTAACTTGTTTAGTTGCTATTTGGGCAACTCGCTTAGCTGGCTTCTTATTTCTAAGAGTGCGTCAGCAAGGTTCAGATAGCCGCTTTGATGACATAAAGTTGAACTTTTGGCGCTTTTCTATCGCATGGACAGTGCAGGGTTTATGGGTACTGATCACCGCAGGTGCAGCTATTGCAGCTATTACCTCCAGCCATAAAGTTGATTTTGGCTGGATTGGAGCCTTAGGTTTGGCACTTTGGCTGATTGGATTTTCAATGGAAGCGGTGGCAGACAACCAAAAGCGAGTCTTTAGAAAACAAAGAGATACTCGCAAAGAATTTATTCAAACTGGATTATGGTCTCGTTCACGGCATCCCAATTACTTTGGTGAGATTTTGTTATGGATAGGCGTAGCCGTTATCGCTTACCCAGCTTTATATCAATGGCAATTAGTCACACTTATCTCGCCATTGTTTGTCATATTGTTATTGACAAAAATTAGCGGCATTTCCCTACAAGAAGCCCAAGCAGATGAACGTTGGGCAGATAATTCTGACTATCAAGCCTACAAAAAGCGCACCCCTGTTTTAGTGCCTAAGTTATTTAGGCAGTAATAAAAGCTAAAAGCGAAGGGCAAAAAAAGCGCGTTTGGACCACAAAGGAAAAAGAGGAAAAGGGAAGTAATAGAATTAAAAAAGAAAAGGTAAACAGGAAGAGGTAAACAGTGGTTAAAGAATATAAGTATTTATTATTCAGCTCTAGTCTAGGTTAATTTGCTTGCTAATTATAAAAGTAGTCGAATAGATTGATGTTTTTTCATCCTAATTTCTTTCGTTCTTTGTAGTTCAATGTATTTGGTTCTAGTTTTTGGCTTAGTTTTTAATGGTGCAAGATAGCTACGTTTATGATTAGGCATAGCTAAACTCATCATTAGAGCATTCAAAGCTAAAGTCTTGGGTCGCTGGTGCGATAACTAAGTATCCTTTTATTTTTCAGCGATAATCACTTTGCTTGACCCAGTCCACACAAGTCAACCTGATCTTAATGCCACTGGTAAAGCGCTCTTATCGAGTGACTATGAATTAAACGGCACAATTAACCGTGCCGCGAGTGAAGGAGCAAAATTTGCACTACTACTCGCAATGCTTGAGCAAGATTGTACTCATCGACCATATTTAGAAAAATCTAAAGAGCTAAATGAAAACCCTCAGGCTGCTCATAATCTCAACTATTATCGCAGTAGCTCTTTAAGTGCAAACAAGCAATATTGGCAGACCTGTCAACAGACTAGCCAACTTATTAATAGCGGGCAGATACACTCTGCCCATCTATGGCTAGCGATGCACCCTGAACCTTTATCTCAATATAATAAAGCAGATACGATTAGCGCAGACGTTATTGCCAACTGCAGTCTCAATACCCAAACGCGTATCCGTCAAACTAAAGAAAATTTAGTCAATGTAGATGCGACTGGTTTGTATGATATTTTGCAACAACTACAGCCTAGCTCCGCTTAGACTTTTGGTAATATCAACTAAAATCATCCACTGCTTTATTTTTAAATTTGGGCAAACCTGTAGCGATAGCAATCACACCAAAAACTAATATCAACATTGGATACCAGCAGTAAGGGGTTAACGCTAAAGGTGATAAACCAGCAAGACTGGCTGCAGCCAATAATTGTCCGCCGTAAGGTACCAAACCTTGAAACCCACAAGAAAAAACGTCTAGTAAGCTAGCTGTACGTCTTGGATCTAAATCATATTTTTTACCTAAGTCCTTAGCTATTGGACCCGTCGATACAATGGCGATGGTATTGTTAGCTGTGGCTATATCTAAAGCACTGACTAACACGGCAACACCATATTCAGCGCCTTTTTTGCTAGCGATACGTGTGGTGATTTGGTTGACTAACCACTGAATGCCACCGTAAGCTTTCATTAGAGCCACTATGCCACCAATCATTAACGCTATAGCCACCATATCTTGCATCCATCCCATGCCTTTTTGTATGCTTAGCAACATAGACGGTAAGGTGAATAATCCTTTTGTTAAACCTATTATACAAGCACTACCGATACCTACGCCCAACACACCGATCACGTTAACACCGAACAATGCGCAGCCAATAATCAACAGATAAGGCAGTATGAGCCAAGCATCATAGTCTTGAGACGTAATGACAGCGCTGCCGTCAATATCCACTAATATAAGTAACACAACGGTTAATAATGCAGCGGGTAAAACAATAATCAAGTTGGCTTTGAATTTGTCTCTTAACTGCACACTTTGGGTACGTGTGGCAGCGATGGTAGTATCAGAAATAAAAGACAAGTTATCACCAAACATCGCCCCACCAATCACGATACCTACTGCCAGAGGAACAGGTACGCCAAGGCTTGCAGCTAACCCAATACCGATAGGTGTAATGGCAGTAATCGTGCCCATAGATGTACCCATAGCGAAGGCGATAAAACTCGTTATTACAAATAAACCTGGTAGCAAGTAAGCAGTAGGGACATAATTTAGAGCCCAATTAACGGTGGCATCGCGTGCTCCAATGTCGATTGTGACTGCATAAAAAGCGCCTGCTAATAGAAAAATGATTGCTAATAAAATAATGGTCTTATCACCTCCACCTTGACAAAAAATATCAATTTTTTCAGTGATGGATAAGCTAGTTTTTGAATCGTTTAGTAACAGTGCAAAGCCTGCTGATATTGCAAAAGCAACCAGAATCGGCATAGTCGAAAAGTTTTGTGTCAACGCCCCACTGCCAATGACCAGCAGCATAAATAGCAGTATGGGTGTTAATCCCCAAAAACGGCCTGTAGACTTTTCTTGCATCAAAATTTACCTTTAAACTGAATCAATAAAATAAAAAACGTGATGTTATAGCAAAGGCCAAGGTGACAGTAGTTTAAAGTTGATTTTACCTATCCATTTGGTTTCTTTAACAAGTCTTAGCATTATTTTAGATTGTGTTGTTAGATTGCTAAAAATCTAAATCTTCTGTGTAAGCAAACAAAGAGGGTGCCCCACCGGTATGCCAAAAAAGTACTTCATCATCTTTTGTTATTTTACCTGAACGAATAAGGTGAATAAGCCCACTCATGGCTTTACCTGTATACACGGGATCTAATAATATGCCTTCAAGTCTGGCAGTTAATGCAATGGCTTCATTTTCTTGTGGGCCAACGATGCCGTAGCCATTACCTATATAATTTGAATTCAAAATCAGTTGGCTTTGTAAAAAGGTATAATCAAGGCCTATGGTTTTTGCAGTGGTGTTCACTAGCTGTGTGATACGTTGCTCAAATGGTAGTTCAGCGTCGGTATCCTTATCTATATTGATACCCACTAATTCGAAGGTTTTATTATAAATTTGCTTACCTAAAACTAATCCCGCATGAGTACCACCAGAACTTGAAGCAAACACCACATGTGAAAATTCACAACCTTTCTTTTGTTGTTCAAGCTCAGCTACAGCATCAATGAAAGAGATGGCTCCTAATTCATTAGAACCCCCATAAGGCACTAAATAGGGCTTTTTACCTTGCGCTGTGAGCTCTGCAAATACACGGGGGATATCTTGCCCTTTTCGATTAGAGCCAGTCCAATGAATGTGACTAGCAAACATTTTATCTAATAATAAGTTTCCTTGAGCTTTAAGTGGCGCCTCCCCGCCTAGTAGCAAATGACATTCTAAATTTAGCATCGCAGCTGCAGCTGCAGTCTGGCGGCAATGGTTAGATTGAGCAGCGCCAGCGGTAATAATTGTATCGCAGCCTTGTTTTAAGGCATCAGCCAGTATGTATTCAAGCTTTCTTGTTTTATTGCCACCTAAAGCTAGACCTGTCAGGTCGTCTCTTTTCATGAATATATTGGGGCCACCTAAAAATTGACTTAACCTTGATAATTTAATTAAAGGAGTAGGAAAAAAACCTAGTGAGGTTTTCTCAATATTAGTTGAATGCATTAGTCATCCTGAATCTATCTGTAATTTTATTTGAGTATACAATCATGGCTAAGTTAATATGTCACTGATAGCGCCACCGGTTCAATTTGTTACGACTGTTATTTATTTACACGTGTGTGTTGCGAACATTTAATTTGTGCAGCGGTAGCTGACTTTTTTGATTGAATTATGACGACTGTGCTTGTGAACAACATCTAGCATTTAGCATTATGTGTCTATACTGGAATATTCAGAATTGAGAGGTTTGGAAATCAAAGAGCCATGTTTTACTCGTTTTACTTCGCCGATTGAAAAGCATCATTTACCTGAACGTTTTACTTTTCCATTTTATTACCAACCGCACTCTCTATGTATCTTAGCTGCGCAGCAATTACAAAGTCACCTTGTGACTCAAACTCAGTGGCAACACAACTTTGGTTTGTTTGATGATCCCACTAATATCATTGGTAAAATGTTTGGGGTGTTACTGGTTAAAAACGCGGCTGGAGAGTTAGGTTTTATATCCGCTTTTTCAGGTAAGTTAGCCGAACAAAATCATATTCATGGCTTTGTGCCCCCAGTATTTGATTTATTAACTAAGGACAGTTTCTTTTTATCTGAAAAAGTGGCTATTAATACTCTTAACGAAAAAATAAAAAAGTTACAAAACACCCCTAAATTAGCTGTTTTAAAGCAACAATTAGTTACGTTAAAAGCACAGTATACTCAGCAGATATCAGTACTAAGAGACGAATTAGTAGAAAACCGTAAAACTCGTAAAATACAACGACAGACTTTGCAGAACGACTTAAACAGTAGTGTTACAGATAAAAGCCTGACAGAGTTAGCGCAACAAAGTGTTCATGATAAACGGCGATTAAAAGAATTAAATAATCAGTCACAACAATCAATAGGACAACTACAAACCAAAGTGGATGTACTGGTTGAGGTAGTAACAGAGCTAAAGTTACAACGAAAAACACTTTCTGCCAACTTACAAAATAGAATATTTTCTCAATATCAGTTTTTAAATAAAGAGCTTGTAGTTAAAAGCCTAGTAGATATTTTTGCAGACACGGCACTTAAAACTCCTCCAGCTGGGGCAGGGGAATGTGCCGCCCCTAAATTATTACAATATGCGTTTCAACATCACTTAATACCACTGGCTATGGCTGAGTTTTGGTGGGGAGCTTCGCCTAAATCAGAAGTCAAAAAACATCAGCAGTATTATCCTGCCTGTACGGGTAAATGCCAGCCTATCTTAAAACATATGCTGGCCGGTATGCAGCTGGATAACAACCCATTTCTTCATAACTACGCACAAGGTAAAAGCCTAGACATTATTTATCAAGATCAACACATGTTAGTTGTGAACAAACCCTATGAATTTTTATCTGTACCTGGAAAACAAATATCTGATTCTGTATACCTACGAATAAAACAGCAATTTCCTGACGCTACTGGGCCAATTATTATACATCGACTTGATATGTCCACCTCAGGTCTGATGGTGCTAGCACTTAACCCACAGGCTAATAAATATCTGCAAAAACAATTTATTCGTCGAGAGGTTCACAAACAATACGTGGCCTTAGTCGAAGGCCTGCCATTACAAGATGATGGTGAGATAAGTTTACCTTTACGAGGGGATCTATACGACAGACCTAAGCAAATCGTATGCAGCCAAGATGGCAAGCAAGCCACAACACTTTGGCAAGTATTGGAACGATACCCCGAAAAAAATCAAACAAAAATATTACTTACACCATACACTGGACGGACTCATCAGCTAAGAGTGCACTGCGCTCACGCTCAGGGTTTGAGTATGCCCATAGTAGGTGACGATCTGTATGGAACACCCGCTAACCGCCTTCACCTGCAAGCCCAAAGTTTAAAAATCAAACACCCCATCAGTAAAAAGCTTATGACATTTAAACTCGAAGCAGAGTTTTAATAAGATAATTATCAAGACACCCATGATAATTAAATCAAATATTTACAATGGGTGTCTCTGTAACTTTTTACAGTGGGTGTCTCTGTAACTTTTTACAATGGGTGATGAGATGGACACTCCCTAATACGGCGTCAATGCGCTAAAAATAGTAGTGTTACCCTGACTATTTACATAAGGAGTGTCCAATATGAAGCTTAAAACAATTACTATCGACTTGGCAAAAA
>Ga0222645_100104_pt1 | contig 50974 bp, 38 predicted proteins | sample AntAcemetagen292_FD_179881 | JGI IMG/M metagenome (GOLD analysis project Ga0222645, IMG submission 179881) | Saline water microbial communities from Ace Lake, Antarctica - #292 | ecosystem: Environmental > Aquatic > Non-marine Saline and Alkaline > Saline | place: Antarctica: Ace Lake | collected...
TTACGCAGCTATCTGTCGAGCTGCAAAAAGCAAGGGATCAGTGCGTCCACAGCATTAACGTTATTATTAAACGGTATGCTGCCCAATATATTTATACCTGCTGAGTAGTTACGATATTTTTATTAATAGCGGCCAACAAAATTTGTGTTTCTAATCTCCTACCCCTTGCATGCTACCTTCTTAAAAATTTGGCCATTTACTCGATAAGCAGTGAGCTGATTTTTTAATAAGATTTTAGTGAATTATCAAACTATTGAAATTGAAACTAATTTTAGGGCATCAGAGTGAGATGTTATAAACTAAGAAAAAAGTCACATCATTTTAAAAACAGCTGCAGAACTTGGGTAAAATAGCCTTGTTCGCCATAAAAAGACCGAGGCGTGTAATTTTCAGTGTAAGCCTAATCCAAATGATATTGGATGGCACCAAAGCGTACTATTATTTAAAACAGTTAAATATCGAATGCTATCCCCCTTGAAAAAGGTTAAACGCTTTGCATTCTTTTTACGCTCCTTTTGCGATTTTTGCGATTTTTTGTGTTCTTTTCACACTATGTCGTACATCACGCAAAGCATAGACACTGATTGTGATTAACCTCCAACGCATTCGAGCTTGCATCGTGCGGTGCTGGCTCATATAAACATTAATGAGAATAATTTTGAAAGCAACTTTAAACACAGCTTTAAATACAACATTGAAAAAAGACTTGAAAAAAAAACTTAATATATTCCAACAAGTTAGGGAATTAGAAGGATGGTACGCAGTCGCTTTTTCGGCCACACTTTTAGAGCGGATGTTACCTAACTATGTACTTTTTTGTGAAGCTACCGAATTTGCTGATCCTGCTCAATATCGCAATAGCCTGAATTCAATTTGGGAATGGTTAGCTGTGCCCAAAGCAAAAATAAATTTTGCTGTCCAATTGGAAAAAGTTGAAGATGCAGTACCTGATGCTGTGGACTTTGATAATTATGGTGTGTATCCCGCTATTGATATGGCGATGTCACTATCAGCCACTATCTTACTCATTCAAGGAGAAGATCCTCAAGGAGCGGTGGTCGTTAGCAAATTATCTCAAGGTGGAGTGGAAGCATTTATTGAAGCCAGTACTGAAGAAGACATCAGCGACTTAGATATTAAACAACACCCATTGATGCAGTGGGAGGTCGAAACACAACAAGAGTTATTAATATTCCTGTCTACGTGTCCAAAAAATGCGCAAAGCTGTAAACAGCTAAAGCAATTAGCCACCGCAGAAGGTATGAGCAACATAGGCTTAGAAATTTAGTTAATGTTGATTAAGGTTAGCTAATCTTAACTAACCTTAACTAACATTAACTAACACGTTGATAGACTCTTGCCAAAATCTGCGTACTGCGTTTTTCTTTGAGCATTTGCCAATTCTCAGGGACTGAATAAATTGTACCCTGGCCTTCACATTCGATATAAATGACAGCGTTTATTGCTAACAAATTCTTTTCAACGATACGTGCAATGGTTTGAGGTAGTAGGTTTTGGTTAAAAGGCGGGTCTAGAAAAATAAGTTCATATGACGGTTCTTGGTTGTCCAGCACATCTAACTTATTTAACGTGTCTAACGTGTTGCCTTGAATGATTTTCACCTGTTGTGCAGACAAGCCTAATAATTGAACATTAGCGGCTAAATTTTTTGCTACGCTTTTATCTAACTCGATAAAAGTGCAGCTTGTTGCGTAGCGTGACAGCGCTTCGAAGCCTAAACTACCGCTACCCGCAAATGCATCTAAACATCTCGCATTTGAGGTGTATGCCATCAGCCAGCTAAATAACATTTCCTTATTTTTATCGGTAGTGGGCCGCAGACCCTGAACATCGAGAACTGATAGTTTACGTCCACGAAAACGTCCACTGATGATCCGTACTACGCCACTAGGTTTTGAGCTAGCTAATACACTACTTTTTGATGAACGTTTTTGGTCTCGCTTCATTTGGTATAGAAATGCTATTATTGTGAACTGATATTATAGTTTACCCAATTACCTAGGATTTCTCACCGGTATGTCAAAATTTTTCAAATGGCTGAAAAAAGATAAACAACAGCAAGAGCCTTCTGATGTTGAGCAAGCTCCTACTGAAACGTCAATTGAGCAGGTAAGTTCAGAGCCAGAATCAATAAATAATGACAGTTCTGCCTCCAACTCTGCCTCTTCAAAATCTAGTATACCCATTACTAGACCCGAGGAAAAAACTCGATTAGAAGCAACTGAAACAACTGAAACAACTGAAACAACGATTCATTTTGACGCCAATTTTGCTGAGACCGCTAAGGGCAATGAGGCCGCTATTGAGAATCAAAAAATATCGCAGATAAAGTCTACAGCAATAGAAAATGTATCAGACGTTACAGCGGACGTTCTAGTAGACGGTGCAGTGGAAAATGTAATACAAAAAACTACAACAATTATTGAATCAGTTACTGAGTCACCTGACACTCCAGCTGACGTTAAAGACGAGCCAATATTAGAAAACGAAAAAATATCCAATAAACTATCTATCAAACAACAAGATGCTGAAAGCGTTAGTTTTTTTAGTAGATTAAAACGTGGATTGTCGCGTACCAAAGAAAATATCGGTAGTGGCATTGTTAGTTTGTTTCGCGGTAAAGCCATTGACGATGAATTATTTGAAGAATTAGAAACCCAGCTATTAGTGGCTGATGTGGGAATGGACACCACAGTCAAGATCATTAAACAGTTAACTGAGAGTTCAAACCGTAAACAATTGAAAGACGGTGATGCTTTATATCAGCTGTTAAAAGAGCAAATGGCCGACATATTGAAAAAAGTGGAATCTCCCTTAACGCTAAAGACTGAGTCTGGACCATTTGTGATTTTGATGGTCGGTGTAAATGGTGTAGGTAAAACTACCACCATTGGCAAAATGGCTAAGCAATTCCAACAGCAAGGTAAAAAAGTGATGTTGGCAGCTGGGGATACTTTTAGGGCAGCAGCGGTTGAACAACTGCAAGTCTGGGGCGAACGCAATAATATACCTGTGGTGGCACAACAAAAAGGCTCAGACAGTGCGTCGGTTATTTTTGATGCATTTCAATCAGCTAAGGCCAAAAATATTGATGTGTTAATTGCAGATACAGCAGGTCGTTTACAAAACAAAGAACATTTGATGGAAGAACTTAAGAAAGTAGTGCGCGTGATTAAAAAAATTGCACCTGAAGCTCCACATGAAATCATGCTGACCTTAGATGCGGCTACAGGACAAAACGCGGTAAGCCAAACTAAATTATTTAACGAGGCGGTTGGATTAACTGGAATAAGTTTGACCAAATTGGATGGTACTGCAAAAGGTGGGGTCATTTTTGCCATTGCTGACCAATTTAATATTCCTATTCGATATGTCGGAATAGGTGAAGGTATTGATGATTTAAGACCTTTTAATAGCCAAAATTTTGTAAATGCGTTATTTTCAGAGCCTGATCGTCAGTAATAACAAGCGAATTAAGCTACTTTATGATTAAGTTTGAACAAGTCAGCAAAACCTACCCCGGCGGACAGCAAGCCTTGAGAAAGGTTGATTTTCATATTGAGCCAGGCGAAATGGCTTTTTTAACCGGGCACTCAGGTGCTGGAAAAAGTACCTTACTGAAACTGATATCCATCATGGAACGCCCTACTGTGGGCAAAGTATTAATCAATGGACATGATCTAAGTCATATTCAACGAAAACAAATTGCCTATATACGCCGAGATATTGGGATGATTTTTCAAGGTCACCAGTTGTTGATGGATAAGAGCGTATTTGACAACGTAGCACTGCCATTAATTATTGAAGGTTATTCCCATAAAGAAACTACAAAACGCGTTCATGCAGCATTAGAAATGGTAGGTTTAAGAGATAAAATCAAAAGCCTACCTGCTATGCTCTCAGGCGGTGAACAACAAAGAGTGGGTATAGCCCGAGCTGTTGTCAACAAACCACCACTATTGTTAGCAGATGAGCCAACAGGTAACTTAGACCCCAAGTTATCAATGGAAATTATTCGTTTATTTGAGGACTTTAATCAAGCAGGTGTATCCGTATTTATCGCTACCCATGACCTTGGATTGATCGCACGCATGAGATACAGAACACTCACACTCAAACAAGGTCAGATGATAACAGATGGTCTAACCGACGAAACTCAAAGTGATGAGCTTTATGTTTAATCCACTATATGACTCAACATGTTATTCAATGTTTAACACAGTTTTAAAACACTCATCATGTAAGTTACATAAATGAGTATCTTATTTAAAGGTCGAGTCAAAGGCGCACAAATCTCCCAAATATCGACTTATCAACGTTTTTTAATGTTCTTTGTTAGCCATTTTAGGCAAGCGCTAGGTAGTTTAGGTGAATTATGGCGCTCAAAAGCGGCATCACTTATGACAATAGGGGTATTAGGATTAAGCATTACCCTACCTAGCACACTCTACGTGATGGTAAAAAATGCTGAAAATGTTAGCTCTGGTTGGGAACAAGCCTCTCAAATTTCTTTATTTTTGAAAGAAAAAGTGAGTCAGGGAGATATCGAGCAACTCCTAAAACGTATTCAACTTTGGCCAGAAATTGATTCAATTGATTATATTTCAGCAGACCAAGCACTTGATGAGTTCAAGCAACTCTCAGGTTTTGGTGATGCTATTGCTTACCTTGACAAAAATCCATTACCCAATGTGTTACTAGTCACGCCCACCAGCCGTCATACTAGTCCTGTAGCTGCTCGTTTACTATTAGACAAGCTCAGAGAAGAAAGAGAAATTGATGTGGGTAAGTTGGATATTGAGTGGCTTGAGCGTCTGCATGCTTTGCTTAATGTCGTCAAAGACTTAGTCACAGTCATAGCACTTTTGTTATTTTTAGCCGTGGTTCTTATTATTGGAAATACCATAAGGCTTAATATTCTTAATAAAAAAGATGAAATTTTGGTTATGAAACTTGTTGGTGCTACAGATGCTTTTATTCAACGACCTTTTATGTACACAGGTTTTTGGTATGGGTTTTTAGGCGGATTACTAGCATGGATAGCAGTCATGTTACTTTTATGGTGGATGAGCAACAGTGTGAGTGCGGTGAGCATGCTATACCAAAAGAGTTTTAACCTAACTGGTGCTGACCTTGCTACTTTTTTATGGATGCTAGGCCTATCCGTTTTTCTAGGGTTAACTGGTTCTTTATTATCGGTCAAACGGCATGTGCGAGAGATTGAACCTAAATAACCTGAGGGGTTTTCTGAATATCGTTTTAGATGCTTTCTAAATACTCAAACTCAATATTAAGAGCATAAACTTACTGTTTAAATACGCCGTTTGACCTCGCCGTTTAAGTACATCGATTTAAGACATTGTTCTAGAATATCTTACATCTCAGACACAAATTCTGTGGTCAACTCACTAAGACGTATTTAAACTTTTATAATAGTGTACTTGTTGGCTACTTTATCTATTAACCAATACATCTATTAACTAATACGTCTATATGAAAGCGTAATCTTCACTCATTGGAAGGCTGACAATGCTGCGCCATCAGGTATTGCATACCTTTGATGTTGCCATCTGTATGAGCTGGCTTTATTTTCAAGGCGCAGGCCAACAAACCATATACTTCTATATTATCGAAAGGTGTAATCACCAGATCCTTGTTAAATGCTGGACCACTAGCGATAAAAGTAGCATGCATCAATGGATCTTGATTATCGTAACCGTGAGTAGCGACAGATCTGCCTGACTTAGCCATAGGTTGTGGCTCACGCTCGTCTCGACTGGCATAAATACTCCAACCAGGCTCAGCTAGCAGCATCAAGTCAGGCCCCCTTTGGGGGTGATCAAAATGGTAATTAGTTGGGAAATCACCACGGCGTAACACGCGCATTTTAGGATGAGCATTATGTAATTTCATATATGCTGCATCCAACGCACCTAATGGTTCAGGTGTTGCGTACAAGCTTAATAATGGAGCGTATATTGAGGCACTCTTATCTGACCAATCGGGAACGATAAAAGCGGATAAATCTAACCACGGGTCAAGATTAATGACCTGCTGATCAGACAAATTAACCATTCCATGATCGGCTACAATCACTATATTAGTTTGTTGCTCAAGTCCTAACTTGTTGAGTCCTAGTAGTAAATCACCGATGTGTTGATCGATCTTAGCCACGGCTTGTCTTTCTTGTACTGAACCTACGCCAAAATTATGCGCCGCACTATCAACATCTGAAAAATACAGGGTTATTAATCTTGGGCGCTCTTTTTCAGGAAGTGCCAGCCACTCTAAGACTTCTTCAACACGCTCGGCATAGTCTTTATTTTGTTGATACGGCTTCCAAAATGAAGGGCGAATACCGTCAATTTCGACTTCTGAGCCTACCCAAAAATATGTGGCGGCTTTGACACCTTGTTTTTCAGCTGTTATCCAAATAGGTTCCCCGCCCCACCACTGCGGATCATTTGCGTCTGTTTGACGATTAAATTTACGCCCTATTTCTCGGTCGTAAGGATAATTAGAAACCATACCATGATTTTTTGGGTGCAAACCGGTCGCTAAAGAATAAAAATTCACAAAGGTTTTAGTCGGCATAGCGGGGATCATACTGGCTCTTATGCCAGAGTCTGCCAATAGCTGTAAATGGGGTGCAGGCATACGCTCCAATGTGTCTGCTCGCAGCCCATCGATGCCGATCATAATGACAGTAGGCTCTTTGTTGACTTCTTTGTTCACTTCTTTGTTCACTTCTTTGTTCACTGCTTTATTAACTGCTTTGTTCACTTCCCCACTAGCCACTTGATTCACTATTTCATTAGACTTTGTAAAAGCAGTACTGCAACAAACCAGTAAAACAAGTGTTAAAAAATACTTAAAATAAATATTGAACATGCACATAGGACCTTATCCAGTCATCTAAAAAATGGGGTAAAAAATAGAAAGTGAAAAAAAGTAAAATAAAAATGTAATAAAACACATAAAAAAAGTAAAACATGCAGTAGAAGGCAAATGAACGGCGTTCAGTAACAAAAAAAAGCGGATGCAATCATTACATCCGCATGACGCGTACTCAGTAGTGAATGCGTTATTACAAAAGTGAGCCTGAACCGTCGTCACCGTCAGTACCATTAGCACCATTAGCACCATTAGCACTGATTGTGTCTGTTTGAGTGGCGCTCCCAGCTTTTACAACTTCTATTCCATCAACTCGTTGCAGGCCCCTAGGTAATTTATTTCCGCGTCTGCCTCTATCCCCTTGGTAATGACCAAGATCAGCGGCGGTTAGGGTCATTCCTCGCTTACCGGCTAAAATCTTCACGTTAGCACCTTGCGGTACCACGGCTAATACTTTGACGTACTCTTCTCTGGATTGTAATTTTATCGATGGAATACTCAGCAGCTTATTACCTTTCCCCTTGCCTAAACTAGGCAAGTCTCGTAGTGGAAACATCAACATTCTGCCTTCATTTGAGATAGCAAGACACCAATCAGTTTTGAGATCAAACACCAGCTGTGGGCTAATAATTTTAGCTGCTGTGGGTAACGACAAGTAGGCTTTTCCAGCTTTGCTTTTGCTCACCATGTCACTAAATTTGCCTACAAACCCGTAACCAGCGTCAGAAGCCATTAGATACTGCTGTTCATCACCGCCCATCAATAAGTGTGTCACATTTTCACCACTAACAATATTAAATCGCCCTGTTAACGGCTCTCCTTGGCTACGGGCTGAAGGTAAACCGTGGGCATCACAAGAAAAGGCTCTACCCGAAGAATCTATAAATACAACTTGTTGATTACTTCGCCCTTTAGCACTGGCTTGATAACTGTCACCGGCTTTATAACTTAAGCCTTCAGCATCCACATCATGACCTTTCGCACAACGTGCCCAACCTTTTTCGGACAATACAACTGTGACTGACTCTGAAGGGATCAGTTCTTTTTCAGTTAACGCTTTCGACTCCCCTCGAGCAACAATTGGTGAGCGCCTATCGTCACCGTATATCTGCGCCGCTTCTAATATCTCTTTTTTAATCAATGTTTTTAAACGTTTATCAGAGCCTAACAGTGACTGCAGCGCATCTCGCTCTTTGGCCAACTCTGCTTGTTCAGCTTGGATCTTTACTTCTTCTAATTTAGCAAGGTGACGTAATTTTAAATCAAGAATGGCTTCAGCTTGAATATCTGACAGGCTAAACTGGGACATTAATTGCTGTTTAGGTTTTTCTTCAAAGCGAATAATATGGATAACATCTTCAATATTTAAAAAGGCAATCATCAAAGCTTCTAGAATATGCAATCTGGCCAGTACTTTATCTAACCTAAACTGCAATCTGCGTACAACTGTGCTTTTTCTGAAGCTCAACCACTCAGTTAATATCATTCGCAAGTCTTTAACCTGAGGTCGGCCATCTAAGCCGATCATGTTGATATTAACTCTATAACTTTTTTCTAAGTCTGTGGTAGCAAACAAATGCTGCATCAATTGTTCTACGTCAACACGATTTGAACGCGGTGTGATCAGCAGTCGAGTTGGATTTTCGTGGTCTGATTCGTCACGTAAATCACTGACCATGGGTAACTTTTTAGCCTGCATTTGTGCGGCAATCTGTTCCAGGATTTTACCACCAGATGCTTGATGAGGCAGCGCGGTAATGATGATGTCACCACTATCTTCTGAATATACAGCGCGCATTCTGATAGAACCACGGCCAGTTTCATAAATCTTTGTGATATCAGTTTTTGCTGTAATAATCTCCGCATCAGTGGGGTAATCAGGCCCTTGAACAAATTCTAGTAGCTCATGTAATTCGGCTTTACTGTTGTCTAACAGGTAAGCGCAGGCGTTGGCGACTTCACGTACATTATGCGGTGGGATGTCCGTTGCCATACCTACAGCAATTCCAGTAATACCATTTAACAATATATGCGGTAAGCGCGCTGGTAGCACCTTTGGTTCATCTAGTGTGCCGTCAAAATTGGGTTGCCAATCCACTGTACCTTGACCTAATTCAGTTAACAAAACTTCACTAAATTTAGACAAACGGGATTCGGTATAACGCATTGCGGCAAAAGATTTAGGATCATCCGGCGCGCCCCAATTACCTTGTCCATCGACCAGTGGATAACGATAAGAAAACGGCTGTGCCATTAATACCATCGCTTCATAACAGGCTGAGTCCCCGTGAGGATGAAACTTACCTAATACGTCACCCACAGTACGTGCTGATTTTTTGTATTTAGCTGAGTTATTTAAACCCAGCTCAGACATAGCGTACACAATGCGTCTTTGTACTGGTTTCAAACCATCGCCAATATGTGGCAACGCTCTATCCATGATGACGTACATAGAATAGTTTAGGTAGGATTCTTCAGTGAATCGACGCATCGTCAGCTGCTCGATGCCATCTTTATTAATAATGGTTTCTTGACTCATGTTTGCTTATTTTTACCACTTATGCTTGTTTTAAATTCTGCTTGAAAGTATCTATTACCCAAGACCGCATGACTATATTGAGTAGATTACCCTATTAACGGTACTGATTACATCACCTAGCTTATCTTTAGTTATGCAACTGCCCGTCAAAATAAAGCTAGGGTTTGCTATAAGTATTAGTGTGATGCTTTAATGTTGTTATCTATCCCACATACCGATTTAATTTCATGTTGCTTCGCGTTTATAAAGCTTTTTTATTAGCTTTTTTGTTAGCTGTCTCGTTGCTTCCCTTGTTAGCAGTCGCACAAGGTGATCTACAGTTAATTACCACTAATGAAGTAATCAGATTATCTTCTCAACTGAAGGTATTTCGAGAAAAAGACGATTCATTAAGGTTATACGACGTCAAACAAAAACTAGATGAGTTTATGTGGCGACGCAGTAATAATCCAAATTATGGCCTTTTCGACAAAGGATTGTGGTTGCACACCACTATTAGTAACGTTACCGACAACAAAGAATGGGTAATTGACGTAGCATTTACTCAAATGGAGAAGGTGGACATTTACGTATTACTCGGTGATGAGGTTTTAGGCCAAGCCAATCATGGTAAAACCCGCACAGATCCTAAATATCGTTTCCCCACATTAAAGGTAGAGCTACCTTATGCCAAGACTGTCGACTTATTTGTACGCGTTGAAAGCGATCGTTCTTCATTAATAGCCCCCATTGATATACAGACTTACGATCACCACCAAAGAATTAATTTTTATGACAATCTTATATGGGGTCTGTTTTATGGCGGACTTATCATGCTGGCCATCTACAACCTGATCCTCTACGTGGGATTGAGAGAAAATAGTTTGCTGGCTTATGTAAGTTATATTTTTTCTGTCTTATTGTGGCAATTTGTTTGGGGTGGTCATTCACACTTATTAATGCCCAGTTCAATTGCTCTGTGGATCAGCTCACATACTGACTTGGTTTATGTATTCATTGGTATTTTTTCGGGATTATTTACTATTTCTTTTTTAGAGATGGCTAAATCAGCTCCTAATTCACTGCTTTATGTCAAAATTTGTATCGGTATGCTGGTCACCTTAGGATTGTTGTCAGTGTTAAGCATATTACCGCCCATTTGGCAAAGTAGCTTAGTTTATCTAGCCAGTATGTTCGCTATTCTTAGTTACACTTATGCTGGCTTTGAGAGTTATAGTAATCAGTTTTATGCCACCCGTTACTTTCTTTTCGCATGGGGTATTTTGGCTGTTTTTGCACTTATTGGTATGCTGAGCCTGGTTGCTATTTTACCATCAAACTTTTTTACTGCTTATTGTTTTCAACTAGGCGTTTTTATTGAAGTGGGCTTATTTTCGCTGGCCATAATGGATAAAAGTCGTAATAAATTAGCACAAGAAGTTGAACAAACAACAGAAGACTTAAGAAATAATATTGAACTCGTTGAAGAACAAAATGTTCGTTTAGATATTGCCCGTAAAGACGCTATTACAGCAAGCAACGTCAAGTCACAGTTTTTAGCTAACATGAGCCATGAAATACGCACCCCTTTGAACGCTATATTAGGCTTTAGCAAAGAGTTACATTCAGACTCGTTATCACCAGAAAAACAAGAACAAGTGGGTATTATCAATGCTGCGGCAGATAATTTACTGAGCATTGTAAATGATGTTTTAGATTTTTCTAAAATCGAAGCGGGTAAGTTAAAAATCAATAACCATCCTTTTTCACCAAACGAAATGTTAGAGGATATGGTCAGTATCATGGCCAAATCAGCACACCTAAAAAGTTTAGAGTTTGTTTATAATTTAGAACCTTTACCGGAAAAATTAATCGGTGATAGTTACCGTATTAAACAAGTCTTGAACAACCTTCTAGGCAATGCGCTGAAATTTACTGACCACGGTTTTGTCAGCCTCTCAGCCTCTGGGAAAGAGCAAAAGCATGGTATTTATGAGCTGGTACTTAAAATTGAAGATTCTGGAATAGGGATAAGCCGCGAAGATCAAAGAAAACTGTTTGCCGCCTTTTCACAAGTTGACGATGCCTTGAATCGTTCTTATCAAGGCACAGGGCTGGGCCTAGTAATCTGTCAAGAACTAGTCAAACTGATGCGCGGCGAACTCACTCTTCAAAGCAGCCCTGGTTTTGGCAGTGTTTTTACTGTGACAATTAGGTTCAATCTGCTGAATACTAATCTTTCACTTAGTCCAGATATCGAATGGTTGAATAAAAAAATTATTTATTTTGACCCTTTCCCACAGTCTCGTCATTGTGGTGTAAAAATACTGAGTTACTTAGGCGCAAACGTGACGGGAGTTGAGTCGTTAAACTACTTGAGAGAATTAAAGCAGCATTATGATTTAGCGTTTATATGTGTGCCTAACAACAAAAAAAGTATCCTTCCTAATATTTTGGAAGCTACAAGGCATCTAGACACAGACAAAGCTGTATTATTATATTCTGGTATTGAATCGTTATCGAATCGTAGCGACCTATCACAATATTTTGCACATCAAATGCGTTTACCGTTAACTTTAGGTAAATTGAATAGCCTATTGCGAATACCCGAAGAAAGTCCTACCGACAAATTACAACAGCGCTTAGCTTCATTACCTCGTGCTAGAGTGCTAGCTGTGGACGATATGGAGATAAATTTATGCTTACTCACTACCTGGTTGAAAAACACTAAATTACAACTTACCTTAGCATTTAGTGGTGCAGATGCAGTAGCGCAATGCAAAGAACACGAGTTTGACCTGATCCTCATGGACGTACAAATGCCGAATATGGACGGGTTAGCGGCAACTAAGCAAATACGTCAAACGGACTTAAATTTAGGTACACCTATCATTGCAGTCACCGCTCACGCTTTTAAAGAAGAACAAGACAAATTACTCGCTTCTGGAATGGATGATTATTTACCTAAGCCTATCAACTTATCGGACTTGATAGACTTGATCAAACGCTGGTGTCAGATACCCGATAATACTAAAGAGCAAGCGCCCAGTTTTGACTGGTCACTGGCACTTAAGCGCGCTTATCAAAACGAAGATGCCGCGAAAGATATACTACAAAAGTTTATGCAACAGTTACCAAAATTAGTAGAGTCTATAGAAAAGGCTAATCAAATCGAGGACTACGAAGCAATGCAGGCAAAGGTACACCAACTGCACGGCGCGTGCTGTTACACAGGTGTGCCGGCAATGTTAGCACTATGCAGCGATATGGAAGGTGCGTTAAAACGTCAACAGATTGAGCTGGCAAAATTGAGACTAAGTGGCTTAAAAAGTGAATCCCTTCACCTAATATTAGCCGTGGCAAGAGCGAAGATTATTTGAGCACTACTCCACACCTACTATAAACCATCCTATACCCACTCTAGGCGCTATTAGACGCTACTTAATTTTATCGTCTGGATTTGAAGCTGTTAATACTCGTTGCTGACATTGTCGCATTAAATCAACGAACTTTTGCTCTGGGCGGTCTAACTCAGAGCCAGCAACAAACAGATCGTATCCCAAGCGAGTTCTTAACTTAGTCATACGATTAGCAAACATAGCTTGAATACCTCTGTATTCTACTCCACTGCTGTCCTTGAAATAATCATTCTCTAACATATCATCGCTATTACAGTTGCCACTGGTACAGTCTTTTGACGTATCCATCTCATATAGCAACAGGGGGCGCTGCTCCATTAAGACATTAGTCATTAGCCGTGGCGAAATACCTTTTAAAAAAGCTGGATAATCTTTGATTTTTATCGCTACCATATCCAGTGCTTTGTGCTCTAATCCCTGCGTTACTTTAGGCACATCAACGCGCTGGATGTTGCTCCAATCGAGCTGCCATTGACCATGTCGATGTTTGTAAAGAATAGATGTTTTCGAAAGAAGAAAACTAAATTGTGGCTCTCTATACTTAACCCAAGCGATCAATAGGGCCACTAATGACGCACTGGTTAGAAATATTCCAATTAAATATAACGATTTAGGTAACATCGTGAATGCGATACTTGCTAAAAACAAGCCTACTAGACCAATCAACGCACTGACTATCACATTACGTTTGGCTTGCCTTTTAATTTCAATAATGTCTTGCATCATGTTTACTCTTATCCCCAAAACCAAAGGTAAATTACACAAGTGAATATTGCCCAAATAATCAAAGCTCTTATCCGCTTGCACCTAATACAATCAGTATGCCACCAGCTAACCTGAGATTTATCCACAGAATTCATTTTACCTTTACTAACTACTTATGAATTAGATCCTACCTTGCAAATAAGGCATCAAGCAACAAAGTTGTACTTATCTCATATTACATTTTGCTAAAACACCCACACAAAGATGCTGATATCAATATTTTCACTGGTATAGATATAGCAATTAGACAATTTGTACCGGTCTATTTAATCTAGATACAACTAAAGGGGTGAATACCAAAGATAAAATCACTGAAAACCCTACGCCTCCAGCTAGAACAACGGCAAGTGGTGGCCAAAAAGTACCATCACTGAACAATAATATAGGTATAAATCCACCTACAGTTGTAAAAGTGGTAGACAAAATATGACGGCTACAGCCCATAGTTTCTTCCACAATTTGCGTAATATCACCTGATCTTGCTTGTGGATTAGCATTAATAGCAGCGATAACCACAATTGAACCGTTAATAGCGACTCCAATCAGCCCTGCACACCCTAGCAAAGGGTTAAACCCAATAGGTAAGCCAGAAATCCAAAGACTAAGCATACCTAAGCCAACTGACAAGATCGCCACAGACCCAATTACTAAAGCTAAGCGCAAACTACGAAATGATAATATCAAGGTGGTGATCATCAATACCAATAAAACCGGCGCGTAGGTGGCTAATTGACCTAACGCTTCTTGCTGTTCATCAGCATCACCTGCCATTTTAAAACGATATCCTTTGGGCATAACAAAATTCATATTGTCCAGACCTTTTAGTACTTGTTCACCCACCTCTATTGCTGTGGCACCCGGTAGTAAAAACGCCTCAACGTTATTCACCCGCTCACCATTTTGTCGGGTAATACCAGCCACTGTAGGCTCTAATGAAAAATCGCCTAAAGCAGATACTGGCATCCATACACCTTGACTAATCAGTTTTTCACTCAACAAAGGTAGGCTCTGAATTTGTGTCAATTCTCCCCTGAGTTCATTTCCTACTCGAATTCTGATGGGAATTTCTTCGGTTCCTTCTAAGATTGACCCCCCTACTTTACCATCCAATGCATATTGTAATTGTTGGGCAACATCGACTAAAGACATTCCCGCCATTTGACTCACATCTTGAGTTGCCTCAAGTACCCACTCTGGCTCACCAAAAGTCACCGAAGCAATAGAATGAGATATTCCCGGTACTTGCGACATCGCCAACCTAACTTGTTCACCTAACAGGTTTAAAGTATTAATATCTGGTCCTAGTATTTTTATGCCTACTGGGGCAGATACAGGCGGACCTTGACCAAATGCTCGTACTACAATTTTACTTTGTGGATAGGTTTGGTCCAACTCAGTTTGTAACTGTCCTATGAGTGCTTTGGCGTCAAACACACTTTTTGCTTTTACTACTCCATTTGCATAGTGAGATGAATTATCTTTGTTCATCACTTGGTTGTAATACACTGATGGAAATGAGCCACCCACTAGCCAACTAACTTGCTCTACTTGTGATTTTTTACGTATCAGCTGGTCCATACTTGCAACCACAATCTGGGTCTGATTAATTGATGTGCCCTCTGGCATCCACACATATATTTCAAACTGATCTCTGTCAGCACTAGGAAAAAACACATTTCCTAGCTGCCCAGCCAAAATAAATCCACAAGCTGAAATGCTAATGCACACGACTATACCCAAAAAAGGTCTTTTGAGCGCTTTTTCTAGGGCGTTTCTGTAACTAAGACTAATCGATGGTGCTTGGATACCAATGGAGTACCATGCGGCTGACACCTCTGATTTTCTGGGTAAAAATCGTGCAGCAAGTGCGGCTATAATCGTTAGTGAAATAAACAGTGAGCCAATCAGTGCCATCACCACACTAATAGCGATAGAGCCAATAAAATCCCCGATATTACCTGGTAACAAAAAAATTGGCATGAAGCCTAAAATGGTAGTCAAAGTAGATGCCAATAAAGGAACAAATAAATGTTGGATACTTTGAATTAATGCATCGATACGGCTGACACTAGGGTTAACCAGTTTGCTTCTAATTTCATCAGTAACGACAATCGCGTTATCAATCAACAAACCAATCGCAATAATAATACCAAATATCGACATTTGATGAATTTGTTCATCAAAAAAACTCAGTGAAAAAATGGCAAAAGCGGCACAAAGTGGTAGTGACAACCCCACTATCCATGACGCTTTTATACCCATAAAAATAAACACTACGGCCATAACCACTAAGCTACCTAGCAGCAAGTTTGTAGTTAACTCAGATAAACGAGTTTCAGTATAGGTGTTTTGTTCGAATACAATGTTTGCCTGAACAGTACCACCATACTGATAATTAAATTTATCCACAATATCCTTGGCATTATTGGTCCAGGTATCGACTCGTAAAGTGGTCTGCATCCGCGATGCAACAAATATCACCTGTTGTCCATTAACCAGGCCAATATCATTAACCGGTAAGCGGGCTCCCCTTTCTACTGTCGCTATATCGCCAATGCGCAAGTAACCACCTTGTTTAGTTGCGCGTAGCGGTAAACCTCTGATTGTGGATACACTGTCTAATTCGTGTGCAACTTGTATTCGTATGTTTTGTTGGGTCGAGTACATTGTGCCAGCAGGTACTTTAGGATCAGCTCCCGCAATCAGTTTACTGGCTTGAGCTATGGTTAAACCAGCACTGGTGAGTTGTTGAGGATTGATGGTGACTTGGATTTCCTCTTCTAACTCTCCGTATATTCTAACCAATTCGGTACCAGGTACGTTGCGTAATTGGTCAGATAGCTGGTCTGCCATACGACTAATAATAGACAAAGGGGTGGTGTTACCCGGTGCAGCTTGTAAACCCACTAATAGAGTAAAAGCCGTCGCTCCTCTGCGTTCGTCCAAAAAAGGATCTCCAGCTCCTTGTGGGAAATTTAGTTTAGCGTTGTTTAAACCATCACGAATCTTTGAGAATATTTGTTCGTTGCTGCTATTGTCTACCCATGCTTGTAATTCAATAAAAACCACAGAGATACCAGAGCGTGAAGTAGAATTTATTTCTTTTATTTCATACAGCTGTCTAAGTTCATCTTCAATCACATCTGTCACTAGTGCTTCCACTCGCTCCGCTGAAGCGCCCGGATAGGGAGTGATCACTAATACATTACGGGTATCTATTCTGGGATCTTCTAAACGTGGAATATTATTGATCGCAGACAAACCCGCCACCACCAGCACCATAATGCTTAGAACTAAAAGGTGCCCATTACGAAAAAACACACCATACCAAGGGTACTGTTGCTGGTTATTTGCTGGCGTTGGGTGTGGCATTATAATAAACCTAAAGTAGCGCTAGACATTATTTGAGTATTTTTATTAATCAACACCTTTTGCCCTGGTACTAAACGTTGAACACCCTCTACCACCACTGGCATACCATCTTGTAAAGCCCCGCGAACAAAGCTTTTTTTGTCATCTGCATGCAGCATTTCAACTAACTTAGGCACTAGTTGTTGTTCGCCATCCACTACTTCAACCACAAACAAGCTCCATAGCCCTCTAACACCGCTAACTAATGCACCACGTGGTACCCAGAAACCTTGTGCATTAATGTCACTACTGATAGCAATATACAATAAGTCACCGGGTAAAATTGATAGGTTTTGCTCAGTTAGACTAACGATGACATCAACTGTACGAGTATCTAACCTACGCTGCTGAGCAATGGATTTGATTTTTCCTAATATTTGACGTGATTGAGTTGACACAGTGATCACTTGCTCAAGTGTAAACTTATCTACGTAATCAGATGAAAGAGCAAACCTCACTTCTAATTGACCACTTTGCTGCAGGTTAAATAATGTTTGCCCAGCCCCCACCACAGTACCCTTATCAACTAAACGGCTCACAACGCTGCCATCAAAAGGTGCCAGTAGCTTAGTTTTTTCTATCTCAACGAATAACGTTTGTTTGCGAGCTAAAATTTCTTCTACAAAAGCGGTGGCTACATTCACTGACTCTGTTGCCTCATCTAAACGCTGAACTGGTTCAAGTTTTTTATCTACCAGTTCAATGACTCTATTAAGTGAAATTTCAGCTAAGTTAGCCTCAGATTTAGCACGGTTCAAGATAGCGGACAGCTCATTCATTTGTGCTCTAAGTCGTTGCTCATCTAGTTTTGCAAGTATTTGTCCTGCAACTACGGCTTGCCCATCATCAACGAATATATCCACCACAGAGCCGGATAACTCAAAACCCATCGCCGCAGTTTGTGGGGCTTCTGCGCGTCCCACTACTAAACGTTGCTGTACATATTGTTCATGCCATTCGATAGGCATGACATTCACTAATAGTTTTTTAACTTCAGTAGGCGGTAACTGGGTCTGCCCATTACCAGATGCCTTCATTAACAAAACCAAAGCAACCAGTGCGATAGAGGGGATTAACCATATCAAATATTTTTTGTAGCTTGGCTGTTGTGGCAACTGATTGGCATTTGTCATAAAATTCTCTGTGGATTTGATAAAACTAAAATAAATTAAATACTAGACTGTCTAGTTTGATATATAATAGTGTTAAAACTAAACGTTGCAAATACTTTTTTAGATCAGCAGAGGTTTATCGTTGTCAAATAAAGAGATGAGTAAGGCTGGAAGGCCCAAAAGTGCTGCAAAGCGTAAGCAAATATTAAGTTCTGCAGGCGAGTTATTTTTAACTAGTGGCTTTAGTGGTTGTTCCATGGAAATGGTGGCTAAGCAGTCAGGCGTATCTAAACAAACTGTTTATTCACACTTCAGTAATAAAGAAGCGCTATTTTTAGCAGTGATTGAGGATAAGTGTGCAGAATATCAACTAGATGATAGACACTTAGAAATTGAAGACTGTACTTTAGTCCAAGTACTACAAGAAAGAGGTTTACAGATAGTTAAGTTACTCCATGACAACCAAGTGATTGCTATTTATCGAGTCATAATAGGAGAGGTAAATAGTAACCCTAGAGTTGCCAAATTATTCTATCAAGCAGGGCCAAAACATAGCCTCGAGTATTTAGCCAAGTGTTTTCTAAAATTTGCTAAACAATCCATCACTGAGAAATTTGCGCAGAAGTGTGCGGTCACTTTTTTTAGCTTGTTGCAAAGTGAATTTCATATCAAAAGTATTTTAGGGTTAGATTTTGCGCTATCTGCTCAAGAACAAATAACTCATGTAGAGTTCGCCATTCAACAGATTGAAAGATTACTTGAGTCTAATATGAACTGAGCTTGCCTATCTAAGGCCACTATAGCTAAGCTACTTTATGATAAATATTGATGGGTTGTAGAAATGGATTGTCAAAATAAGCTATAAAAATAAGCTATAAAAATAGATAGTTAAAGTTTAATGAACCCATTAATACGTTTAACTATCTACACGTCAGTTTTGTTATTGGGTTTTGTTAACGGGTTTCGCTGCGTTGAGTCCCTCACATTCAATACTTATTTAACCTGAAACATTATATTAATTTAATAGGTCCTAGAGATACATATGCAAAGTTTAGTGGTCCCATTTATGCGTCTAATTACCTGTCAATCGCTACTAATATTGAGCCTTAGCTTTATCAATTTTTATGTTCAAGCTGAAACACTGTGGCAGCAACAGACCACCCAAGCTAAATCAGAAAAAGTAGAACCACTACGCGCAGTAGCTAATAAAGCGCGGTATATGCAGATAAACCAAACTTTATTAGACGATAAATTTTCTAATGTAAACTTAGCCACTGTGATCACTTTACCTCTACCTAATGGCCTAAACGTATCCGTTACGCTTAGGCCCTCACCTATTTTGAGTTCTGATTTAGCTGCACAGTACCCCAAGCTAATGACCTATCAAGCACAACAAGTTGCTCAACCTAATAATATTGGTCGCTTTAGTATTTCTCACTTGGGCTTGTTTGGGTTTTTCCGGTACAACAACCAGTGGATGTTACTGTCGCCTCGCTATCAACAAGAAACACCAGAATATGCCAGTTATTGGTACAAAGATGCGCCTGCTGAATATGAAAAAGTAACACCTGCTACAGATTTTTTGCTGGCAGAGGCTCAACTAGAAGCACCTAAACTAGCTCAGAAGTTAGTGAATTCGGGAGATACTTTACGCACTTACAAACTAGCTATCAGCACAACGGGTGAATATACTCAAAGATTAGGTGGAACAACTGAAAATGTAATCGCAGAATTAATGAATTTGCTTAATCGCATCAATCAGGTTTTATTAATCGATTTAGCCATTCAGTTCGAATTAGTTGATAACCAAGATATTATTTTCTTCGACGCCAATAGCGATCCCTACAGCAACTCTGATATTGCTGCTGATATAGAAGTTAACCAGAATATTGTCGACCAAGCCATTGGCAGTCAAAACTACGATATAGGGCACTTATTAGGTACCAACCCTGGTGGGCTAGCGTATGTTGGCGAGGTCTGTGATAGCGAACTTAAAGCTCAAGGTTACACAGGCTTAAACAACCCTCAAGGTGAGCGATTTTTTATCGACTTAGTCGCCCATGAATTAGGACACCAGTTAGGTGCGTCCCATAGTTTTAATGCCACTAACTCCGAAAGTTGTGCTCAAGGTCAACGCAATAATAATTCAGCTTACGAGCCTGGCAGTGGCTCAACTATTATGTCCTACGCAGGGATCTGCGGTTCACAAAATCTGCAAAGTGAGAGCGACCCTTATTTTCATGCTATATCCATCAAAAATATTCGTGACTATGTCGACGCACTCTCACAACGTAACTGCGGTATTGAAACAGACATTAATAACGCTATTCCACAGCTACAGTTTGTACAAAATGCTTATACTATCCCTGCTAACACCCCCTTTGTTTTAAATGGTAGTGCCGTCGATGCTGATGCTGATCCGTTAATATTTACCTGGGAGCAGTTCGATAACGGCAGTACTGTGGGCGCAACTAATAACCTTGATGAGCTCAATAGTGATAACGGTAGTAATCCCTTGTTTCGTTCTTATAACCCCACTAGTACAGCGCAACGTTACTTTCCACAGCTACAAGATGTGCTTGCAGGTCGCACAAGTCTTGGCGAGACCTATGCCACTACCGACAGAGATATGCGTTTTAGATTGACCGCTAAAGACAACAAAGGCGGGGTAAATCAGCAAGACTTAGTGGTTACTGTGACCACTAGCAGTCAAACATTTAGTGTTGATACACCCTTACAATGGCAAACAGCAGCACAGCAAATGGTGACTTGGGATATAGGTGATACGCTAAATACAGCTCTTAATTGTACCCATGTCGATATTTTACTGATCACTGATATAGATAATCCTTTAGAAATTTTAATACTTTCACAGACACCTAATGATGGGCAACAAAATATCCGTGCACCCAAGATTACCAGCCTTACAGCCCGGCTCGTATTAAGATGTAGTAATAATATTTTTTATGCACTTAGCGCTAACACATTCTCCATCATCAGCGGTGAGCCAGTTGCGCCCTTGATAGATAGTCAGAACATAATTAACTTTAACGAAGACTCGGATAGACAGATTGATTTTACCGATCTAAATGTATCTGATGCAGATTCTGTTTATCCACAAGATTTTACTTTGACTATACAAGAAGGTGATAACTTCAGTGTCAATCAACAAACTCTAATACCGGATACAGACTTCAACGGCATGCTTGACGTATCAGTTGTTGTTAACGATGGTGAACTTGACAGCAACCTATTTGTGCTTCAAGTACAAGTAACAGCAGTCAACGATGCACCGGTTGCAAACAATGATACTGTGTCCATACAGCAAAGTAGTGTTTCTATAACATCTGTAACAATTGACGTCTTATCCAATGATAATGATGTGGATATGGATGTGTTAAATATCGACTCATTTAGCTATAGCGGTCAAGGCCAAGTGAGCGTATCAAATCAACAATTGACTTACACCCCAGCAATGGGTTTTTCCGGTAGCGAATCCATAACCTATGTAGTGTCTGATGGCACATTAACAGACCAAGCTGTGGTTAGTGTTCAAGTAAATTCAGTAACGGTCGTGGCTAGCGATTCTGGTGGAGGAAGTATGTCATGGCTAAGTGTTTTGTCTTTTCTATGTTTTTTTGTAAGGTTATATAAATTTCAGATTTGTAAGCATAATGATGAATAGCCAATTTTGTCTTCTGGTATTTGCCACTGTGATGGGCTCTTTAACGCTAAGTTGTAGTCAAATCAGTCCCTCTTTTTTGCCTCAAGCGTCCACAGCAGCTCGGGATAATCAGGATAATCAAAGCGAGTACAATCGAAGTACTGCTCTCCAATGGCTACTTTCTGCAGATCCAGAAGTAGATGCAAATTTAGCCATTCAAAGGCAGGATTTCAGTTTATTGGCCTTTGCTGGCAGAGCCACATCTTTCCCGGGTATGGGTAGTACTGTATCCACATTGCAACAATCATGTGGTTATCGATTACTACCTAATAGTGGTGACGCATTGAGGTCAAAAAACGCTTTGAGCTTACGTAAAAAACTGTATCAGTACGCAGCAGCTTACAATCAACTAGTGGTAGCCGCCTGTCAAAAAAGTACCTCACCTGAATATAATTGACAATCTAACTAAAATAAATTGTAGCCAAGAATAATTAGGAGTAGCTAAAAGTAACTAGGAGTAACTAGGAGTGAAATCAGTCCATAACTCGTAGTGCAAGTTATGGACTGGTATCTTGGTTTGTAAATACACTTTACTTGGCATTAGAAAGGTATTTATATACTTGTGATGCCTCACGTTGCTCTGAAAATACAACTAGATCGACACCGTTACATTCCATTCCGTTAGACGCAGTGAGTTTTTTTAACACGGCTTGAGAGCTGCTTGCCACTAAACCTATTTTATCTCTGACACTTCGCTTGAGCATATTGACGTCGTCTTTGATCACGGCTTCACAAAACTTTTTATAAGCGATATCGCCAGCATATTTTACTTTGTTAGATGAACCCAATTTTGCATTGGCATCGAATCCACTTAGTGCGATCGATAATGTGATCGCTAGTACGATTGATGTGACAGATAATGTGGCTAGTTTTTTCATCAGTATTCCTCAGTGGGCTTAAATGTACGGCTACAAACCGCGTATTAGTTATGACTGATTAGTGAATAAACTTCTGTGATTTTATTGTATTAAACTAGTAAAAATTATGTAAAACAGTTAGTTAAACTTATGTGACAGCTGTAGACGACTGAAAAAAATAGCTTTTTCAATTATAGTTATATCTAAAATGTCAAAAAAATATATTGATAGATAATAATCAATCTAAAAAAGGACTAAATAAAGGCCTGATATTTCTACTTCAACAGATTTTGTTAAACTTTGTTAACGGTTTTAAGCTTGATAAATGGCAAACATGACTAAGCTGAGGCCAAAAGAGCCAAACGATAGTAAGCAAAAGTGAGTGACAGTAAGTAAAAGTAAGTAATAACGAAAAATAATAAAAAATAATAAAAAATAGCAAAGTAAGACGTTAAGCAATATTAGTAACCCAAGCTGGGGTTAGGTATTATAGAGTTTAATAATTCTAAACGAACAATATACATGTCTGATAACTATCAACTATTACCAGAGTGGGCTCAACAAGAAGCCGTAATGCTGGTATGGCCAGATAAACATACTGATTGGCAGCCTTGGCTGGATGCTGTGCAAAATGTATATCTACGGATCATTGGAGCACTTAACCAAGCCAATAGCAGTGTTGTGTTACTGGTACGTGATGACGAGATTAAAAATTGCTTGAATAGCTTGAATAGCTTGAATAGCTTGAATAGCTTGAATAGCTTGAATAGCTTGAATAGCTTAAATAGTTTGGAAGGCTTAAAAACACCCAGCCAAGTATTGATTGTCAGTGCGCAGTTCAATGACACATGGATAAGAGATTATGGATTTTTAAGCTGTACAAACGGGACTAAGTTGCAGCCTATAGAGTTTGTGTTTAATGGTTGGGGACAAAAGTTTAATGCTACTAAAGATAATCAAGTTAATCACAGTGTACTGAGCCAGCTTTGTCAGCAACCTATCAAATCGATTGAACTAGTCGTTGAAGGTGGCGCATTGGAAATTGACCAGTATGGCACCTTATTATCTACCGAGCTTTGCCTTACTAATCCTAAACGTAATGGCGATAAGTCTATCGCATCTTATCAGCAAGACTTTGCGCAGTTTTTAGGCGCTAAACGAAGTGCTGTGTTAAAAAATGGCCATTTAGAAGGTGATGATACAGACGGACATATTGATACTCTAGTGCGTTTTACTCCAGATAGTGGCTTGGTTATTCAGTCTGCTTTTAACCGTCCAAACGACAGTCACTTTCAAGGTTTAACGGCTTTAGTCAAAGAATGTACACAGCTTTTCCCTACACACCAAATTTTTGAATTGCCGCTACCACATATTCTAAATATACAAGGTGAGAGACTACCCGCTTCTTATGCTAATTTCTTAATCTCTAACCAACATATTCTATGCCCAATTTATCAACAAGTAGAGGACAAATTGGCGCTGCAAGTTATGCAAAACGCTTACCCTCAATTTACTATTGTACCAATAGATTGCTTGCCTTTGATCCAACAGTTTGGGAGTTTGCATTGTATAAGTATGCAAATACCTTGCGGCATACTTAAGCCAGAAATATTACAATCTTTTGCTAATGGGATCAGCGTATATGAATAATCACAGTGTAAAAGTCGGAGTGGTTCAACAAGCTGTTGCCAGTAATGATAAAAATGTTAATTGGGCTCGCAGTGCCAAGCAAGTCAGTGCTTTAGCTGAGCAAGGCTGTGAACTAGTGATGTTACAAGAATTACACAGTACGACGTATTTTTGCCAACAAGAAAATACTGATTTTTTTGATTTAGCAGAGCCCATACCTGGTGCTGCCACTGATTATTTTGCTGCACTTGCCGCCAAACTAAATATCGTGCTTATTACCTCACTATTTGAAAAGCGTGGCTCGGGTTTGTATCACAACACTGCCGTAGTGTTTGATCGCCAACTGGGTTTGGTAGGCAAATATCGCAAAATGCATATTCCCGATGATCCCGGTTTTTATGAGAAATTTTACTTTACTCCAGGTGATCTTGGATTTGAACCGATTCAAACCAGCGTAGGTAAATTGGGGGTGTTGGTTTGCTGGGATCAATGGTATCCAGAAGCAGCAAGGCTGATGGCGATGGCTGGAGCTGATATGTTGTTTTACCCTACCGCCATAGGCTGGGATAAAAATGATACTGCAGCAGAGCAAGCTCGCCAACACGATGCTTGGCTGACGATCCAACGCTCACATGCGGTGGCTAATTCACTACCCGTGGTGGTAGCAAACCGTACAGGCTTTGAAGCATCACCTGTTGCCGGCGATCCTGGTATTCAATTTTGGGGCCAAAGTTTTATTACTGGTCCTCAGGGCGAAATACTGGCTCAAGCCAGTAGCGACCAAGAAGAAAACTTAATCGTCGACATCGATCTGAATCGTACAGAACAAATCAAGCGTATCTGGCCATATTTTAGAGACCGTAGGATAGATGCTTACGATGACTTAACAAAAAGATGGCGTGACTGAAAAACAGACTAATAGAAAAATAACTTAGCTGAAAAGTCGTTAATGAACATTGTTAACGACTTTTTAATACGACTTTGTTTCAAGCTATTCGTTATAGTCAAAGTCTGCTATCACACTGATGATGGCCTATATTTTGTACCATCGAATATCCATTCTTACTAAGTTCAGTGTCCTCTACTCGAAAAGTATGCGTTTCTAATGCAGCAGCTTTCCATACTTGAACAGGCGATTTTTCACCAACAAACTTAAGCTTTTGCACTAGCTCTACTACTCACTGCGTCATACCATCTTTTCAAATTAGTCTGTTCATCGGTAATCTTAATATTTACGACTCGGGCAAAGTCGAGCGCACACATAGCCGTAATGTCAGCTATGGTGAAGCGGTCGGCAGCGATAAATTCAGATACCGCTAAACGTTTCTCTAATATATTAAGAAAGCCAGTGGCGCTTTTACCCGCTACTTCACCGTATTCTTTAACAGGTGTCATGCGATCTTTAAAATAGCCTGTTGTATGTTGAAAGCACATACCTATCTGACCAAAAAAATATAGTTCAACTTGACGATGCCACATATCTATAGTGGCTTTTTCTAAAGCGTTTTCCCCTAATAAATTGATTTCCGGATACAATTCTTCAAAATATAGACAAATCGATGCACCTTCACTAATACAGGTACCATCGTCTAACTCTAAAATAGGTATTTTCCCTACTGGGTTTTTCTGGCGCATTTGCGATGTTATATTTTCACCGTTTTGTAAATCGACTGGTACATATTCCATTGGAATATTTTTTTCTGCTAAAAAAATGCGTACTCGTCTTGGTGAGGGTGCAGTTTTAGTATCATATATTTTCATGGGGGTCCTTCTTATATTGTGAGTTGTGCTGGGGGCGCAAGATAAATAGCTGTTCAGTCAAGTCAGTAACAATCTTTGTTATCTTTGTTATCTTTGTACCTGAGCAGCTATCTGAAATTTCAATTAATAATATAACGTATTTATGTAACTAATTTCATCAAGTCAGTTATTAGACCTCAAGACTGATATAATCCAATACTGTATTAACTAAGATGTGTGGGATAAAAATATCTATGCCAAATGAAAAAAATGTATTAGACCAACCGTTAAAACTTTGCTGTGGAAATAGCGGGTTTACCCGTGAAGGATTTTGTTACGTGCCTTCAAGCGATCATGGAAATCATAGTGTTTGCGCTATTATCACTGAGGATTTTCTAGAGTTTTCAAAATCTAGAGGCAATGATTTGTCGACTCCAGTGCCGCAATATCAATTTGCCGGATTAAAAGAAGGCGATAAGTGGTGTCTATGCGCTGCAAGGTGGCAAGAAGCATTCAACGCTAATTGTGCGCCTAAGGTAGTGCTATCAGCAACCAACCAAGCCTGTTTAACCATTATTAAGTTAGAAGATTTACAATCTTGTAGCATCACTGAATAAACGAACACTTCTAGCCGTGTTGGGACTTTTCCCACTCTTGCACGGCTCGCTGGCTGTTAGCTTGGATTTGCTGATGATTCTGGCTGACCCACCACTTTTCCATAATGCGGACGTTTTTTTGATTCGATTTATAAAATAAATCTACCACATCGCCCACAAACGGCACTAAACCAAGCAAAAAGTCGATACCAATATTTTTTAGCATGGCGATGCGTAACGCTTTTGGTAGCTGCATATTTTTAGCCATAACGACGATGCTAAGCGACACTGCCGCCATAATGATGTCACCTACAACAGGGATCAGACCTACCAAAAAATCCAATCCTAAGCGAATACCCAAAAATGGTACACGTATTTTGGAATCGGTAAGATTGGCTAATTTTTGCGCCCGCAGGAGAGCTTTAGGCGCCTCAATTGTGTTGACCATTTTCACTCCAAAATTACTGGCTCTTGTTTCTGAGGTATTAATGATTATCGACACCTCTTACATGCTTTTAAAATTACATGCTTTTTAAATGCTTTTTTTAAAATCACTTAAAAATCTTTGCAAACTTTTAGGTCTGATTAATCACCTGCAAAATTTGTCCACAAAACCAAGCCATATAAGTACCAACCGTATATCCAAATACCGCTAACATTACCGCAACAGGTGCTAATGAAGGGTGAAACGCAGAGGCAACTATGGGTGCAGAAGCCGCACCACCCACATTGGCTTGACTACCTACGGCCATATAAAACAAAGGAGCTTTAATTAGCTTAGCGACAAGTAACATAAGTGAAGCATGGATCAACATCCAAATTGCACCAATCACGAAGAATAAAGGCTGATCTACGATCATTGTGACATCCATCTTCATACCAATGGTTGCGATCAATATATATAAAAAAGCAGAGCCTATTTTTGAAGCACCCGCCGCTTCTAACTGACGCACTTTGGTAAAAGATAATGCCACCCCAACTGAGCTAGCAAAAACAATCATCCAGAAAAATTTACTATGAAAGCTAAATTTTTGTGATTCAGGGAAGTTCTCAACAAAGTATGGCGCAATGGTATCGGCAAACATGTGTGCAAAGCCCGTTACGCCTAGTCCTACCGCTACGATTAACATGATGTCGGTTAAACTGGGTATGCGTGAATGTTCAGCTTGGAAGCTTTTAACTTTTGCTTTAAGTTCATCAATGGCTGAAGTATCGGCACCCGTTTTAGCATCTATAGATTTTGCGTTTGCCGCCATAATCAGTAGCACTGCCATCCATAAATTTGCCACTATGATGTCAACCGTTACCATTGCTGAGAACATTTGGTCGCCTGCACCGTAAATTTCTTTCATTGCCACTTGATTAGCACTACCACCGATCCAGCTTCCTGCAACGGTCGTCATGCCCCGCCAAACTGCATTAGGACCATCGACGCCTAACAGTTCAGGGAAAAAAGAGGCCACCAACAACAGTGCAATCGGTCCACCAATCACAATGCCTAAGGTACCTGTAAAAAATAAGATGATAGCTTTACTGCCCAACTTAACAATAGCTTTTAAGTCGACACTAATAGTTAATAATACTAAGCACGCAGGCAGTAGGTAACGGGAAGCCACATAATAAAGCTGCGAATTGTCACCATCAATCAAACCAAATGTATTGAGTAACGAAGGTAAGAAATAGCAAAGTAAAACTGATGGCACGAACATATAAAATTTGCGCCAAAAAGTAGTTTGACTATTAGCAGTATAAAATACTAAACCTAATAGAATTGCCAAGATGCCCATAACGGTGGCATCGTTGCTAAAAAGTGGAGTGTGAACCAAGGCTTGGTCGGTAATACTTTGTGTAGACATGGAAGTTCCCGTTCTGCATCCGCTTTACCGACTCGCACAGCGGACTATATAGTTTTTTTGATGACTATTTGATAAGCGCTACTTTGCTGCTTTTGTAGTGTGCGCAACATGGCCCCATCAAAATTTGAAGCTCATGCTAGCACAAGTTGGTACTTCGGTCTTGCTGGCTATCAAGACCGAAGTAAATCGGCTATTTTACTTTTCAGCACCTATTGATATTGCCAACTCATTGCGTAATTCAGTATCTTCTGGAGTGCTTGTCCAGCCTTGCAGGTGCGACTCAAGCAAATTCGTTAATACATGAATGTGCGCTTCGTCGGCATTAAGTGCAGCAATATATTCATAGCGTTCGCCACCTTCTTCGATAAAGTACTCACGGTTTTCTTCACCAATCTCTTCGATAGTTTCTAGGCAATCAGCAGCAAATCCTGGGCAAACGATTTGTACTGACTTAACACCTTGTTTAGGAAACGCTTTGAGTGACTCATCCGTATAAGGTTTTAACCATTCTTCGCGACCAAAACGTGATTGAAAGCTAGTAAAATGTTCGTCCGCACTTATTCCTAATTCCTCTGCGATAAGCCGAGACGTTTTATGACATTCGCAGTGATAAGGGTCGCCGTTCAACAAGTAACGCTTGGGAATACCATGATAACTAAAAATTAATTTGTCTGCTCGACCGTGTTTGTCCCAGTGTGCTTGAATTTTACCTGCTACCGCTTTTATGTAATTCGGGTTGTCGTGGTAATGCGTCACAAAGCGTAATTCTGGTATCCAACGCCTTTTAGCAAAACTTTGGGCCACGGCATCAAAAGTGGAGCCAGTGGTTGAGGCACAGTATTGTGGATACAACGGTAAAACCAGCAATTTTCGAACACCCTGCTGCAACATTTTATCGATCACTGAATCCACCGAAGGCGAACCATAGCGCATGGCAAATTCTACTACTACATTGTCACCGTGTTGCTGCTGTAGCTTTTCTCGTAAAGCATTAGCTTGGTCTTCGGTGTAGTACATAAGAGGTGAGCCTCGTTCTGACCATACGGTCTCGTAAGCCTTAGCTGAGCGTTTTGGGCGAATATTTAATATGACTAAATTTAAAATCATCCACCATAACAATCTTGGTACTTCGACCACTCTAGGATCAGATAAAAACTCTTTTAAGTAACGTTTTAATTCAGCTTTTTTAGGCGCATCGGGGGTGCCTAAGTTTGTAACTAACACACCCACTTTGTCTTTTTGACTATGGGTGAAAGTAGGACTACCTTGGTATTTCATAAAGAACTCTTGATGATGTTTAATAAAGGTGAATGGATAATTTGTAAACAAAAAATATGCGTTGAGGTGTATTTTTAACTAGCTTTAACTACCAATTATTTACGCAAAGATCGCTATATTGGACTAGTGCTACTAAAAATCAATGCATTAGTTGCCTGAACTTACGTAGCAAACGAAGTGTTATTCAAAATAATATGTGCAATTAACCTCAATATTTACTCAGAATATCTAATATTTTTAAGCTCCTTTATTACTGCCCACAGATAATATTTGTAGCTGCAACTTTGATATTTGTTCAGATATTGTTTTAAGACTTGGCTCCCCCTCTTCTTGTGATGCTGCAACGCGTGCCTTAGCGTTTTCTTGCTCCATAACGTTCACGACTATACCAATCACCATATTTAAAAAAGCAAAAGCGGTGAAGAAAATAAAACTCAAATAAAATATCCAGCTAAAAGGATACACTTCCATTGTTTCATACATCACGTCAGTCCAGTCTTCAAAGGTCATCACTCTGAATAACGTCAACAATGAAATAATGATATTACCCCATAACTCTGGGTTAATCGTAGCGAACAAAGTACTACCAACCGCAGCGTAGATATAAAATATAATAAACATCAATAGCATCACATAACCAAGTTGTGGCATCGCTTTAATCAAGGACACTAATAAGATTCTAAGTTCAGGAATGATTGAAATCATTCTTAAGACTCTAAATACTCTGACTAATCTTGCAACCAATGCTAACTCAGCATCATCTGCAGGTATCAAGCTAATGATGACAATCAAAGTATCAAAGATATTCCAGAAATCTTTGATAAAATCTCGCTTACGATGCTCAGCTAAAAATCGGATAGTGATTTCAGTCAGAAAAAAAGCGCTAATAAACCAGTCAAAAATTTTAGCAATACTATAAATGGTTGCCGACATTTCGTAAGTTTTAGCGCCCACCAATAACGCTGAAAAAATGATTACAGACACCACAAATGTTTCAAACAGTTTATTTGAGCGAATTTGAATGAACTTGGCTTGTAAAATCGAAGCTTTCATATTGGGAAGTAGGTCTCAGACAGTAATAATCGGCGATAAATAGTTGAATTAGCCTTAACTGTCAATCGATTATCAACAACCAGAACAAATTTTCTTTAAACGGTAGGGACTAGCTGCGTCTCAGAGCTATTAAAAGTGTTAGAAGCGTTAGAAATATTGAAAAGTACAATAATAAGACTGTAGTGATAAAACTGCAGTAACAAGATGACATTCATAGGAATAAAAAAGGGCAGCAAAAGCCACCCTGTTGTTTATATTGTCTATTTTAACTACTTTAAACTACTTTTCGCAGGCATTAATCCACGATTAATATCTACTAAGTCTTGTTCAGTCAAATTTCCAGACGCGCGTTTTAAGTCCAATATCGCACTGATAAAATCGTAGCGGGCGCTGGCTAGTCGCTGCCTAGCATCAAACTGGTTTCTGGTGCTATTGAGTACATCAACTATTGTCCTGGTGCCTACATCAAAACCTGCTTCAGTCGCTTTTAAGGCGCTGTTTGCTGAAACAACGGCTTGTTGTAAAGCGCGAATAGTCGACGTAGCCGCAATGACATCATTATAAGCAGAGCGTACCGAGCGAACGGTAGAGCGGTATGTTAGTTCTAAATTTTCGCTAGCAGCTATAAAACGATATCTAGCTTGAGTGGTTTGTGCATTGACTGCACCACCTGAGTAAATAGGTACATTTAACGTGACACCGATAGAATTTGAATCTGTAGATGGGAAACTAATACCGTTTGTTTGCTCTTCTATTCTTTTACCGTAGCTACCTGATAGAGACAAAGTTGGATAGTGTCCAGCTTTGGCACTTGAGATATCTTCTTTTGCAATATCCTTAGCGATATTACGGACCATTAAGTCAAGATTTTTTTCCTCTGCAATTTCAAGCCAATTATCAACGCCTTCAGGAAATGGGCGTGAAGCGCTAAAGCTCTCAGTGTTGAGTACTGAAATGTTGGCGTGGTATTTACCAGTGATTTCGCGCATTTGCTCCAAACGTAACTCAACCACGTTTTCAGTAATAATTTCTTGAGCAACAGTACTATCGAAGTTTGCTTGAGCTTCATGCACATCAGTAATGGCGGTTAAACCTACATTGAAACGTTGCTTGGTTTGTTCCAACTGCCGTTCGATAGCACGCTTTTCAGCTTGAACAAACGTTAAGCTATCTTTTGCTCTAAGAATAGCGAGGTAAGCGCCTGTTGTTCTCACAATCAAATCTTGCTTCGACAATGCATAGCTTGTATCGCTTTGCTGAGCTACTTTTTCAGCTCTGTCTAGCGCAATCCAATTTCTGTGGTCGTAAAGAGACATACCTAAGTTAATATTCATATTAACTGTCTCAGAGTCTTGACTAAAATTGGCAAACACTTCTGGGGAATCTGGATTAGCCGCAGTGGGGCCTGATATTTGCTGATTAGACTCTCTGCTACCGTCATTGTAGGCAATAGAACCAGAGATCTGTGGTAATAAACTTGCTTGGCTTATGGATATACCTGCAAAAGCGGCATCTCTATCGGCTTTGGCGCGGTTAGTAGTAGGGTCTTTCTCAACAGCCATTTGGTAGACTTGGTACAAATCATCTGCAAAAACAGATGTAGAAAGTCCCATGCTAATCAATAGCGATAAAAATGTTTTTTTCATTGGTGATCCTGTGTGTTTCTAATCCGATTTTAGTCAAGTGCTCAAACACAAGTATGCCTAGTCAAATACTAATAGTAATATGTGCGCTCAAAGTCTAAGCAAATCAAATATTAAGTGATAATGCTTTGTCGTAACACTAAGCGCTCAAGTGTAACAGAATATTATGATTTAACAGACTCTAAGCGAATCGGCATATGAAACTCCATTATGCTAGTCTTAGATTTTTAAACGTTTGAGTATGGTCTATATAACGTAAAGACTAGTACTAAAACAATCGGAGAAAAGTTTGCAAAAAGGTCAGCAAAAAATTCAACAATTTTCAGCTAAAGATATTCAAATATTGAGTAAAGAAACCCTGTATCAAGGTTTCTTTAAAATGGTCAAATATGTTTTTAAACACAAGTTATTCGAAGGCGGCTGGAGCGATGCAGTTACCCGAGAAGTGTTTGAACGAGGGCACGCTATTGCTGTTTTACCATACGACCCCGTATTAGATGAATTCGTATTAATCGAACAAGTACGCATTGGCGCATTACCTACTTCTGCCTCACCTTGGTTACTTGAGGTGGTTGCAGGCATCATTGATGCAGGTGAAACCCCTGAAGACGTGTGTTATCGAGAAACAAAAGAAGAAGCAGGCCTCGATATTAAAAAGTTACACAAGGCTTTAAGCTATCTGTCTAGCCCGGGCGGAACCACAGAGCGCCTACATATTTATATAGGTTTAGTCGATGCCAGTAATGCTAAAGGTGTGCATGGATTAGAGCACGAAAGTGAAGATATCTTAGTACACAGAGTACCCTCAGCACTAGCATTTGAATGGCTCAACCAAGGTAAAATCGATAATGCTGCTGCGTTGATTGCCCTTCAATGGTTTGCTATCAACAAACAACAGCTTTTGGAAAATTGGTCACATGACTAAAGAAATAGGTCGTAAATATGTTCCTAAACTAGCTAACATGCATCAAGTTTGTGAAATCAACTATGGTCGTTTGTTAAGATTACTGCCTGATTGTGATACGGAAGATCTACAATATCAGTTTAAAGTGAATGCTAGTTTGTTATACACCATTAAGATTATTGAATGCAGCCGCTACACTAGCACCCTAGAAATGTCGCAAAAAAATCAGATGGGTTATGAGTTTTTACGGCCAGTGGTGCAAGTTAGATTATATCACGATGCCAAAATGGCAGAAGTGATCAGCGCTCAAAATATTGGTTCTTTGAAACCCAGTTATCAATACCCCAACACCAAAATGTATCAAAAAAATGAGAAGGAAATGGTTAACTTGTTTTTAGCCGAGTGGTTACAGTTTTGTTTAACGCAAAGTAGCCAATTATATTCTTCTGAAGCCTAAGTCATTATAAAATGAATGTTATCCAGATCTCAGATTGTCACTTATTTTCAGACATCCAAAAAACTGGCTACAACGGTGTCAATCCGTTTCAAAGTTTACAGCGCATACTGGCTGAGGTTAAAATGCATCAGCCAGATGTATTGCTAGTGACGGGTGATATAAGTGGTGATGGTTCTGGGGTAAGTTACCAACATTTTTCTACATTGCTTAGTGAGGCAAAGATAAAATGTCGAGTGGGTGTTATTCCTGGTAACCATGATGATCAAGTACAAATGCAAGCACATATTATTGCTGAGTATTTGTGGTTAAATAGTTGCCAACTAACACTACCTAACCAATGGCATATTCACTTATTAGACACACAATACCAACGGGCCATTGGTCAAATATCAGTAACCAGTCTCACTTCTTTAACCGAATATTTAGCGCTTCACCGTAATGATTATCATTTGCTAGCAGCGCATCATCATCCTATTCCTTGTGAAGGCTGGATGGACAAACATGAGTGGACTAATCGACTGGAATTTAATGCGGTTGTTGAAAAAAATCCAAGTGTAAAAGGAGTGGTTTATGGGCATATCCACACAGCGATTGAACAGCAAAAAGGTCAATGTTTGTATATGGCATGTCCCTCTACTTGTTGGCAATTTGCTACTCAGGCGTGTTTCGCTACAAATAATTTAATGCCAGGTTACAGAATGATTAGTTTGCTAAAACATGGTCAAATGACTACATCTGTACATCGACTAGAAGCATAGGAATTAACGTTGCAGCACGTTGTTATTTATTTACATGGATTTCTTAGTTCACCACAGTCACAAAAAGCATCACAAACCCTCGAATTTGTGAAAGCTCACTACCCTGAGCTGATTTTAGAAATACCGCAGCTAGCGAACTACCCCAGCGATGCGGCTGCCATTATCGAGGGGAAAATTACCGAGCATCAGGGTAAAAAGTTGCGTTTTATTGGTAGTTCATTAGGTGGATTTTTAGCATCATTCATGTTGGAAAAACATTCAGGTAAAGCCGTTTTAATTAATCCGGCGGTGCGACCTTTTGAGCTGTTAGCTGATTTTTTAGGTGAGCATGTTAATCCGTATACGCAACAACCTTTTTTACTAGAAAATAAGCATATTGACGAGCTTCGTCATTTAGACACTCCCACTTTAAAACCTGATTCTGATTATTGGGTGTTATTACAAACTGCAGACGAAACCCTAGACTACCGTCAAGCAGCAACTAAGTATCAAGATTATAAATTAAGCATAGAACAAGGCGGTGATCATAGTTTTCAAGATTTTCAGCGATTCTTACCAGATATTTTTAGGTTTCTACTGCAAGACTAATTGAAGCTTGGTATAACATATAAAATGCTATTAGCATTGCCGCGCATCCATCACACGAATTATAAGAGCTCTGATTAATCACTATGTCAAACGAATACAACGCAGATGCTATTGAAGTATTAAATGGCCTAGAGCCAGTGCAGCGCCGCCCTGGTATGTATACCGATACCACACGCCCCAATCATTTAAGCCAAGAAGTTATTGATAACAGTGTTGACGAAGCCTTAGGCGGATTTGCTACCTCAATTCGAGTAGTACTACATTCAGATCAATCCATTGAAGTCACAGATGATGGTCGTGGTATGCCTGTAGATATCCACCCTGAAGAAGGTATTTCAGGGGTAGAATTGATCATGACTAAATTGCATGCCGGTGGTAAGTTTTCAAACAAAAGCTACCAATTCTCTGGTGGTTTGCACGGTGTTGGTATTTCTGTAGTTAACGCTTTATCCAAAAGAGTGGAAGTGAGTATTAGGCGTAATGGTAACGTACATCAAATTGCTTTTGAAAACGGTGCCAAAGTTCAAGAGTTAGAAATTGTCGATACTTGTGGTAAGCGCAACACAGGCACCAAGGTGCATTTTTGGCCTGATCCAAAATATTTTGATTCAAGCAAATTTTCTGTTACCAAATTATTACATGTATTACGCGCCAAAGCGGTGTTGTGCCCAGGCTTACGTATTCAATTTGATGATAAAATTAGCAACGAGACTACCGAGTGGTACTTTGAAGATGGACTGCGTGATTATTTATATCAATCAGTAAAGGAATATGTAACTTTGCCGCAAGATAGTCCTTTTATAGGGGCTATTTCAGGTAACACTGAAGCGGCAGATTGGGCAGTCATGTGGTTACCCGAAGGTGGCGAGATGATCACCGAAAGTTATGTCAACCTTATTCCGACCTTGCAAGGCGGCACACACGTTAATGGTCTACGCCAAGGCTTATTAGAGTCGATGCGTGAATTTTGTGAGTTTAGAAATTTATTGCCGCGCGGAGTAAAACTCACACCAGAGGATATATGGGATCGCTGTAGCTATGTTTTATCAACTAAAATGCAGGATCCACAATTTGCAGGGCAAATAAAAGAACGTCTATCTTCACGCCAAGCCGCCGCTTTTGTATCAGGTGTGGTTAAAGATGCTTTTAGTTTATGGCTTAACCAGCATACCGATGTAGCTGAGTTACTGGCTGACATGTGTATTAACAATGCACAAACTCGTCTACGTCAGAGTAAAAAAGTAGCCCGTAAAAAAGTCACTCAAGGTCCAGCCCTACCCGGTAAACTTACCGACTGTTCAACTCAAGACAGCAGCCGCTCAGAATTATTTTTAGTAGAGGGTGATTCTGCTGGGGGCTCTGCAAAACAAGCTAGAGATCGAGAATTTCAGGCCATCATGCCACTGCGTGGAAAAATCCTAAATAGTTGGGAAGTTGACTCGTCTCAAGTACTCGCTTCACAAGAAATACACGATATTTCTGTAGCTTTGGGTATTGATCCCGACTCAGAGGATTTGAGTGGCCTGCGTTATGACAAAATCTGTATTTTAGCTGATGCTGACTCCGATGGTTTACACATCGCCACGTTACTGTGCGCACTATTTGTTAAACACTTTAGAACCTTGGTCAACACTGGTCATGTATATGTCGCTATGCCTCCACTGTTTAGAATTGATGTAGGTAAAGATGTGTATTACGCACTAGATGAAGGTGAAAAAGAAGGCATATTAGACCGTATAGCCGCTGAGAAAAAACGCGGTAAGGTAAATGTGCAGCGCTTTAAAGGATTGGGTGAAATGAACCCTCTACAATTACGTGAAACGACCATGGACCCGAATACTCGAAGACTAGTACAGCTAATGGTAGACGATGCCGACCAAATGCTAGAAATGATGGATATGTTATTAGCTAAAAAACGTGCGCCAGATCGCAAACAATGGTTAGAATCAAAAGGCAATATGGCCATTGTTTAACTTGATGTTTATATCATAAGATGACATACGGATATCATATATTGTCACAGAATTAACTCATAAGTTGACATATTCGACTTATGCGTTATAACTCGATCAAGAATAGTGAATCGAGTTTTGCAATGCGAAAAACAGCCAAAAGAAGATCGGTCAGTAAATTGATGTCTAAAAGCGTCAATGTTTTTAATGGTGAAAAATCTCTAGACGATGTCACTTTTTTGGAAAGTCCTTTAGAAGCGGATCTTTGTTATCACTTGGAATTTGACTGCAATGTAATCGAATATCAAGCACAACCAAAAAGCTTCGAATATTTCTTAGATGATGAATTACATTCATACACCCCTGATTTTGAAGTTTTCTATTCTGATGGAACTATCGCATATATAGAGGTGAAGTTCGAAAATGATATCTCGCGTATTTTGGATTTTGATAAATGGAAGAAATCAATAACCATACGTGCAAAAGAGCTCAACAAGGCTTTCTTCGTTTTAACAGAAGAATTTATCCGTCAAAAATGGGCGTATGAAAACCTGATAACTCTTTATGTTTCCCGTAAAGCAAGTATCGATAATTCTTTCTTATTGCATTTAGTAAATGAATTAGATCAACGAGAACAAGCAACGATTGGAGAGTTAATGCTCGGAAACGATCCAAATGGTGAATTTGAACAAATATATAGATTGATTTTTGAACGAAAATTAATCGCAGACATAAATAGTGAGTTGCTCTCCAAAAACACTGTGGTTAAACATAATGGGAGGGGTTATGCATCCTACATATAATGCTGGTGATTTCCTTGTGATCACAACTGAAAACTCTGAAGTGCAATATGAAATTATAGAATCATCATTGCAACAAGTGCGTTTGAATGATTGTATTAATGATGTTCTTTCAGTAAGAAAACCATATGAGTTAGATGAGCTTTTGGTAGAAGGCAAATTAAAGATTAGTCAGAAGAATAAAAACACCAGAAAACTCCTTAAATCAGACGCTGCGGATTTCGCGAGCTACCCAGAAAAAGATAAAATATTAGCAAGAAATAAGTTTTTGGTAGTTAGAGAGATATTAGAGCAAAAACCTAAATCTTACTCAGAATCTAGGATTTCCCTAATTCTAAGCGAAGTATTTGATTCTCTTATATTTGAAGGTGCCTTCACCAAGCCAAGTGCTAGGACAGTAATAAGGTGGATTAAAGCTTATATAGATTCGCAAAGCAGCATTCGTGGTCTGTTACCTTTGAATTCTTTCAAAGGTAACAGAAATGCTAGGACAGACCCTAGGATAGAAGGGCACATTGATATGGCTGTAGACCACTATAAAAATTTTGAGCAACCTTCAGTCGCTAAGTCATACGATTATCTTTGCACAAAAATTCATTTTGACAACAGCCAAATACAAGAAAACAAACTAAAAGTACCGACTTACATTACTTTTAAAAAACGGCTTGAAAAAGAAGCGCCAAAAATTATGATGGCAGCAAGACGAGGGAAAAGTGCAGCGAACATCGCTTTTAAAACCAACCGTTTGCCTCAAGATATATCGTTAATACTCCAACGTGTAGAAGCTGACCACACCCAATTAGACATATTTATTGTAGATGGTAAGCAGAATTTGGTTTTAGGGCGCCCCTATATCACTGCTCTCTTGGACTATAAATCCAAAAGTATATTAGGTTTTTATATTGGATATGAGAGCCCAAGCTATTTGAGTATTGCTCAAGCACTGAGGCATGCAATACTTCCTAAAACTTACGTCAAAGAAAAATACAAAGATGTAGAAAATGAATGGCCATGTTATGGAATTCCGAAAGTACTGGTTGTCGATCGTGGCAAAGACTTCGAAAGTACAGCATTATTAGACGCTTGCATGGATTTGGATATTAGAATTCAAAGAAACCCTGCTCGTCACCCTTGGTACAAAGGATCTGTCGAGTCATATTTTAAAAGTTTGAATGCTAAGCTGTTGAACGATATGAAAGGAAAGGTTTTTCCTAATATTGTGGATTCAAACGAATATAATTCTGCAAAAAATGGGGTAATGACACTAGATACATTCCTCATAATATTCCATATCTGGGTCGTTGATATTTACAGTCAAAGTAAAGTATCAGGTGGCAAAATAATTCCAAATATTTCTTGGTTGGAAGATTCTGATAAGGTTCCACAAAAAGTAAAAAACAGAGATGCATTAGATATTATTTTGTCTGAAAAAACGACGCGGCTTAATAGAGTGGACGGAATTCAGTTCGATAACATAATGTATGACAGCGATGCCCTGGCAAACCTTAGAGCTGAAATTGGTTATTCTAAAGTGAACATCAAATTCGATAGAAACAACTTAGGTTCAATAAATGTTTTAGACATCCGCGACAAGTTAAACAAAAAATACTTTTCAGTCCCCGCCGTGAACCAAGTTTATGCAAATAATCTGTCTTTACACCAACACAGCGTCATTAAAAAATTTAATACGAAATATTTGAATTCTAAACAAGATTTAGAATCTTTGGCTATAGCAAAAGTAAAAATTCAGCAACTCATTAAAAGTAACATGAACGAAAAAAGTGGATCAATTGCAAGTAATCAGAAGATTGCAAGGTATGCTGGTTTGGGTCAAAAAACAGATCAATCTGTGATATCTTCAGTAGAACAAGGCTTAATTCAAACTGAGTATACTGGCGTTCCCATGCCACCGACGAAAGAGTCATCTCGTGTTACAATCGATAAGATTCAAAAATCACCTGAGTTTGATACCTCTTTACCTCCCCTTGAAAACACCCTTAAAATTAAGAGACGTGATAAGTGACTTCTGATCAAAAAGCACAAATAAACAAAGTGAAAAATATTTTCGTCGCGACCGATACTCTACAAAACTTGATTGACAAAATGGAGGACATAAGAGAACTTTCTATAATTGACAGTTATAAAAATGCACCTGACTGTATGTTTATTACAGGTGAAACGGGTGTCGGTAAGACGACATTGATCGAACAATATATGGCCGTAAATGATCGGTATGATGAACCATTCGAAGGTGGTGAACGAACTATAGTTCCGGTTTTATATTGTTCTTTACCAAAAGCCAAGCATCCAAAGCCGGTTGTGTCAGAGTTGCTGTATGAACTTAGTAAAAGTAATTATGGAATTAAGGGCGACGTAACAGATCTAACGAAGACATTGATAGGTCAAATAAAAGCGGCTAATGTCGAGCTGATAATAATTGATGAGTTTCAACATGCAATTGAAACAACAAATAAAAATGTCATTCAAGACATAGGCGAATGGTTCAAAATATTTTTAAATAAAGCTAAAATTCCGATGGTTTTTGTTGGAGTACCATGGTGCTATCCAATATTACAGATAAATGAACAGCTCCGCAGGAGAGTTAGAAAACGACACTGTAAAATTACTAATTATACTATTGAAACGTTTAGTGAATTTCAGCGGTTTATTCAGGCCATCGAGAATCAGCTACCAGTCAAACCTTTTGAAAATACTTATTTGTCCCTAAATGCCTTTAGACTGTTTGCTGCATCGGGGGGAAATATATCTGAACTTATGGATGGAGTAATAATCCCAGCGTGTATTAAAGCGATTAAAGACAATTCTGACGTTATTACAAAAATCCATTTTATAGAGGCTATAGAAGAAAATACCGACTTCCTTCGTGAAAATAATCCATTTGTTTTAGATATAAAAGATATCATAGCAAAACAGCAGGTTACGGATTCAAGCTGGAATCCAAAAGCAAAAAAACAAGAGCAAAGAATAATTTATCCACAGTATGCATCTGTTAGTTTTGAAAATTTGACGATTCGAGAGGTTTTAAGTAAGCGTTAATCAAATTTTTTAGAACAAAAACCAACTAACCACTGTGAAGAATTTAAACTGGATGTCGCCTTAAGTTATGCTCAAGCAATGATTAAGATAAAAAAATTCCTTGTGAGGCCTTTCCCTGAAAAATCAGAGTCACTGCTCGGATATTGTTGCAGACTAGCAATAGCCAATTTTTTTGATGAAAATGAACTTTCTAATATTATCTTTGGAAGAACATCTGATATTCGCTCAAGAGACCAACAAAAAAGAAAAAAACTTCAAACTTCCCTAATTAATTTGACCGATTTTGAGAATATTGGCGATTTGTTTAATACTCGTGAATGGCATACAGAATTTAAACATTTATTCGAATATAAAATTCAAAAAGTATGTATATCATGCTTACAAGAAAAACCATTTATTCAGGCTCTATGGGATTTTAAGCATTATATTGTGTGTCATCGACATCTAGAAGTATTAATTGATTACTGCGATATTTGTGGCGACAAATATGATTGCTATTCAGCAGTCGTACAACAATGCAAAAATTGTGGCAACAAATTGAGAAAAAGGGAGGAAAACCTTTCGCATTCATTAGATTCCATATCAAATTATTTGTCTGAAGCAGAAATTTTTGAAAAACAAAACCTAAGCTATACTCTAACAAAACTTGATTTGCGGCTACGAAAAACAGTACCTTTTATACATATGTTGTCAGAAAGCTCCACTCGCAAGGCCAACAGGCAACGTCAGCAAGACCCCAAAACATATGTGAAACTACAAGCCGAGGCAGACCACTTGGCCATGAATAAAGATGACGGCGCAAAAGCGTTAGGCAATATGATAGCTACCAGTATTGATATACAAGGTATTTCTCCTGCAATTAGCTCCTACAGCACGTACATAAATGATGCCAAAAGTGATCATTTTAAAACAGTGTTACAAGAGTCAATTGAAATACATGGCTCGGAATTTGGGAATAGACAAATTACAGTGCAGTTCATTTGCAAGCTATGGAATATGGAAGAACCGAAGCTACTAAGAGCTTTAGATCAGATAGACCCGAACTTAAGAAGCGGTAAAAAAGTCGTTAAGTGCCGAGATCTCAGTAACAAAATAGGAGAAATCAAGAACGTTTACACTATATTGAGCAATAGATAGCCATACGATTAATCAACTCGGCTGGCGGCAGATAGTACATTATAGTCCGTTCGGGTAATCTGTATTTCTTTAGTCTTGTGGATGTTATCGGTTGGTTTGCTAATGGCAGCTGATCCGACAAAGCAGTCATTAGTTATTAGATGTGCCTTACTACATCTGCTAGCCAAAAGCGGCCATACCCGACTGCTCTGCAAGGTCGCTTTTGGTGATTCTCAGTGGTCAAGTCAGTTATCCTTTATAAGCTTGCCAAGAATCATCTGCTTTCCAGCTAGAGATCCATTCTGGAATATCACCACTAGGCATGGGTCGAGAAATGCCATAACCCTGCGCCAACTCACAGCCCAGTTTCAGTAGTGCTACTCCGTGTTCGATGGTTTCGACTCCCTCTGCAATCACTTCACGATGGAATGCCTTAGCTAATTCCACGACGCCTTTAATAATAGCTAAATCATCAGCATCTTCCAGCATGTCACGCACGAAACTCTGGTCGATTTTAATCATGTGCGCAGGCAAACGTCTGAGGTAAGTGAGTGACGAATACCCTGTACCAAAGTCATCTATGGCAAAGCGCACGCCTAGCTCATGGCAAGCATTCATGGTCGCAGATACTTGGCTGATGTCACTTAACGCACTGGTTTCCAATATTTCCAATACTAAATCGTGCGGGTTAACGTCGGGATGGGCTGCCAACATACCTTCTAGGCGAGTGATGAAGTTATCTTGTTGTAATTGATAAGCACTAATGTTGACACTGATCGGGAGATGTATGCCGATGCTTCGCCATTGATTTATTTGGCTCAATGCTGTGTCTATGACCCATTCACCCAGTTCCAGACTAACGGTGTGACCTTCTATCGCAGGTAAGAAATCTAAAGGTGGGACTAAACCACGGACAGGATGCTGCCAGCGGATTAACGCTTCTACACCGATAACTTCGCTAGTGTGCATATTCACTTTGGGTTGATAGTGCAACACAAACTCAAGTCTATCCAACGCTGAACGAATATCGTCTATACTTTGCCCTTGAGTCTTGATCGCATTATCTTGTGTGGTATCAAAAAAATGATAACGGTTTTTACCTGCTTGCTTAGCAACATACATGGCTTGGTCTGCGTCTACATGGTCTTGTGGATAAAGGCTGACACCAATACTGGCTGAAACTTTCATTACGGCATCGCCCAAGGTAATAGACTTAGCAGCGGCTTTTAGTAGTCGTTTTAATACAGGCTCACTATCTTCAATGTTTTCCAAATCAACCATGACAGCAATAAATTCATCGCCGCCAATACGTGCCAGCGTATCACCTTCACGTAACGCCTCTTTCATGCGCTGTGCCACTTCAACGAGTAGTTCATCCCCCACATTATGGCTGTGGCGGTCATTGACGGCTTTGAAGCCATCTAAATCAATAAATGCAACGGCTAATGACTGATTGCGACGTTGACACTGCACCATGGATTGGCTCAGACGGTCAGCTAGTAATACTCGGTTAGGCAGATTGGTGAGTACGTCGTAATGAGCCATTCGTTCTAGTTGCTCATGATGCTCTGCATTTTCAATAATTTCGAGCTTGAGCTTTCGGTTCAAACGGACAAATATTAACATGGCAATCAGCATTAGAAATGAGGTTATGGGAAGTACCCAAAGAACAACGGTTGATAATTTAATACCTGTCTGTATCTTTACCGCTAACCAATTATTAGCAATCTCAGCTTTTTCTTTCTCACTTATACTCAGGAAAACCTTATTGAGAATGCCTACAAGTGGCTCTAATTCAGTTCTCACTGCCATAGAAACTTCTAAGTTATAGGGTGAAAAACCGGTGATAATGAGATCAGCAAATTGCTCTTCATTAATAGTGAAATTGACAAAAGAAATATCACCGAGAAAGGCGTCTAATTTATCATCACTTAATTTTTGCAGTCCATCGATGGTTGAATCCACAGGCATTATTAATATTTCAGGGTAGTCAGAGGCAACAAAACCCAACACGGCATTCTCAGCGACAATACCAATGGTTCGCCCTTTTAAACTCGCAAACGAATTCGCATTAAATCCATTTTTACGGGAGACAAGTACCGTGGGTGCTGAAATGTATGGGTTGGTAAAAAGCATCGACTTTTCACGTTCTGGCGTTCTAACAATGGCCGAAATAACATCGATTTTATTAACTTTAATTGCAGCGAGCGATTCAGCCCAGCTATAATTTTTATCAGCTTCAATGGTTAAAGAAAGACTATTTTTTATGTATTCAATATAATCGGCAGAGAGCCCCGAATAATCACCTTTGTCATTAAAATACTCAAACGGATACCATGAATCTATGCCTAGTCTTAGAGCAGGAACTTCTTGCAACCATTTTCTTTCTGCCATGGTTAAACTGGTAAGAAATGCGTTATTGCTAAAAAAAGGTTTTATGGACGGTAACCACTTCTTTTCTAATTCAATTAGTGACTGTATTGGTATATTGTCAATACCATCGTTTATTATTTTTAATAAACTAGGTTGTCCTTTAGCTAAAGCTGCATGTACAGTATTACTTAATAACACTTCATCAGAGATGGTATATACACCATCTAGTCTTAATATCGTTAAGTTGACTTTTAGGTTGGGTATTTCTCCAACAACGGCATCAACTTCCTGATTAAATAACTTTTTAATACCTTCTGAAGTATTTTCATACGTTACAAGATTGAGTGACGGATATTTTTTGGCAATATAACTTTCTTGATAACTCTCAGCTTGAACAGCAATTTTTGCATCTGACAATTCTGAAAATTTAATATCTTCAGCATACTTATCGCTGTAAATGATTCCTGATTCAAGGTTATGAATAGGATTTGAAAAATCAGCCCATTGTTTTCTTTCATCATTAATAAAGATGCCCTGAATTACTGCACCTTTATTTTTTATTGTATCCATCGCAACATCGAATGGTTGCATGACTACTTCGATGGGAATATTATTTGATTTAGACCAAAGACGCCAATATTCAAGGTAAAGTCCTGTGGGTCTGCCATCTGGAAGTGTAAAACTAAATGGACTAAAATTTTCTGCACCTATAATTCTGATACTTTCAGGGGGGTCTTTTTTATCTTTAGCAGAACATAGGGATGAGAAAGAGAATATCAATAGTAAAGTAAGAATAGTATTCATATGACTGTGCGATATCCCTTGTAATTATTTGTTTGAGGGTGTCTTCCACCATGGAACTGGTTGAGGTTAATGATGGAATTACTTTGCCTTGCATTAAAACACTCTCAACATCTAAAAGCACGGGTGTCCTCAAATTATTAATGACCGCTCCTCGAACATAAGAGCCATCGAGGAATCATTCCTAATGGCCGCTGTCATCACATAGCCGTCATAACGATTTTGTCAAAACTCGCGACAAAATCGTGACCAAACCTACCTATGATTCTCGTCTAGAAAAGTCTTCAATCGGCCTATAGCGGACCTAACTGCATCTCCTATGCGGTTGGAAAAAATGAGTGAGTTTCGAGCGTTCATGACCGACGATTTACGCCCCAAACGGACTAGATGAGTTGTCAGGTCGAATGGCAAGAATTGACCGTGAAGCGGCAGTTCGCTTTATACCCATAATAAACTAGTTAAAGACCAAATGGGCCAGCGTGGATGTCAAGAATAAATAAAGTTAAAAGCTTCGGCAAACTTTGCATAAGCATTTCTTTGCAGGGTATTTTCTCTTACGATTTAGGAGAGCAGCATTAGTGTTGTATAGAACAGACGAAACAGCTCGTCCACTATTTATTGGTGGACGGGCTTATATTGGGGAGTCCTACAGATAATCGTTATTGAATATTTGAGGCAAGCTTAATTGAAGTATTAAGTTTTCCAATCATTTTTCTTAAAGGCTCACAATCAACGTAGGCATCAAGTAACATATCTTTCAATTCCTGTAGTAGGCTAATAACGCCTTTTGATGAATCAGCTTGTAATACAAACGAATCATTTCTATCAATACTACCGTAGTAGAAGAGATCAAACTTATCCGTTACAGAATTGTCATACTCTGAAAAAAACCAATCCTCTAATTTGCTCTTGATGGATGATAAGCGGGCATAAATGGCGTCAGGATTTACCTCATATTGCTCAATTGCTTTTATTAATCTTGCTGCAAGTTTGTGAGATTCAATCGACATAACTGAATTTGGACGACGCTCATTGTATGGTGCATTCCAGGTTCTCATAGGCAATGTCTTACTACTTGACCACCTGTATATAGTGCCTTTAGCCACAGCTCTATTTTTATCTTGCGGTGTAACGCATAGAGGGCTGAAAAATGTATCATGTCCTTTTAAGGATATTCCTGTCCAATCTTCTTCGGTTATTGGGTATGGCATGCTGTCAATTTTAGTCATTAAACCTTTAAAGTCATATCCAATCGATGCATCCGTAGAGACGAACATGTGTGACATTTCTGGATAATACATTCCCGCCCACTTAGAAGCCTGTAAATGCCAGTTATGCTCTTTGGCCAATGCCGCCCTTTCACCATCTACGACTGGGGCAAGGTATGGCTCATCAATTAAGATAGTTTGCCCTGTATCAGGATCATACCAATCAGTTGAATGATCAGATTTAGGTAATTTGTTGTTATGGTCTCTATGTGGATAGGCTGCTTTGTAGTCCCTGTTCATAGGTTGGACATTAAGAGATAATAGGATTCAGGCCACATTTTAATCGTCCTTTTTCCCGAGCTCTTGTCGGGTTCGCTCTTTGAGCATATTTTGACAAGAAATTAATCGTTTTTTGCCAGGCTTTTTTTAGTGTTGATATCACACCTTGTGTTATTAACTCCATTTTTAGCGTTAAGGTCAGCTTTGCTATATAAATTGAAACAGTCAATAAATCGGTCGAGAACTACTGGTTTTGAGCCTTTTTGCTCTCCATGTTAAGCCTAGCTGAACCAAATAACTTAGCGGGTTGAACGGTAGCTTGGTGGCAAATGATGCGTTTCAGGGAACCTGCCACTGTAGGTTTAAATCTACTCTATTATAGCCATATTTTTTGAAAACTAGGTCCATCAGATTTAGGTGGAAACTTCGGTTTATCCATCTGTACTGTCATTGGGATTGGAAAATCGACGCCTACAATTGCGACTTCACCTTGCTTTAAATTAGGTAAAAATGATGCTGCAGAGCGATCAATTTCTCCACAAGCCCTCTCAACCACTTCTCGATCTCTGTCGTTAGTTAAACGATGGACTAGCAACGTGCCCATCTGACTTAACACTCCCTCTGTTATATCCCTTGGACGTTGGGTTGCTAGACAAATGTTCAAACCATACTTTCGACCTTCTTTAGCTATAATTTCAAACGAATCAAGTTTAGTTGAGTGGTCTTCTGCACCTATTCTTTTACCTAAGAAATTATGAGCTTCATCGACTATCGCCAAAATAGGTTTAACTCTGAAAATTTCTTTTCGAGCCAAAGAGAGTAATTGTCTGCCAATGACATTAACCAATACTTCCCTTGCATAAAATTGGTAACTTACATCACTAAAACAAAGCCTAAAGACATTACGATCACCTTTCAAAAAGTCATCAAACACTTTACCAAAATTTGGTGTACCAAATTTCGGCTTGAAAACAGATTGAAGTGACTCAGAATGTACTACAGCTAATATTCTAGTGAATAGAGATGAACAAAAGCCTACACTACCATCATCCCCTCCCCATTTAGTTTTGTCGTACCGATCTTCGGGATAGCAACACTCTTCCTGAATTTGTTTTATCAATATATTTATATCAAAAGGTTGGGAAGGGTCATCAACCTTTTTTGCATTACCATTTTGGTTCATTGCTGATCGGTAATTTACTTTAGGTTGTCCTATTTTCCGGATAAAGCCTTCAGGGAATAAATTTGGGGCTAACTTAGCCAGTCTTAAACTTTTTATCGCCTCTCTTAATTTTGGTCCTTGTACCTTTCCCGCAGGGTCGAACATAGCCATAAAATCAGATTCAATGAAGTCTGTCGGAGGAATACAGATTTCTTTAGATTCATCGTTTAGATGAATAGGCTTACCTAAGTGAAAATGTTCAGTATTGATATTACTCAAAGTACGATATTCGCTAGTTGCATCAATCAATACTACTTTTGCATTTTTATATCTTGAACACTCTTCAATAATTTTTGCAGTTGTCCAACTCTTTCCACCACCAGTTGACCCCAATATTGCACAATGACGGCCAAAGAGTTTTTCAGGAGTAACTCTAATTTTACTGCCCGTTTCCCCAGTAACTTCACCTAATTCTAGAACTACCCGCGGAACATATTCACTAGCTAAACCACCGTTCATTAATTCGGGCAATGCACTAATAAACTCGCTGGGCGCAGAAAAAACTCGATCTCCTAACCTTGGATAAGCACTTATTCCAGCTTGAATTTTTAAGTGTTCAATATTAATAGAACCTAATAATTGGACAAATCCAATTGCATCAAGTTGACTTGTACCATCGAATTCTTGTGTTAGTTCTGAGCGGTCTCGATCAGGTAAACAAACCTCTGTTAATCTGCCTAAAGAAATACTTTGCTGACCTTCAATCAGAAGTAACTCTCCGACTTCACCCCGTCCATATCTAGAACCATTAATATAGGCACCACTCACATCTCCAGCATGAGCAAGGTTAACTTTAATCCCTTGGGCTGTAACCGTGGATACAACCCCTACTTTTAACTCATTTCGTAAAATACCTTTGGAAATAAGCAAGTCATTAAGATTCATCCCTATTTACCTGCCTGTTTTACTGCTTTAGCTAACTGTTCAGCTGGTGAAAGGGCTTTCAAGTGGGGAATCATTCCTACGAAATCAGAAAATGAACCATTGATGAAGTGAATGTCATAACCTTGCAAAGCAAGAGTTTTAAATTGCGCCCAATATGGACTTGTAAAATCTGTAGGTGAGTCGATATGTGATGCTGCTTTATAGTCTGCAATAATAATTTTTAAACTAGGGTTGGACTTAATAGCGGAAAGAATTGGTTCTGATAGATGATCGTCATTAAAACCAAATCCGGCCACGATCAAACAAGTATTTGGTCTTCTGAGTGACTCAAGAAACCGAGATAGTAATTCTAAATGTGGCTGGATAAATGCCTGTTGATATTTTCCCTTTGCTGGATATATTAAAACGGCACGCTCAGGCTCAGGTGAGCCAGATTCAATGATGTCACCATTCTCTCTTTCCCAACTTACAGAACCATGCAATTTATAAAGCTGCACAACACCTTCAATAAATTCATGGCTATCACTTTCTCTTCTAACAACATCATAATTAAAATAATTACCATCAAAACGACGACGTCTTGTGTAAGAGAAACCATCAATTACCATCATCCCCAAATTAGAGGCTGCGGTTTCAAAACACATGTCATAATTTGTGGTAAACACTTTTAGCCTAGGATCTCTTACTCGACGACGAGCCAATTTTTGCAAAAGATTCTCATAAGAAGAGATATCACTTTTGGGAGTATCTAGGAAAGTTGAACATTCATGTAAAATAATACTTTTAACTTTATTTAAAAATGCTTCTACTGAATTATCGCAATTGAATAAAAGATAGGCGTCACATTGAGATAAAAAATGCTCTATGTTTGGATTTTCTTCTTCAACATAACAAACTTTTTTCATGATTTCTTGGGCATCTTTACCGATAACTTTAAAATTAGCGTCTTCTTGTTTTGATTCTGGTTCAACCCACATCGATTTACACCATAGATCCCACATACTAGGTCCATTTACTTCTAGCAGAGAAGTGCCACTTCCAGCGAAAAAGTTGATGTTAGGTAGTAGAAGTGACTTAAGTAAAACATCGTTTAAGTATTGCTTGGAATAAGCCAGTGACTCTATTTCATCCTTTAAAAGCTGCCTTGTTTGTTTCTCTATATCAGGCTCATTCAAAAGTAAAAAAGATTTTTCCGATAGAGGTTCCCATTTTTGAGATTTAGGTTTCAAATAAGCGACTTGACCATCTAAATTGATTTTATTTAAAAACATCCATTTTTCCCTAAATTATATTAATTAAAATGTGTTCGTTGTTTATAACTTAATCACATGAAATTAAAAAGCGTCCATTACTTTGAGGTTTCAAATAAAGATAATGAAAACATGTTCTTATGCTTGATAAAAACAGTAATTATCACAAGTCAACTAATTGCTAAGCAACGTAAATTTCTCAGTCGGCAAAGCTGATGAACCTGCGGGGTCAGGTTCGCTGAAACGTATCATTTGTCACCAAGCTTACCGTTCAACCTGTTTGTTATTAAGTCCGTTTTGGGTCGAAAACCGACCTAAAACCAGACTATCAAACAATTTCCAATATGTCTGCTTATCGCTCAAACTGGTCGGAAATGTTTGATAAATCGGATGATTATTTTTGGATCGAAATAGTTTGATAATTTGAACTCGCTTACGTCTGCTTTAGGTCGGTTCAAGCTCTTTACAGAGTTGAAGCTTATGACCGCTTTAGGCCGAAACTTGCCGTAAGCCTCTGCATTGATAGCAGAGCATTTCATCAAGAGACAGTTGGTTTTTCTGTAGGGTTTTGTATTGAGTCATAAATAATCTCTAAATATATTAAACGACATGTTTTGAAGGTGGCTTTTTGATTATTGTTACAGCAACCAAGTGGGTAATAAAACTTGGTTTCCGTTGCAGCTATTAGACGTCAACTAACTTGTCCGGTTGGCGTCAATTAACTTGGCCGGTATTTGAGTTTAGTTTTATAGCTTGTTTTTTACGGTAGCTCTCGCCTTTAATTTGATAGATATCACTGTGGTGAACA
>Ga0222645_100105_pt1 | contig 50853 bp, 48 predicted proteins | sample AntAcemetagen292_FD_179881 | JGI IMG/M metagenome (GOLD analysis project Ga0222645, IMG submission 179881) | Saline water microbial communities from Ace Lake, Antarctica - #292 | ecosystem: Environmental > Aquatic > Non-marine Saline and Alkaline > Saline | place: Antarctica: Ace Lake | collected...
TGAAGCCACCAGTGGAAACACCGGCATTGCTTTAGCGTTTGTGGCCGCCTCTAGAGGTTATAAAATCACTTTAACTATGCCTAGCTCTATGAGCCTAGAGCGTCGTAAATTGCTTAAAGCCATGGGGGCGAACTTAGTTTTAACTGAAGCGCCTAAAGGTATGAAAGGAGCGATTGCTGCTGCTAACGAGATTGTCGCCTCTGATCCTTCTAAATATATTCCCATGCACCAGTTCGATAATCCAGCTAACCCTGAAATCCATGAAAAAACGACGGGACCTGAAATTTGGAATGATACAGACGGAAAAATTGATATATTTGTTGCTGGTGTAGGTACTGGCGGTACAATTACTGGTGTCAGTCGCTATATCAAAAAAACTCAAGGTAAGGCTATTATTACAGTGGCCGTTGAACCCACAGACTCCCCAGTCATCACACAAGCTAAAGCAGGCGAAGCACTGACTCCTGGCCCTCACAAAATTCAAGGCATAGGCGCAGGTTTTATTCCTGGTAACTTAGACTTGGATCTCATTGATGCAGTAGAGCAAGTGAGTAATGAAGACTGTATGGCAATGACGCTTCGCTTAATGAAAGAAGAAGGTATCTTGGCAGGCATCTCTTCTGGCGCGGCTGTCGTAGCAGCTAAACGTTGGGCAGAAAAGCCTGAGAATGCGAATAAACATATAGTGGTAATACTAGCAAGTGCATCAGAGCGTTACTTAAGTAGCCCTTTATTTGCAAATGAATTTTCTGATTCAGAAAATATCCAATAATCATTTAGCCATATTGACTAATTGACTAGTTAAACATTGTTTACATTAATCAGGGAGGCTTATGCCTCCCTATTTTTTTGGTTAGCTTTTGGTTGAATTTTGGTTGACAAAGAAACACGGTAATATAGATTGAGTTGAGATGCCTGAATCATAAAATTGGAATGAACATGCTAAAAAACATTAGTCTTATCATAATAATTGCCATTTTAATCAGTGCATGTGAAGAAAGCGCTACTAAAAAAAGAGGTGGAAAATTTGGTATGTCGGACGGTAATGTTCCAGAATTTGCCGCAATTGAGTTTTTTGAGCATATTTATCATAGTAAAGGTCTAGAAGGGGCTATTCAATTAAGCACCCCTAAAATGGAGCGCTTAATACGCTCTTATCGAACCAATAAAAGTGTTCAAAAACATATATTAAATATGCGTTTTGATACAGTCACCATTAAAACGAACTCTCGCAGTGCTGGTCGAAATGAATTTTCCCAGAATGCACAGGTATCTATCTTTTTTGCTGGTAAATTACACGGTAATATCTTGAAAGACTTACGGGTTGTAGAGCTGATTAAGGTGGACAACAACTGGAAAGTAGATGCTGTCAGCTTAAATTAGTCAAAAAACTGCTGACGGGTTCTTATCAACACATCTTTTTTAACATGCCTTTTTTAGTATGCTTTTCTTAGACTCTTTTCAAGCGCACTTCAAAATTGAATACAAGAAGTGAATATAAGAAGTGAATTAGTGAATTAGTGAATTAGTGAATTAGCCAAACAAACTAAAACCGTTTCGCAACTAGTTACCCTTATTAGCTAATAAATTATCTCCAACACATTACTGCTCAAGAATAAAAATTGTAACTAACGCATCTAATAAAATGTAGTTACCATGAGTTCATCCACTGTTCGTCATTGCTACTTATCAAGTCACTATGTTCAATCTACCTATTCAATCAAAGTACAGTCTAGCCCCGCTACTCATCGCCATTGTCAGTATTATATTGCTACTAACAGAGCCATTGAGCAGTCACTGGTTAGCTTATGACAGAAACGAGCTTGACAATTTTCAGTGGTGGCGAGCGATAACTGGACACCTTTTGCACACTAACGCCACACATTTATTGTTAAACATCGCAGGGTTAACCTTGTTGTGGGCATTACACGGTCATTATTTCAAACTTCGCTGCTATTTAACGCAATTTTTGGTGTTGTGTCTGGGTACTAGTATTGGCTTGTATTTGTTCGCTGAGCAGATGCGGTGGTATGTGGGTCTGTCCGGTGTACTTCATGGTTTATTTATTATTGGTGCTTATTTTGATATTCAGAACAAGTTTAGAACAGGATGGCTAATGCTAATTGGTGTCTGGCTTAAGGTCGCACATGAACAAATTTACGGGGCTAGCGAAGAAGTCGCTAAGTTGATTGACGCCAATGTAGCAATAGACGCCCATTTGTTCGGTACTGCCATTGGTAGCATCATAATATTATATTATGTTGCAGCGGAAAAACTCAAATCTCGTAGCTAGAGTGATTGCTGGCACTATTGAAGCCAATAGTCTTTGAAGCAGATAGTCTTTGAAGCAGATAGTTTTTAGTGCTTATGTGAAAGTCTATTTTGCTCAACTGACTTGTTGTGGTTACTTCTGGTTTAGCAGGCACCACATCGATGAACGTGTCACCAATGTGATGTATATCACTTACAAATTAGTTTCGAATAACTTGTATATTCTTCTATATTCGTCCAGCCATGAACTAGGTTGTACAAACCCATGTGATTCCACTGGATAAATAGCGGTCTCAAAATCCTGTTTTTCTAATTCAATTAGTCGTTGAACAAGCCTCACCACATCTACAAAGAACACATTACTGTCTATCATCGGTGCGTTGATCAGTAATGGCTTTTCTAGTCCTGCAGCGAAATAGATGGGCGAGCTCCTTTCATACGCAATAGGATCAATGTCAGGCGTATTCAGTATGTTTGAAGTATAGCCGTGATTGTAATGCGCCCAGTCACTTACAGGTCTGAGTGCTGCGCCAGCTTGAAATAAATCAGGGGAATTAAACAATGCCATAAAGGTCATAAAGCCACCATAGGAGCCACCATAAGTCCCTACCCTACTAGCATCCACATCAAGATTTTCTGCCAGCCAGTTAACACCGTCTTCTAAGTCTTGGATTTCTGGCGTACCCATTTGTCGGTAAATAGCGGTTCGCCAGTCTCTACCATAGCCAGCCGATGCGCGATAATCCATATCAAGTACCACATAACCTTGTTGCACTAACAAATTGTGAAACATAAATTCTCTAAAGTATCCTGACCATCCAAGGTGAGAATTTTGTAAATAACCAGCACCATGGTTAAACACCACAGCTTTATATTTTTGACCCGGTTGCTTGTCCTTAGGTGAATAGACTCGTGAGTATATGGGTTGGGTTGTGTGTGAAGATTTTATTGGTACTATGTCGGGAGCAAGCCAATTGATATCTAGAAAAGCTTGGCTGGTTGTTTGAGTCAGTTGCACAGCAGATTGAGCCGCGACCGATTGTAAATATAACTCTGGCGGACGAACCAAGCTTGAATGTGTTAATAGTAACGACTGCTCATCTGGGCTTAATTGATAATCTGTCATACCGTTTAAGTCAGTGATCACCTGTAACTTATTGTTGTTAAGAGCAACTCGATAGATCTCATATATGCCCGGGTGCTTTTTATTACCCTTAAAGTACATAAACTGATCATCGGCACTTAACGTCAAAGAATCAACTTCAAAACTACCGGAAGTAAGTGCTCTTGCTTGACCCTTTAAAGGTTTAACATACAGATGTGAATAACCTGTTTCTTCAGATAAATAATACAAATCTTTACTGTTATTTAACCAGCCAAAACTATTAAATTTATAGTTAATCCAAGCATCATCATGTAACCGATGTTGATTGATGAACGTAGCCTTGTCAGTATCAACAGTGACAATCCATCGGTCTTTGTTATCCCATGCTTCTAGCATAATAGCGATGTCTTCACCGTTGTTGTGCCATTGAATCGCGCTTTGTGACCAGTACCAATCTTGCATAAGGCTAATATCTCTAGGCAAACGATTGGTCGTATACTTCTCACCTTTGGCTTGTGCATTCTCTCGTTTCACCGCTTCTAATACATCCTCGTTGTATCCAGGTAAGCTGTTATAACTGAGTTGGCGTTTTGAGCGATTCTCTAAATTAAGTAACCAAATATTATGTTGCACTGGCTTTGCGTCTGCGACTCGGCGGCGCACATCATCGGTAGCTATTCTTCCATCTTCATTAATGTAATTAGGCATAATATCAGCAGCATCACGCCAGCTAGACTCTTGCTGCTCTACCAACACCAACCATTTACCATTAGGTGACAGGCTCACCTCTACAGTTTCGTTATCTTGAGTAAAATAAAAGTCAGCAGCAGCAAGAGTATTATTTTGCTGCGCAAGTTGTTGCTGTGTGTCAAAACGTATCTTCTTTTGCTGACGTTTTAATGCCACCACCTCAATTAATTGCTGTTGCTGCTGGGCAAGATAGTCTGCGGCCTCATCTACTGCGGTAGGTTCGTCTGTGAACTGCCATGAAACCAGTTGTTCATATAGGCCATGTTCAGGATGGATGGCATAAATAGCATCGCCACTTTGAAAACTTAGACGCCCATCATTTAAGAAAACTAGATTATTTGGTTGTCTATTATCTTTAGTGAGTTGCTTTAACCTATTCTCAGCCAGATTTTTAACAAAAACATTACCCTCGAATACCCATGCCGCAGTGTCTTTATTGCGATTTAATATTCGGTTTTCATAAGCGTGTGAATGTAATTGCATCAATTCAACTTTATGCCCATTACCTTTTTCGCTTATGGATTTCTGCCATAAATCTGACACCGGTGAAGCGTGTTTTTTTTGATAGTAATAAACGCTTTGACTACTGTCTGACCAGTATGCAGAGGTGGGCTGAAGACCCATCCAGTCTGGATCAGCCATAATTTGTTCTAAGGTTAATCGTGCAGGATCAATTTTGGCTGTATTCGAGTTTTGAGTATTGATTAACCTTGGCTGCACAACGTCAGCTTTACTAATAATGCGAACATCGTTTTGAGTTGCCGAACAGGCAAAGAGAAAAGTGCTAACACCGGCTAATAATAAGCCTTTTTTATTCAGTTTAAACATGCAGTGTGCCTTAGACAGTATTTAAATAAATTCCATCGCCATTAAAACGCATTATTGGGTCGATTAGCAAAAAAAAGTAAAACATATAGATTTTAGTGCTTTACGTTAGGTACCCTTAAAACAGTAAGTGTTCGTGTATCTTTTTATAAAACTATAAGATCCAGCGTGTTGCATGCAAGGTGCAAGGTGCAAAAAGACACTGACCACTAAACTTAATATCTCATACTTTAAAATTGAGAATATTTGAGGCGTAAAAAACGTAATACAGACTGAGGCAGACAAGTAAATTTACTATGTTAAAAGAAGGATATTAATAGTGGGCAATTCAGCTACGGAAAAACAAATAAAAACAAATAAAACAAATAAAACAATGATTTACGGTCACTAGAAAGTGACCGTAAATAAATGATTTTGAATAGACTTAACTTAAAAACCCACCATCAACCACCACCGTTGTGCCTGTTGTATAACTAGAAGCATCGGACACTAAATATAAAACAGTGCCTGCCATTTCATCTGGCTGTGCAGTACGCCCAAGTGGAATTTGCATTAAAGCAGTTTTCAATATTTTTTCATTACCGGTCAACGCTGATGCAAATTTTGTTTCAGTCAAACCAGGTAAAAGTGCGTTTACTCTTATATTTAACGGTCCGCATTCTTTTGCAAAAGACTTAGTCATGCTGATAACAGCCGCTTTAGTAATGGAGTAAATACCTTGCCCCATGCCCGGCGATATACCGTTTATAGATGCAGTATTTAAAATTACACCGCCGCCCTGCTGTTTCATCATTTTACCAGCTGCAGTAGACATAAAGAAATAACCACGAATATTCACATCAACAGTTTTATCAAATGCCGCTAAATCAGTATCTAGAATATGCCCAAAGTAGGGATTAGCTGCTGCGTTATTCACTAATATATCTAAACGTCCATATTTCTCACTGATTTGTCCAAAGATGTTTTCAATCTGTGACATTTCGCCCACATGACAGGCCATAGCCACCGCATCACCGCCATCATCACGAATACTTTGTGCCACGATTTCACAACCGTCAATCTTGCGGCTAGAAACAATCACTCTAGCACCATAGGCTGCCAATAATCGTGCAATAGACTCACCAATGCCTCGACTTGCACCCGTTACTAATGCAACTTTACCAGTTAAATCAAAAATATCTTTTTTCATAATTTCTCTCACTATATAAATACGTCACTGACTTATTATTATTAATCTGCTGCTACTTTAAGCACTAATTTACCCATATTTTCGCCATTAAATAACATCAACAAAGTTTCTGGGAAATGTTCAATACCTTTAACAACGTGTTCCTTAGCCACTAATTTACCTTGTGCAATCCAAGTTGCCATTTCAGCCGCCGCTTGTGAATAATGAGCAACATTATCAAATACCACAATGCCTTCCATTCTGGCTCTATTGACCAGTAAAGTAAGATAATTAGAAGGCCCTTTTACTGGGGTGGTATTATTATATTGGCTGATGGCACCACAGATCACTATTCGTGCTTTCATACGTATTTGAGTCAATACATCATCCAGAATATCACCACCAACATTATCAAAATATACATCGACACCTTTTGGACAGGCTATGCGTAAAGCCTTTTTCACATTTTCGTTTTTATAATCAATAGCTGCGTCAAAACCTAACTCATCCACAAGGTAGGCACATTTATCTGCACCACCAGCAATTCCCACTACCCTACAGCCTTTTATTTTGGCAATTTGCCCGACTACTGAGCCGACGGCTCCGGCGGCACCCGACACCACAACGGTTTCGCCCGCTTTGGGTAGACCAGTATTTAACAGACCAAAATAAGCGGTCATTCCAGGCATTCCCAAAACACCTAAATAGCGTTCTAATGGTGCTAAACTTGGATCAATTTTATGTAGCCCCTCAATACCCACAGCAGCGTACTTTTGCACACCGCAATGCCCATAGACGTAATCGCCTACGGCAAATTGGCTGCTGGTAGACTTAAGTACTTTACCCACAGTGCCAGCACGCATAACTGCACCAATTTGCACTGGCTCTATATAAGACTTACCGTCATTCATCCAACCACGCATGGCGGGATCTAATGAAATGTATTCCACTTGGATCAACACTTGGTTATCGATTAATTCTGCAACATCGGTCTCAGCGAAATCCCAATTTGCTCTTGTAGGTGTACCTACGGGCCGTGATGCCAGTAAAAATTGTTGGTTTTTCATAATGCCTCCATAGCTTTTTGTTTACACATTCTGTTTCAATCAATTAGCTAATTGTTTAATTAGTTAGTTAGTTAAAACCATTCAGCTTGCATTTCACTGCAGCTATCGTCCATGTCATTTAACAATGCGATGTCTCTTTGTACTGTGGGTAGTTCCCAACGTACGAAATATTTAGCGGCTTGCACCTTACCTAAATAGAACGCTTTATCTTCATCAGACAAATCGGTATCTGCCAATGCGTTTTCTGCCACACTTGCTTGGCGTATCCATAGCCAGCTCATCACCACTTGACCAAATATATTCATAAAGCAGGTAGCGTTGGCTAATAAAATTGGTTGTTTTTCAGACTGTAAATGTTGCCCAAGTAAAGGTAACAAGGACTGCATTTGTTGCAAATAAGGTAATAAATTAGTGATTAGCTTTTGACTTTGTTGACCTGTCACCTTAGCAAAATCAGTTTCCATTTTTTGCTGTAATAGTTTAAGTCCAGAGCCATTCGCTTGCCAAAGTTTACGGGTTAGCAAATCCAGTGCTTGAATACCATTGGTACCCTCGTGAATGGGATTAAGCCGATTGTCACGCCAACACTGCTCAACTGGATATTCACGGGTGTAACCGGCACCACCTAGTACTTGAATGGCTAAATCATTAGCTTTTGGACCGAATTCTGATGGCCAAGCTTTGACGATAGGCGTTAGCAAATCTAACAGTTCTGAAGCTTGTTTTTTCTCAGCGTCTGAAGTGAGCGTATGTGAATCGTCAACTAATCTAGCGGCGTAAAAACATAGCGCCATTCCCCCTTCAATATAGGATTTTTGCGCTAGCAGCATACGTTTCACATCACCATGTTGAATAATAGCTGCAGGTTTATCAGTGGGTTTATTGTTAGGTGCAACTCGACCTTGAGTACGATCTTTAGCGTATTCTAACGAGTATTGATAACCGCTATAACCTATCATTGCTGCACCAAAACCTACACCTAAACGTGCTTCGTTCATCATTAAAAACATATAACGCAAACCTTGATGTTCTTCGCCTATCAAATATCCGTGACAGTCTTCCTTTTCGCCAAAACTTAGTGCAGTAGAAGTCGTACCTCGGTATCCCATTTTATGGATAAGGCCCGCCAAAGCCACGTCATTTCGCTGCGCTGGGTTTCCCGCTTCGTCTAATCGAAACTTAGGCACCACAAACAATGAAATACCTTTAACACCCGCTGGTGCACCTTTAATTTTAGCTAAAACTAGATGCACTATGTTGTCGGATAACTGATGATCACCACCAGAAATATAAATCTTATTGCCTTTGAGGCGATAGTTTCCATCTTGATGTTTAGTTGCAGATGTATGAATATCAGCCAAAGACGAACCAGCGTGGGGTTCTGTCAACGCCATAGTGCCGGTAAATTCGCCACTCAACATTTTTGGCATAAAGGCATCTTTTAACTGCTGCGAAGCAAAGTTACGAATGACATTTGCAGCGGCCATAGTTAAAAATGGATAGCCAGTGCTTGAAGGATTAGCTGCCATAAAATAACCCGCACAGGCGGTCATAATAGTTTCTGGTAGTTGCATGCCACCTTCATCAAAGTCGAATCGCCCCGCAATAAGACCTGATTCGGCATAGGCATCGAAGGCTTCTTTTACCTCAGCAATCATATGTACTTTTTGACCATCAAAAGTGGGCTCGTTGGCGTCACCTTTCGCATTGTGAGTAGCAAACTTTTCTGTCGCTATTTTATTAGCTATATCCATTACCGCATCAAATGTCTCACGATTGTGTTCCACAAACCTTTCACGCTCACACAGGTTTTGTGTATCTAATACTTCATATAATTGAAACGCTAATTCTTTACGTTTGACCAGTTCATTATTCATATTACCTAACCTTAATGAGTAAGTGCAGCCAAAGACTGTAGTTGTACAAAATACTAACGATAGATTGACAAAAATATCACTTCGCTATAATTGTCATATATGACATATTAATGGTCATTTACGACAACTATAACGAGACCTTATTTATGACCAATCACTGCAGTTATTAGCAATGTTTAAAGTCACTATTTTAGGGTTTGATCAAGCTTATGCGAGTGCTATTACTGGAGCTCTAGACTTATTTGCATTAGCTGGAGTAACTTGGCAGCGTATGCAAGGTCAGCCACCGTCGCCTTTTTTTGAGGTACAAATTGCATCCATAAAAAAACGACCTGTTCGCTGTATTAACCAACTGGTGATCAACAGCCATATCGCCATTGAAGATGTCGATCACACCGACTTGCTGTTGATACCCACTATCGGTGGTGAGCTTGGTCATGTTATTCAAAACAATCAGCCACTGTTGGCACATATTCAAAAACACTATGCCAACCAATCTGATATCGCTAGTAATTGTAGTGGTGCATTTTTACTAGCAGAAGCCGGTTTATTAGATGGTAAAGAAGCAACGACTCACTGGGGGTACGCCAGTCTATTCAAAGCTCGTTACCCTCAAGTTAATTTACACGCAGAAAAAATGATCACCGTATCTGAGAACATTTATTGTTCTGGTGGTGGTATGGCTTGGTTTGATTTAGCACTGTTACTGATTGAGCGCTATTGCGGCCATGACGTGGCAACGACAACAGCTAAAGCACATGTGATTGATATTTACAGGGGAGAACAGGTAGCTTATGCCAATATTTTAACTAAAAAATATCATCAAGATCCTGATGTGTTAATCGTCCAACAATGGCTAGAGGCACACTATAGCCAAAAAATAGCCGTCAGTGACTTGCCTATACTGGTTAATCTGACGTTGAGAACATTTAATCGTCGATTCAAAAAAGCGACAGAACAAAATCCACTGCAGTATTTACAAACATTACGCATTGAAGCAGCCAAGAAACAGCTTGAGACATCTCACGATAGCATCGAGCGTATCGTGAGCCAAGTGGGTTACGACGATCTAAGTTCGTTCACACGCCTCTTTAAAAAGCACACAGGGCTATCACCAAGTCAGTATACAAAAAAGTTCAAGCGTTAAAGTTAAAGGCCTACAAAAAGATCACATACTTTTTTATTAAATTTAATACTGCTATTGCTGATTGTGATGCTTTAACCGTAAGATAGAAGCGAACAATTAATTTTAGTGATATTAAAGTATAACTACACGTTTTAGGATATTTAGATCCTGCATCAGTAGAGCACAACGACGATTATTTAATCAACACAACAGGTAGCAGGGAAATACTATGGCTTTTAAGAAACAATATTTAAAATCTAAGGCCGTTTGTAAGGTGACGTTCAAGTTGTCCAAAGAACAGGCGCATGCAGCAGGATCGGTACGTTTAGTGGGAGATTTTAATGAGTGGGATTTATCGACAACGCCGATGAAAAAACTAAAAAATGGTGATTTTACTACCACTATAGATTTAGCAAAAGATGCTCAGTACCAGTTTAGGTACTTGTTAAATGATAAGGATTGGGAAAATGATTGGGAAGCAGATGCCTACATTCCTTCGTCAGTATCTTTTGACGACAACTCAGTTGTACGGGTTTAGCTTACAAAACTAAATCCGTACAAAAAAGCCGTGGCTGAAGCAGCCATGGCTTTTTTCGTAAACTGATTGGCTATATTTACTGACAAAGCTTATAAAGCAGCTTCAAGCTCGGGTAGTAGTTCAAACAAGTCACCTACTAGACCATAATCAGCAACTTGGAAGATAGGTGCTTCTTCATCTTTATTGATAGCAACAATCACTTTAGAGTCTTTCATACCGGCTAAATGTTGAATTGCGCCAGAAATACCCACTGCTATGTATAAGTTGGGTGCTACAATTTTACCTGTTTGCCCTACCTGCATATCGTTTGGTACAAAACCAGCATCTACTGCTGCTCTTGATGCACCCATAGCGGCACCTAACTTATCAGCAACCCCATCTAAAAGCTTAAAGTTCTCACCATTTTGCATGCCACGACCACCTGAAATGATAACATCTGCAGCAGTTAGCTCTGGTCTTTCAGATTCTGTTAATTGAGCAGAAACAAAAGCAGATTTGTCTAAAGGTTTAACTATGGTGCAAGCTTCAATAGGTGCTGAATTACTTTCCCCTGCAGCATCAAATGCGGCGGTCCTAACGGTGATCACTTTTATCGCATCAGATGATTGTACAGTTGCAATCGCATTACCTGCGTATATTGGACGCAAGAAGGTGTCAGCACTTTCAACTTTGATGATGTCAGATATTTGTGCAACATCTAAAAATGCAGCAACTCTTGGCATAAAATTTTTGCCAGTCGTGGTTGCAGCAGCTAAAACGTGACTCGCTTCTTTTCCAAGCTCAGTTACTAAATCAGCAATGTTTTCAGCCATCTGCTGAGTATATTCAGCATTGTCAGCTAATAATACTTTGCTTACGCCATCTATCTTAGCAGCTTGTGCTGCTACAGCTTCGCAACCAAAACCAGCCACTAATAAATGTATTTCACCGCCTATCTGCGATGCAGCGTACATTAATTTGTGTGTTTCAGTTTTAAGCTGCTCGTTGTCATGTTCTGCATATACTAAAATAGCCATTAGATCACCTTCGCTTCATTTCTTAACTTTTCAACCAATTCAGCAACATTAGCCACCTTGATTCCACCTTGGCGTTGGGCAGGTGCCTCAACTTTCAGCACTTTCAGACCAGAACTAAGCTCGACACCATAATCTGCAGCAGATTTAACTTCTAAAGGTTTGCGCTTAGCCTTCATAATATTGGGTAAAGACGCGTATCGAGGCTCGTTTAGGCGTAGATCAGTTGTTACAACAGCAGGTAATGTCAACTCGATGGTCTGTAAACCACCATCAATCTCACGGGTTACTTTTACTTTACCGGCATCAATTGCTATCTCAGAGGCGAAAGTGCCTTGAGGCATTCCTGTGAGTGCGGCTAACATCTGACCCGTTTGATTGTTATCTGAATCAATAGACTGTTTACCTAAAATAACTAGGTCAGGTGATTCTTCTGCAACTACTTTTTGCAACAGCTTGGCTATTTGTAATGAATCAAGTGTCAGCTCCGTATCAATCTGAATACCTCGGTCAGCACCTAATGCCAGCGAAGTACGGATTTGCTCTTGGCAACTCTTACTACCTATAGAAACCACGACTATCTCAGTGGCCACACCCTTTTCTTTCAAGCGCACTGCTTCTTCTACCGCAATTTCACAAAAAGGGTTGATCGACATTTTTGCGTTAGTCAAGTCGACGGCGCTGTTGTCGGGTTTGACTCTAACTTTAACGTTGTAATCTATAGCGCGCTTCACAGGAACTAGTATTTTCATTTTCACCCCTAATTACAGGTTTCAAGTTTATAATTCGAGTTAATTAACAACTCAAATCTGGATAACAATAATCTACTTTGTGTTGACGTTAACGTCAACTTTGATATCAATTTACCAATTACTCTTATAGTCAGCGTTTTAAGCCGCTATTATATGTCATAGTATATGTTCAGGATTGTCTTTAGGATCATCTTATTTAAATATTATAAAACTTATTAAGACCTTATCAAAACCTTATTAAAACCTTGTTAAATATACATATTTTACTTTTACCTGCAGATATAATACCGGTCTAAACTATTTGTTAAAAACAGCGTACTCATTGGTAATAAAGCAGTAATAAAGCAGCCATAAAGGTTTTATTTTGTGTAAAAACGGCTGCGTACCGACTAAAATATGGTTATGAATAAGCTTCACAACTATTTTTTCTGTGAATAGTTAAACACATTTTTATGAATAGTTAACACCAAAAAGAGGACAAACAAGTGGAACGAGAATCGATGGAGTTTGATGTAGTAATAGTCGGTGCTGGCCCTGCTGGTCTGTCAACTGCGTGTCGGTTGATGCAACTTGCCCAGCAAAAAAACCAAGAGTTAATGGTGTGTGTCGTTGAAAAAGGCTCAGAAGTGGGTGCACATATTCTGTCTGGTGCAGTGTTTGAAACTCGCGCGTTGGATGAATTATTTCCAGACTGGAAAGAAAAAGGAGCTCCCCTTAACACTCCAGTTGTAGCGGATGATATTTATTGGCTCAATAATGACAAAAAAGGTACTAAGATCCCTGGTTTTATGACACCTAAAACGATGCACAACGAAGGCAATTATATCGTTAGTATGGGCAATGTATGCCGCTGGTTGGCTGAGCAAGCGGAAGAACTAGGTGTTGAAATATTCCCTGGCTTTGCTGCTTCAGAAGTGTTGTTTAACGAAGATGGCAGTGTTGGCGGCATCATCACCGGTGACATGGGTATAGATAAGGAAGGCAAGCCTAAAGACTCGTTTATGCCTGGTATGGAATTAAAAGCAAAATATACTGTGTTTGCAGAAGGTTGCCGTGGCCACCTTGGTAAACAACTGATTGAAAAATTTGAGTTGAGTAAAGAACAATCTCCACAACATTATGGCATTGGTTTCAAAGAAATTTGGGATATTGATCCAGCTAAACATCAAGCAGGTTTGGTAGTACACACTGCTGGCTGGCCTATGACTGATGCCACCGGTGGCTCATATCTGTACCATGCAGAAAATAACCAAGTGCTGGTTGGACTGATACTAGACTTGAATTATAGCAACACACATTTAAGTCCCTTTGATGAGTTCCAACGCTTAAAACACCATCCTGTTTTCAAACAATATCTTGAAGGAGGTAAACGCGTATCTTATGGCGCAAGAGCGTTGGCTAAAGGTGGTTTCAATTCTCTACCTAAGATGACTTTCCCTGGAGGATTGTTAGTAGGTTGTGATGCCGGCACTTTGAATTTTGCTAAAATTAAAGGTAATCATACTGCTATGAAATCTGGGCTGTTAGCTGCAGAAACACTTATGCAAGTGTTGAGTCAAACCGATGCCGCTCCTTCACAAGAATTAACTGAATATACTGAGAATTTTAAAAATTCTTGGCTATATGATGAGTTATTTAGATCTCGTAACTTCGGCCCTGCCTTGCACAAATTTGGTACCTTTGTGGGAGGAGCTTTTAATACGCTTGAACAGAATTGGTTCAAAGGTAATTTGCCTTTCACTATTAAAGACGACAAAGTCGACCACGCACAGCTCAAAAAGACCCAAGATTGTGTCAAAATTGATTATCCTAGACCTGACGGTGTATTAAGTTTTGATAAATTATCTTCAGTATTTTTATCCAATACTAACCATGAAGAGGAGCAACCTTGTCACTTAAAATTGAAAGACAGCGCTGTGCCCATCACGGTTAACTTGGCGTTATATGATGAGCCTGCTCAACGCTATTGCCCTGCTGGGGTTTACGAAATTATCGAATCTGAACAAGGAGAAAAGCAGCTACAAATCAACGCCCAAAACTGTGTACATTGTAAAACATGTGATATTAAAGATCTGACTCAAAACATTAATTGGGTTGTGCCAGAAGGAGCCGGTGGACCAAACTATCCAAACATGTAGCATTAAGCAGTGAGGGAAACCTCACTGTTATTGTTGTCGTTGTTATTTTTATTTTTATTTTTATTTTTATTTTTATTTTTATTTTTATTTTGTTTTATGGGTCATCAACTATTTTATGGATAGCGTTCATTACCAAATACATTCAAACTGCCCGGATAAACCTTGGATTATGTTAATTCACGGTTTATTCGGAAGTTTGGATAATTTATCCGCACTGCGCAAACAATTTACTGGAGCATTTCAGGTGTTGTCTGTGGATCTACCTGATCATGGGAAATCCGTATTTTCTGAATCTTTCAGCTTTGCACATTACGCACAGCGCATTACCAAGCTTGTTAACAGGCTAAAGATCACGCAGCTGCGCGTCGTTGGACATTCTTTAGGCGGAAAAGTGGCTATGCAAATTGCTCTTAGTCAACATGAACTAATTAGTCATTTGATCGTATTAGATATTGCTCCGGTGAGCTATGAAGCACGTCACACCAGCGTGTTTCAAGGCCTAAATAACGTGGTGCTAGCAGATATAACAAGCCGTAAAGAAGCAGACGTAGCGTTATCGGAACATGTTATCGAGAGTTCAACGCGGCAGTTTCTGCTGAAAAGTTTGTACAACGAAGACAACGGTTGGAAGTGGCGCTTTAACCTCAACTTACTGGATAAAGATTATGCAAAATTGTCATCTGCAATAAGTTCGGCGCAACCTTATGTAGGGCCAGTGCTATTTATTAAAGGCGAGAATTCAGACTATCTACTACCAGAACACAGAGCAGCAGTAGTACGGCTGTTTCCTAACAGTCAGTCAAGAATGGTTGGCGACACAGGACATTGGTTACATGCAGAGAAACCGGAGTTATGCGCCAAGTTAATATTGGCATTTCTATTTAAATGAGTAGGCTTTGATAAATAGGAACGCTGTTACTCAGAGCAATTTTCATAGTAAAAACTCTATGTTAGTATGCGCCAGATTTTAAGAGGGTTGATACAAGCATATGTTAAGTGAGCATTACGAGTTAATCGAAGCAATAGGTTTAAACATAGCAATTACCGGCCTATTTTTGTTAATGACTTACGTAGTTTATGATTTACTTAAAAAAAATAACGTACCTCTTATTGGCAAGGTTGTAGTGTATTTTGTTTTGTTTTTAGGTGCTGCGGGGTTTGTATTTAAAGGCATAATGCAGCTGGTTATCGACGGCTAATGCCATAATAATGTGAGTTTTAGTTGTAACCAGATTGAATTTTAATCAAGTTGAGGAATAAGTAATAATGGCAAGTGTAGGGCTATTTTTCGGCAGTGATACTGGCAATACAGAACATATTGCTAAAATGATCCAAAAAGAGTTAGGCAAGAACCTAATAGATGTTAAAGATATAGCTAAAAGCAGCAAAGAAGACATTGCTGATTTTGATCTATTAATGTTCGGTATTCCGACGTGGTATTACGGTGAAGCACAATGTGATTGGGATGATTTCTTCCCAGAACTTGAGTTGATTGATTTTAAAGATAAATTAGTAGCTATTTTTGGGTGCGGAGATCAAGAAGATTATGCAGAATATTTTCTGGATGCCATGGGTATGGTCCGAGATATTGTTGAAGCTAAAGGAGCCATTCTTGTAGGTCAGTGGCCATCAGAAAGTTATGACTTCGAAGCATCCAAAGGCATGGCAGACGAAAAACACTTTGTTGGTTTGGGTATTGATGAAGACCGTCAACCAGAACTGACTGAACAACGAGTGAAAGGTTGGTGTCAACAAATTCGTGACGAACTTTGTTTGGCGGAATTGGCTTAGATTTTTAAAAGTATTTTAGGTAACTTTTACTATAGATTTTGGTAAATAGCTTTTAAATCTTAATAGGTTCTTTATAATGATGAACTAAATTTATTTTTAAGCGATATCATGGATCAAAATAAAGAGTTAAAAAAAGCGGGATTGAAAGTCACTCTACCCCGCTTGAAAATCCTAGAGATATTACAAAGCCCTGAGAATCAACATATCAGTGCTGAAGATGTATATAAAATTTTAATTGAACAAGATGAAGACATTGGTTTAGCCACGGTCTACCGAGTGCTGAATCAATTTGATGACGCAGGGATTTTAAACCGACATCACTTTGAAGGCGGTAAATCGGTCTTTGAAATTAGTCATAAGAAACATCATGACCATTTAGTGTGTTTAAAATGTGGCAAAGTGATTGAGTTTGAAGATGACGTTATCGAGAGACGCCAAGATGAAGTAGCTGAGCGTTACAACATGAAGCTCACTCATCACAGTTTGTACCTGTATGGCGAGTGTAAAGTGGAATGTGACGAAGATTTGATGTGAATTGACTTGACTTAATACATAACAGCGCCGCAGTTTAAGTGGCGCTTTTTGTTTTTTACAATAACAAAATTACTTTAAAGAATTACCTCAAAGCACTTGCTGTTTAATAAACACCACGTACAAAAAATCCAAGCATTCTCCAATGTCTGTTTTTTCTATCCAATAATTCGTTTCTACTGCGCAGCAATTGATACTAAGCTGAGTTTTTAAAAAAACCTAAAACTTAATTTATCAGTCTCAAAAAAATTCAGATGTAGAGCTGGACTTTGTGAAAATGAGATTGAGGATAGGCTTAAAATTTACCTAGTAAACTTTATAGCGGCAGCGCCACCCAGATAAAACTTAGAACCGCTCTAAAAGCGCACGTTCTTTGCTTACCGCTTACTCATTGCCAATTGCTAATTGTAAAGTAACCTTTCAAACGCAGATAAATCAGTGGACCTACTGATACTGGTTACAAGAGCACAGATTATAAATAAGACTTTAAGTTGATGATAAGTTTGCATGATTTTTACCTACCAGATTGCTAAGTTATAGTATTCGCAATTATCTATACTTTTTAACTACTAAAGGTTTTTATGAATTTTGCAGAATTTGCAGCGTCTCGAAAAAGTGTTCGCGGTTTTAAAAGTAAAAAAGTTTCTAAGGAAATTGTCGATGCAGTCATCAATACTGCTAAGTGGGCGCCGTCTTCTTATAATACTCAAACTTGGCGAGTACATGCGGTAACCGGTGACGTGCTTGATAAAATACGTGCAGACAATACTAAAAATACGCTCGCTGGTGAGCCACATGTTCGCGACTTTCCTTATAAAGAAGATTACGAAGGTGTACACAGACAACGTCAAATTGATGTTGCAGTTCAGCTATTTGAAGTCATGGGTATAACCAGACAAGACAAAGAAAAACGTATGCAGTGGATGATGCGAGGGTTTCGTCAATTTGATGCACCCGTATCTCTTGTTCTTACCTACGACAAGTCGTTAGAACCAGCCGGTATCACCCAGTTTGGTTTGGGCTCTTTGGCTTATGGCATTGTGTTGGCAGCATGGGATCTTGGATTAGGCTGCGTGATCAATGGCCAGGGTATTATGCAATCAGATGTTGTACACAAGCACGCACAAATACCGGACACTGAGGCTATTATGATCTGTATTGCAATGGGATACCCTGATGATAACTTTGAGGCAAATAACGTGCGTTCAGTGCGCGCTGATAACGAAGACTTTGTCAGTTATCACGGTTTTTAGAGTCGCAGTGGCGATAGCTGCGAGGTGATTCGATCACTTTGCATACTATTAATATTTTACAGTTTTGCATAATATAATTAATGGTTGATTGTAGTTATCAGCCATTAATTATATTACTGTGATTTTTATTTTAATATTTCGAATATACACAGGCTCACAGCAATTGTATTTTTTTGTTGTGAGCAAAGTAATCGCACCCAAAATTTTTTGATTACACGTTTTGACAGTGGTTGGGTAGCTTAATGATTTGATGCTCGACTTATTACATCCAATACTCTTATTCGACCTATTCGACTTACTCGACTTATTCACTAGCGGCAATTTTTTATTTTTTGTGACACCACCACACAACATTTCTGTAAAGTTTTTATACACCATTACTTTAAGCATTATACCTACCCCGCTTAACTAAGCTCTCTGAGTATGTGCCATACATAAATATGAAATTTTATTTACTCTCATTTTTGACACTCTTCAGACTGCCTTCTGATTGCCTTCAGATTGTTCGTCTAGCTTTCCTGAATAAAATGGTTACCATAATAGGTAGTTTATTATTGTCATAGAGTTCATATGGAATTCGCATTTATTGTTGTTGCATTTGTGTGTGGTTTAGGAATGAAATTAATCGGATTACCTCCTTTGATAGGCTATTTGATTGCTGGCTTTACTTTAAATTACTTCGGTTTTCATTCAACAGATACACTGCAAACCATCGCCAATTTAGGCATCACGTTAATGTTATTTACTATTGGTTTAAAGCTAAACGTGCGTGATTTGTATAAAAAAGAAGTGTGGTTAGGTAGCACTCTTCACTCAGCTATATGGATAACTTCGATTAATCTCCTATTATTGGCTGTGTCTTGGTTTGGTCTAGCTACTTTTGCTAGCTTAGACTGGACTACACAAGCCCTGCTGGCTTTTTCGTTAAGTTTTAGCAGTACGGTATGTATTGTTAAGATCCTTGAAGAAAGTGGCGAAATCAAAACTCGGCATGGTAAGTTAGCTATTGGGGTATTGATCATGCAAGATATTGTAGCGGTGCTTTTTTTAGTTATCGCTACCGGAAAGGTGCCATCTATTTGGGCGCTACTGTTGCTATTATTATTTTTTGTAAAACCGTTATGGACCATTATTTTAGAACGTGTAGGCCATGGCGAATTACTAATACTATCAGGTTTTTTGTTCGCTTTAGGAGGGTACGAATTATTTGAAGCAGTCGGTATTAAAGGCGACTTAGGGGCCTTAGTAGTCGGAATGTTTATCGCTACACACATAAAGTCTGCAGAAATGTCCAAAGCACTGATGAATTTTAAAGATATTTTTCTGATAGGTTTCTTTCTTACTATCGGATTTAGTGCTCTTCCTACATTGGACTTAACATTAACAGCAATACTACTGTGTCTGTTTATTCCCATAAAATTTGTGTTGTTTTTTGCGTTGTTTACTCTTTTAAAATTAAGAGCACGTACCAGTTACTTAGCTAGCTTAGTGTTATCAAATTATAGTGAATTTGGGCTTATTGTAATCACATTAGCAGTAGGTCTTGGCTGGTTAAGTTCTGATTGGCTAGTTGTCTTAGCTTTGACTGTCTCTTTTTCATTCGTATTAACAGGCTTAATTTATAAAAAATCACATAACCAGTACACTACATTTAAGGACCACATTAAGTCCTTTGAAAGCCCGCATCGATTGCTTGGTGATGTTTACGTTCAACCATTAGGCGCTGAGATCATTGTGATTGGTTTGGGAAGAGTGGGCAAAGGCGCTTATAAATCATTAAACAGTGTGGTGGGGAAAAAAGTATGGGGAATGGATGCAGACCCTAATAGAATTAGGCGGCTCAAAGAAATAGGTTATCAGGCCATAGTTGGAGACGGTGAAGACGTTGATTTATGGGAGAATATGGACCTAACCCAGATCCAGTTAATTTTACTAGCATTACCTTCTATCGAAGATATTTGTAATATTACTGAACAACTACAGCACGTAAATTACTCAGGTAAAATAGCTTCAATAGCTCGTTATGAAGATGAAATACAGCCTCTTATAGATGCAGGTTCAGATAAAGTCTTTAATTTTTTTACTGAAGCAGGAACGGGTTTTGCTGAAGAGAGCTTACAGCTTCTACCTCAGTATTCTAAGTCCTGATAGACAGCACAATAGGATACATCATAATGATAATGATCATGTATCCTATTGTTCTACAAAGTAATATAGAGCGTACCGCTAGTTTTTCAAAGTGCTTAGTACTATAATTACCTCCAATATTTGTTATACAAGGGTTACATATAATGAAAGGTGACAAGCAGGTACTGCTGGTATTAAACGAAATACTGACTTTCGAGCTCACTTCAATCAACCAATATTTTCTGCATGCCCGCATGTTCAAAAACTGGGGACTAGAAAAACTGAATCGCGCAGCTTACAAAAAGTCTATCAAAGACATGAAGCAAGCAGATCAAATAATAGAACGTATTTTATTTTTAGAAGGCCTACCTAACTTACAAATGTTAGGTAAATTGATGATAGGCGAAGAAACTGTTGAAATGCTAGATTGTGATATGGCTTTTCAAAATTCGCAAATACCTTTGTTAAGAAGAGCTATTAGTTTATGCGAACAGTTACAAGATTTTGTATCTCATGACTTGATTATCTCTATTTTAGACTATGAAGAAGAGCACATCGATTGGATTGAAACTCAGCAATATCAAATTAAACATTTGGGTTTAGAAAATTATTTACAAAGTCAGATAGAGGAAGATTAATATGCAAGGTAAAAAAATTATAATTGATAAGCTAAACACTCTACTTGCTTATGAGTTGGCAGCTATGGACCAATACTTTATTCATTCTCAAATGTACCAAGACTGGGGTTTTTCTAAGTTATATGAACGTATTTCCCATGAATTTGATGATGAAAAAGGCCATGCTACTAAACTCATAGAGCGCATATTGTTCTTAGAAGGCATGCCTAATATGATTGACCGTGACGGTATAGTGATAGGCACAGACGTACCTTCTATGTTGGAAAGCGACTTACGAGTAGAATATGCGGTTGCACAGGCTCTAAAAGACACTATTAGTATTTGTATAACAGAGCAAGACTATGTCACCAAGGATATGTTGATGATCCTCTTAGATGATACTGAGATGGACCATGCACGCTGGCTTGAACAACAGTTGGGGTTGGTTAAACGTTTAGGTTTGTCTAACTATTTGCAATCTCAAATGTAAATAAACGACCCGTTTGCAGAAGCTGAATAAGTATCTTATTCAGCTTTTTTTATTTCTGTCTGTAGAAAAATTGAAAAACCAAGATTGTTGTAGTCCACTGTCGTTTGAAGTTTCTACAATCATTTGCCATCTCATGGCTGGTTCGCTGCAAGAGCCTAAAAATAAGCGCGCATTGTAAACCTTTCGGGTGTCTTGCACGTAAATATTATCAGTTATAACAGCACTTTTTCCCATATACATGTTGAGGCCTTGCACCCACATTTTTTCGATTTTTGTGTTTTTTGGAAGTTCTATACTAAGCGCTATTTCTTCTTCTACCTCAATCTGTTGTAAAAATTGAACAGAAATTTGTTGGCCGTTATTAAACACCACGCACGGCAGGGTTTTTTCAATGTCGCACTGTTTTTTTGGTTGGGTACTTATGGAAGTCGTGTAGCTCAAAAATATACCTATTGCCACCACACAAACTAGTAAAGGAAGTAATATCCTATTAAAAAAAGTTGCTCTCAAAATTATATGACGCCTGAGTTTAATTTAGCCAGTGTGATTAAATTAGTAAAAATTGACAAGTCAGCTGATCTTTATTTTCGAAAAAAAGAACCTTAAAGTAAGTATCAAAGTAATGTATATTAGTCTTAATATCAGTTGCTTAGCAAAAAGTATAAAAACTTCATGAAGTTGTTTTTCATTTGTAAAAATTCTGTAAATTTATCGTTAACAAGAGTGGAAGGTTCATCAGATGAGTGAAGCTATTCAAGTACATCCCGAATACAATTATAAAGTAGTTCGGCAGTTTGCAGTAATGACCGTAGTATGGGGAGTTATTGGCATGTCTTTAGGAGTGTTACTTGCAGCGCAATTATATTGGCCTGCATTGAACTTTGATACTCCGTGGCTAACCTTTTCTAGGTTGAGACCTTTGCACACAAATTCTGTGATATTTGCTTTTGGCGGATGTGCTTTATTTGCTACTTCATTGTATGTGGTGCAGCGCACCTCAAACGTTAGGTTATTTAGTGATAAGCTTGCGTCATTTACTTTTTGGGGATGGCAGCTGGTCCTAGTTCTTGCCGTTATAACGTTGCCTATGGGACTAACCAGTTCTAAGGAATATGCCGAATTAGAATGGCCTATTGATATACTGATCACTATTGTGTGGTTGTCTTATGTCATTAACTTTTTTGGCACGATGATCATTAGGAAAGTGTCACACATTTATGTCGCAAACTGGTTTTTTGGCGCGTTTATGTTAACTGTTGCCGTATTACACATTGCAAATAGTATGGCTATTCCTGTTTCATTGACAAAATCTTATTCAATCTATGCTGGCGCAGTGGATGCCATGATCCAATGGTGGTACGGACACAACGCAGTAGGCTTCTTCTTGACAGCTGGATTTCTAGGCATGATGTATTACTTTGTGCCTAAGCAAGCTGGGCGCCCTGTGTATTCATACCGATTGTCAGTAGTACATTTTTGGGCACTTATATCCCTCTACATATGGGCCGGACCTCATCATCTACATTATACCGCGCTACCAGACTGGACACAGTCTTTAGGCATGGTGATGTCTATTATATTATTTGTGCCTTCATGGGGCGGCATGATAAACGGCATCATGACGTTGTCTGGTGCATGGCATAAGTTACGTACCGATCCTATTTTACGGTTTTTGGTTGTGTCACTGTCCTTTTACGGTATGTCGACATTTGAAGGTCCGATGATGGCGATTAAGACAGTTAATGCGTTATCACACTATACGGATTGGACTATTGGTCACGTGCATTCTGGTGCATTGGGCTGGGTTGCAATGGTGTCTATTGGCTCTGTTTATCATCTTATCCCTATATTGTTTAACAGGCCTAAGATGCACAGTCTATATCTTATTAATATGCATTTCTGGTTAGCTACAGTAGGCGTGGTGTTGTACATAGTCGCGATGTGGATGTCAGGTGTATTACAAGGTTTGATGTGGCGTGCAATTAACGCTGACGGTACCTTAACCTATAGCTTTGTTGAGTCGTTAGAAGCATCAAAGCCATTTTATCTGTTACGTTTCTTTGGCGGTGTGTTGGTTGTGACCGGGATGTTGATAATGTCTTACAACGTCTACAAAACAATTGTAACTGAGACTGAGACCGAAACTGAAAATGAAGACAAAGAACTTGAATCTAAAGCACTACCGGCTTAAGGAAGTCAGACTATGAAAAATGCACACGAGTTAATTGAAAAAAATGTTGGTCTACTAACTGTTCTTATATTGGTTGCTATCAGTTTAGGTGGTATGGCGCAGATCACACCACTTATGTATCAACAGCAAACTATGGAACCCGTTGATGGATTGAAACCTTACACAGCTCTACAAATGGAAGGTCGTGATATCTACATTCGAGAAGGATGTGTTGGCTGCCATAGCCAGATGATCCGTCCTTTTCGTTCTGAGACAGAAAGGTATGGCCATTATTCAGTTGCAGGTGAGTCGGTATGGGAGCATCCATTTTTGTGGGGTTCGAAACGTACTGGACCCGACTTATCTCGTGTAGGTGGCAGATACAGTGACGATTGGCACAGAATTCACTTGATCAATGCTAGAGACTTGGTACCTGAGTCCAACATGCCTGGGTTTCCTTGGCTGATGGAAAACACGCTAGATGGCGAACTCACAGCGAAAAAATTGTCTATCTTTAAGGATTTTGGTGTGCCTTACACTGATGAAGATATAGCTGGAGCTAAAGATGCGGTGAAAGGCAAAACCGAGATGGTGGCGCTTATTTCTTATTTACAATCTCTTGGCACGGCTTTGAAATAATATGGACTATGCGTTAAGTGGCAGTATTTACACAATATTAGTTTTTGTAAGCTTTATCGGTGTAGTGCTCTGGGCTTATAGTAACAAATCGAAGTCAAATTTTGATGAAGCCGAAAAACTTATATTCGATGATGAGCCTGAGCCCAAGACCGAGCAAGACAAGCGGGAGTCTAAAATAGATGAGTAGTTTTTGGAGTATCTGGATCTCAGTGATAACACTGGGATCAATATTAGGTTGTTTCTTATTGCTTCGCTGGTGTTTGTCTAACCAAACCGGTATCGCAGAAGGCGACGATATGCATCACGAGTTTGATGGCATTGTTGAAGTCAACAACCAACTTCCTAGATGGTGGACTATTTTATTTTACATTTGTATTGTGTGGGGTCTCATCTATTTAGTATTGTATCCAGGTTTAGGAAGCTATAAAGGTTTGTGGAACTGGCAGAGTTCTAATCAGACCATTAAATCATTAGCTGAGTCCAAAGCAGCAGTTATAGCAAATAGAACGAATGGAGTAATCAATCAGTATGACAGGGAAATTGAATTTGCTAACGAGCTTTTTGCACCCATTTTTGAAGCATATTACGTACAACCCATAACTGATTTAGCTAAAGATGTTGAAGCTTTGAAGATAGGGCAGCGTTTATATAGTCAAAACTGTTCGCAATGTCATGGTTCAGATGCTCGTGGTCAAAGAGGCTTTCCAAACTTAACAGACGATGATTGGTTATATGGCGGCTCACCTGAAAAGATAACTGAAACATTGATCTATGGCCGAAGAGCTATGATGCCAGCTCAGTTAGACGCTATGGGCGAAAAAGGTATAGAAGAATTAGTAGCTTATGTATTGAGCCTTAGCAATAGACCAAATTTAGAGCAAAACTTGATAGATGCCGGTCAAGCTAAGTTTGCCATTTGCTCCGCTTGTCACGGCCAAGATGGTAAAGGTAATAAGCTGATCGGCGCTCCTAATCTAACTGACCAAACTTGGTTATATGGCGGCACTGAGAAAGCGTTGACAGAAACTTTGAGATACGGTCGTAACGGAGTGATGCCTGCATTTAAGACTACTTTAGGTGAAAAGAAAATTCATCTAGTTAGTGCTTACGTATACAGTTTATCGCAGGACAAGTAACAACGTTGTAATATACTAAAGGCCCCGTTCACGGGGCTTTTTATTTTTTCTTCCGGTTAAATCTGAGTAGTTCTTTACATGCAAACTGACATTATAAAAGTATGGTACAAACAATTTTGGCCTTGGTTTTTGATTATCGTGCCGATTACCTCCATGGTTCTTAGTTTTTCTATGATGGGTTTGGCATTTAATGGCGAAGACAGCATGGTTATTGATGATTACTATAAAGAAGGCAGAGGTATCAACCTCAAAATAAAGAAGTTAGATCAAGCTAAAATTCTTAATATATCCACTAAAACCCAAATATTCTCAGACTATGCTGAAGTTATTTTCGTAAGCGGTGCCCCCGAAAGTGATGGCGCTCTAACGTTAGACTTTTTTCATTCTACACAAGAATTTAAAGATTTTTCAATCGTGTTGCTACGCGATGCTAATGGCATATACCGCGCGCCATTAACCACTGATGTGTCAGGTAAATGGCAATTAAGCCTACATCCCTTTGATGAAAACTGGAAAATTCAAAAAATTGTTTCTTTACCACAAGCCAAGTCTTTTGACCTAAAGCCTTAAGTAGAGTGCTTGATAAGTGTTTTCATTGTGGCTTAGATATAGCACCACAGCTTAATTATCACACCGACGTGCTGGGCAAACGACAAGCTTTTTGTTGTCCTGGCTGCAGCGCAGTAGCCGAAGCGATCGTTAACAATGGCCTAGAAGATTACTACCATTATCGAAGCGAATTTGCAGAAAAAGCGCCAGAAAGTGAAGATGATTTATTACAGAAGCTCAGAATATTTGATGACGACAGCATATTACAAGAATTTGTTGAAAGTCACGATGATGCCAGCGAGATTCAATTAACTATTAGCGGTATTAATTGTGCTGCATGTGGTTGGTTAATTGAGAAGCAGCTAGCTAAATTGACGGGTATAGTGAGAGTTGGTGTTAATGTTTCTGCAAGGCGCGCAACTGTCATGTGGGACAGCCAACATCTAAAACTCAGTCAAATTTTGAGCCATATAGAGAAAATTGGTTATCACGCTAGACCTTTTCAGCCTGAACAGCACGAAGCTATCTTCAAACAAGAAAATAAAGCATTTCTAAAGCGCTTAGGTTTAGCTGGCCTAATGACGATGCAAGTTATGATGTTAAATATTGGTGTTTTTTTTGACTTATTTGGGCATATAGATCCTCAAACTAAGCAGTATTTTAACTGGTTAAGCTTGTTTTTAACGACCCCTGTTATGCTTTATTCTGCTTCAGAATTCTACACAAGTGCAATGCGAGGTTTACGAGCGCGTATCGTCAATATGGACATGCCGATCACTGTTGCCTTGGGCATTACTTACATCTCGGGGGTGTTTGCAACGGCTCAAAATACCGGGCAAACTTACTTTGAATCTCTGTGTATGCTGGTATTTTTGCTGCTTGTTAGTCGTTATCTTGAACATAGTGCACGTTATAAAGCGGCCCAGACATCGGCTAATATGCTGGAGTATATGCCAACCACTGCCACTTTATTAGAAGGTGAAGCACTGTCGCCAGTACTAGCAAAATCGTTAAAGGTTGGGCAACTGGTTTTGGTCAAGGCCGGTGAGTTGGTTCCGATAGATGGGATCATTACCCAAGGGCAAGGGCAACTTGATCAAGCAATGTTAACCGGTGAATTTGATTTGGTGAGTAAGTTTACCGGTGATCAGGTGCTAGCAGGTAGCTTAAATCAGTTAGGTACGTTAACTGTCAAGGTCACTGCTAGTTTACAACAATCAACTCTTAGCCAGATTAGTCAGTTGCAGACCCTAGCCATGGGTACTAAACCAAGGATCGCCAGTCTAGCTGATGTGTTCTCTCAGTACTTCGTGGTGGCTGTGTTACTCATCGCGTGCATTAGCTATGTGGTGTGGCTACAAATAGATCCTTCTGAAGCACTATGGGTCATGGTTGCGGTATTAATTGCTACTTGCCCTTGTGCGTTAGGGTTGGCTACGCCTTCTGCATTGTCTTGTGCTATTGCCAATTTAAACAGCAAGGGAGTGTTATTAAAACGAGGGGATGCGTTAGAGCAACTAACGTTAGTGGACTGGATTGGTTTAGATAAAACCGGAACCTTAACTGAAGGCAAGTTCACTTTGACGCAGTGTGTTAATCCAAGTGCACAACCTGATAGTTTTTATCTCGAGCTAGCGGCAAGCATAGAGCAATATTCCTCCCACCCTATCGCTCGCGCTTTTAGTCAATATGACAGTCTGCACACAGTAACTGAATTTCAAAGTGAAATGGGAAAAGGAGTCAGCGGTCTCATACAAGGAACGTCGTACAAGCTTGGAGCAGCGACTTTTATGGATTTTCAAGTGCCAGAAAATATGTTTAGCTGTAATGTTTTCTTACAGTCGGACTGCGGCATACTGTGTGGATTTTTATTATCCGATACGCTCAGACCTCAAGGTAAGCGGCTCATAGAGTCTCTAAAGCCTTACAGTGTCAATTTAATCAGCGGTGATATTGCACCCATCGTTAAATCTGTTGCTAAACAGTTAGGTATTCATCATTGGTTGGCTGAACAAAGCCCTCAAGACAAGTTACACACAGTCAAACAGGCGCAAGCTGAAAAGCATGTGGTGCTGATGGTTGGTGATGGAATAAACGATGGACCAGTATTAGCGCAAGCCGACGTATCAATCACTTTGGGGGCAGGCTCTGATTTAGCTAAGTCGTCTGCAGATATAGTGTTGCTTGATAACGAATTAGCTAAGTTACAAGTAATATTCAGTATAGCGACAAGATGTAAAACAAAGATTAAGCAAAATATTGGTTGGGCGATAGCTTACAACCTATTGATATTACCCTTAGCTGTTATGGGATTATTAAGTCCTTGGATGGCAGTGCTGGGTATGTCATTGAGCTCGTTAATAGTAGTAGTGAACTCTACTCGACTTTTGAAATAATAGGGAGCGTACTTTTGGGTAGCATATATGTTTTGATACCTCTTGCTATATTGCTGGTGAGCATAGCAATTGCAGTATTTTTTTGGGCAGTTAAATCTAATCAATTTGAAGATCTAGAGCGCCACGGTAGCAGCATTTTATTTGACGATGACCTTCCTAAAAAAAAATCTGAGAAAACGTCTGAGAAAAAATATGAGAAAATGTCTGAGAAAGCGTCCGTAAAAGTCTTTGAAGATGAGTCTGAAGATGAGCTTAGAAAAACAGCTAAAAGCACATCTGAAAAAATGTCCAAGGCAAACTTAGCTAAAAATAAAAGTGATGAATGAGTTAAGCTTTTTTTCAGCTGTTGTTATCGGTTTAGCAGGTGGCGTGCACTGCGTAGGTATGTGTGGCGGGATCGTTGGGGCTTTTACTTACGCCATTCCTAAAAATGCAAATATGTTACCTTACACCCTGGCCTATAATTTTGGGCGAATAGCGAGTTACATCATTGCCGGCTCAATTACTGGCTGGGCTGGTTATCTGTTTGCTCAACAGATCAATAAAGGTATTGTTGTCTTGCAGTTTGTTAGTGGGATTTTTCTATTTTTGCTAGGCCTGTACATTGCGGGTTGGTGGCAAGGTTTGAGTAAAATCGAAAAACTTGGAAAAAATTTTTGGCAAGTTATTCGCCCTTGGTCAAAAAAATTACTTCCCTTTAAAAGCCCATACCATGCCCTACCCTACGGCATGGTATGGGGTTGGCTGCCGTGTGGGCTAGTTTATTCGGTGCTGACTTGGTCCTTAGCAAGCGGGTCGGCGTTACAAGGTGCAACCATTATGGCTGGCTTTGGTTTAGGTACTTTACCAATCATGATTTTGATGGCGACTGGATTTGATAAAATTCAACGAGTGATCCAAACTCCTAAAGCGAAAATTGTGATGGGATTACTATTGATCATATTCTCCATAAATCAGTTATTTCAGGCTATCTCTGGTTCAATTCAATAAATTTAAATACGTTACAAATGCTCTCTATTTAGTTATTAAACCTAACAACTGGTAAAATCTTAAATATTTTCATATGCTTATAATAGTTCTTGTGCAGTTAATTACATCTAAGGGCGTATATGAATTACCAAAAAATATTAGCCGTTGTAGAGCCAGAAACCTCCACTCAAAAATCTTTAGCCAGAGCCATTGAAATAGCCAGTATCAATGGCGCTAGTATCACTGCATTACTCACGATCTACGATTTTTCATATGAAATGACGACTATGTTATCAATGGACGAACGCGAAAATATGCGCCAAGCGGTAATTGATGACAGAACTGATTGGCTAGTTAATTTGGTTTCAGAAAAATTTAGTCACCAAGGAGTGAGCATTGATGTCAAGATTGTTTGGCATAACCGCCCCTACGAAAGTATTATTTATGAAGTGATAGACAAAGGTTATGACTTAATCGTCAAAGGTACTCAGCAACATGATTCTTTAAAATCAGTTATTTTTACTCCCACCGACTGGCATATTATGCGTAAAGCGCCTGTTCCTGTGCTGTTGGTAAAAGAACATGATTGGCCAATCGGAGGACAGATATTAGCAGCGATTAACGTGGGAGTAGACGTAGATGAACATATATCGCTAAACGAAGAGATCACTAAGCAAGCATTACATTTTGCTAAACTACTGTCTTCTAACGTTCATTTAGTCAATTCTTATCTTGGTACACCCGCTAATATAGTAATCGAAATACCAGAATTTGATCCCACCACTTATGATGAATCGGCGAAGTTACATCATCAGCAATGTATGCAAATTCATAGTAAAAAACATCATATAGATAAAAAATGCTGCTATGTGGATATTGGCTTACCGGAGGACGTGATCCCTAAGTATGCTCAACAATTAGATGCCGAGCTTGTTGTATTAGGTACTATTGGTAGGCAAGGTATTTCTGCTGCACTAATAGGTAACACCGCAGAGCATGTAATAGATAAACTCAACTGTGACGTGCTAACAATTAAGCCTTATGGTTTTGTATCACCAGTGAGGTATTAGGCATAAACCGCCCTACTTTATTGTTTTAGGCCACTGAGTAAAGATTTTTTATACGCCACCATTGCTGGGATAAAAGACAATGATATAGCAGCAATAGCAGCGATTAAAAAAAATCGCCCTACTGCAGCTAAGTCTACATAGGGGCTGATGTATAAGGCAAAATGTTGTTCGAGTAATGGTTGCCCAAGTAATAAGACAACCGTCACAAGTAAATAACCTGCTAATGCACCCAATGTTGTCAGTGCTAAGGCTTCAGCGCCGATCAATAAAATAATGATATGAGCTTTAGCTCCCAATGCGCGTAACACTGCCAGCTCCCTTTGCCGCTCTTTCATTGAAGCCAACAGCATAGTGGTCATACAAATAAGTGCGGTAGTTAAAATCAGCCATGAAATAACCCTTAAGCTAATCTCAACTGCGCCTACTATTTTCCATAATTCCCGTAGCGCCAAAACAGGTAAAATAGCGCTTAAAGGCTCTTGTGCGTATTGATTAATATCTCGCTGTAATCCTAATATCGCAATTTTACTGTTGCTACCTAACAAAAAAGCACTGAGTGGCGGTTGATATGTTTCACCTAGAGGCACTGCTGATAGCAATTCGTCATGAACATGTTCTGTTTGATGAAGGATATCAATACTTTGTAAAGGAATGTACAGCGATTGGTCAGCCGGGGTGCCAGTGGATTTTAATATCCCTACTACTTTAAAGGGGTGCTCATCATGATGCGTAAAACTGACTTTACCTGTGCCATGAGACATAACTAAAGATTGCGCAAGGTTATATCCTAAGTCTCGAGCAACATCTGCCCCTAGCACGACTTCATATAAACGTTTAAAAGCTTTACCTTGCGTAAAAGAAATAGCTTGCTTATCTGCATACTTAAAATACTCAAAATAGTCATCTGTAGTACCGATAACAGAAAATCCTTGATGAGAATCTCCCATAGAAAGTGGAACCGACCATGCCACTTGGCTTTTACTAATAATATTTTGATAACTATTCCATCGAATATTATTACTAGGATTACCTATTTTAAATACTGAGAAAAGTAATAAGTTAATGCCACTGGTGCGGCTGCCCACAATCAAGTCAACGCCGGATATGCTGCGCTCAAAGTTATTTTTTACTTCAGCGCGTAGATGCTCAACGCCGATTAATACCAGCATACTGATACCAATTGAGGTACACGTTAGTATAGCCATAACCCGCCGAGACCATAAACTCGCCAGCAGCAATTTAAATAGCATCAGTATTGCTTCCTTTTTGCTGTAACTGCGCTAGACCTAGCTGTTGATCAAAGTGCGACGCTAAAGACATATCATGGCTTACAAATATAACCGCTGCAGATTGAGCGCAGTCTAAAAGTAATTGAATAAACTGTTCTCTGGTTTGAGTGTCTAATGCTGAGGTAGGTTCGTCGGCAATAATCAACGCAGGCGCGCCATACAGTGCCCTTGCCACTGCTACACGTTGTTGCTGGCCCACGCTTAACTCAATGGCTTTTTGCTTAAGTAAATGCTGGCTTAATTCTAGTCGCTCACAAATCGAGGCCAACTGCTCTAACTGTGGCGCCTGATTGACGGTTTTGAATCGTTGTGCCAAAAGTATATTTTGTTGTGCAGACAAATAAGGCAGTAAATTAAACTGTTGAAATATAATACCAATATTATTTGCTCTAAAGGTATCTTTTTGGGTTTGACTTAAAGCAGCCATGTTTTGCCCCAAGACTTGTATATTACCTGTGTAATGACTTTCAATACCAGAAATTAAGTTTAATAAGGTAGACTTTCCTTCGCCTGAACGACCGTACAAAAAAACTTTTTCTGCTGGTTTTACCTGCCATTTAGGTATGCGTAGAGAAAACTCACTGTGTTTTGACCATGTAAAAAACAGGTTTTCTACTGATAAACTATAAGACATACAAACAACACATAAAACTACGTATCCGATAAATAAAGGTTTAGTCTAGAAAGATGTACTTTTGAGTATAATTGCTCAAGGACCCAAGGGTTACAACCCTTTTAATCTTACTACGATTTATCTCGGTCAGAAATAGCCTAACCCAAACATATGTCACCAAAATACTTAAGTAGGCTTAATGTCAAATAGGGTATGACGGCCTGTTCGCCATACTATGAATTACCAGGCGTTTTTTACAGTGTCTGTAGCTCCCAATAAATTCTGTCCAAAAGGTTGAGTAAGAATACGTAACAAGAGTACGTAACAAGAGTACGTAACAAGAGTACGTAACAAGAGTGCATTACAATATTAGCAGTAGCATTTTCCAGATAGAATGGAGTCCATGTTAAAAGCATTAAAGTGTTATGTTTTGGTACTTAGCTGGCAGCAGTCAGTTTGGTTTTATTGCTTTAAAAGCCAAAACAGTACTATCCAAAAGTAGCGATATTAGTTTTAATTCACTTAAGCGCCATACACAACACGCAACACGCAATTATATTGAATAAAGTTGGCTCTTTAGTCGTAACCAATATGTAAGATAAAAAAAGGAATAAGTAAATGAAAATAGGCCTAGCATTAGGTAGCGGTGCAGCCCGTGGATGGGCACATATTGGGGTTATCCAAGCACTAGAAGAAATGGGTATCAATATAGATATCGTGTCTGGATGTTCAATCGGTTCTTATGTTGGTGCCTCATACGTGTCTGGGAAATTACCAGAATTAGCCGAATGGGTCGAGAGCCTAACGGATTGGCAAGTGTACGCTTTGATGGGGGTAGGTTTTCATAAAGGAGGCTTGATGAGTGGGCTAAAAGTGTTTCAAGCACTACAAGAAAATTTTAGCTTTGCAACCTTTGAAGAATTAAATAAACCTTTTGCAGCTGTAGCCACTGATTTATATAGTGGCCGTGAAGTCAACTTTTTGAGCGGCTCTGTAATTGATGCTGTCAAAGCGTCTTGTGCTATCCCTGGCTTATTTCCACCGATGCTATATAAGAATAGATGGTTGGTTGATGGTGGAGTCGTTAATCCTGTACCCGTCAATATGTGTAGGTTGTTAGGGGCTGATGTTGTCATTGCGGTTAATCTAAGTGCAGACTTTAGGCCTCAGTCTTTAATTGCTAATCCATTTGACCATGGGAATAACCAAAAAAAGACTTCTGATTTTTTTAAACGTAGTCATCAACAAATTCAACAATGGTTTAGAAAAGGTATAGACACGGACGTAGATATAGGTACGAGTGCGAGTATCAATACCGACGTTAGATCAGAAACTACAGAACAAGATCCAGTAACAAATGAGGAATGTTTAACTAAAGAATGTTTAAAGATATTAGAGCCTGTTAACGTCGAACAGCAAAAGCCACAGGAATCGAACGCTAACGAGCATATCGTAGTGCCTCCTGCCCCTTCTATCATCAATGCCATGACGGGTTCATTGGATATCTTATCTGCAAGAGTGACTCGCTCTCGCTTAGCTGGCGATCCACCTGACATATTAATTGAACCTCAGCTTCGCGACTTTAGCATGATGGAATTTTATCGTGCAAAAGAACTAATTGAACATGGCCGAGCTAGCGTACATAGAATTGCAGACCAAATTAAATATCAATTAGGAACTCAGTAAGCACGTAGATAAAATCTAAATAAAACCTAGATAAAATAAGTACAAAAATTCAACAGTGTAATTGACAGACTCGCAGCTGCTCACTAAGGTAGAGACTTAATAACAAAACAAGGATTGTCAATATGCCCATTCAAATTAGCTTCGAATTATCTGATAGTGATTTAGAGCATTTTCGTTTAATGATGAAAGCAGCGATGCAAGAAGCTCGCGTATATCCACCAGCTGAAGTTTTAAAAAAAGCGCGTGTTGTTTACGCAAAAATGGAGCAGGCTAATTTGCCTGATTTTGTCAAACATCGAATGAGCTCTCTTGAGACCCTTATTGCTGCTTTAGAAGATCCTGAATGGCTAATGCCTGAAGATGAAAAAAATGAAATCTTAACGTCTTTAGCTTACTTTAATGAGCCAAAAGATCTAGTCCCCGATAATATTCCAGGTTTAGGTTTTGTGGATGATGCCATCATGATCGAATTGGTTATTCAAGAGTTGTCACAGGATTTGTCGGCTTATAGACAATTCTGTGAATACAGAACAACGGAAGAAAAGCGCCGTGGTGTTGAAGCCAATGTAAATCGCAATAGCTGGTTACAAGATAAAAGAACTGAGCTTCGTTCCAATATGCGTCGCAATCGTAATACCGCTAGAAACAAGGGTTTATTTTCTAGAGTAATGTGAGACTAATTAATCAGATACCTATGCAGTGTAAATTTATCACCTTGCATAGGTACTGTACGGCACAGCTTATTTATTTACTTATTTACTTATTTATTTATTTATTTACTTGTCTAGCTACTCACTTATTGATTGATTCATTTACTTTTCAACAATAGCGGTTATGCGTAACGGCTTATAGGGTAACGTTAAGCCTTTTTGCTGCATCAGCCACGCTTTACTTAATCTTAACGTACCTTTTTTATCGACCAATGTTTGTAAATTTTCTGGGAACTGCATATTCTCATCAAAATGTAGTGATAAACCTTTCGCCGCAGGCATCATAAAAGATAAAAATCCACCCATCTCATCAAAAAATGCTTGGTACTGCTCAAATAACGATAGTAACTCATCATGGCTATACCGTGTCTTCAAAAAATTAGGTAGTGTTTCTAACTGTACCGACATATCACATTGATTCGCTTGATCTTCCAGTTCGATAATAACCTTGGCTCTGGCCATTTTTAGGATTTTATCAGTAGGTACAGTAAAGCGGTTATTATTTTCTACTGTCAAAGCCAGCGTTTGTTTTTGTGTGATTATATCGGCACTACTGATGTGGCATAGTCTTTTTTCAGCAATATGCATAAAGCCAAAAGCAAATCTTAGGGCATCTGTATCTGGATCATCAAGTTTTTTAACATGGCTGTAAAAGCTTGAATATTCTACATCGAGTGTTTCTGCAACAGCCGGTATACTTAAAAATGTAAGCCCTAAAATAATAAATTTTATCTTCAACCTGATATTCCCATATGTTTTCTATTGACTCGTAACATGCTTATCAGCTCGTCGATGTATTCTTGACCTCGCTCAGAATAACTTGATAGTCCCGAAGCTAATGCTTTTGCAGTAACAGGCTTATCGTTTTGTCTCAGAGCTTCTCTTATTACCCTTAAGTCCTTATAAGCGTAGTGACGGTTAAGGTTACGTATGTAAGTCATGACCGCATGAGATAAATCTCTAAACTTTGCCACTTCATGCTCCGCATCTTCGTCACGCTGTTTAGGTACGAAACCACAGCCTTTTCTAAAACACCAAAGACCAAAGAAATTGTATCCCTGTTGGGCAAATCTTGATGCTCCCCAGCCAGATTCGTTCGCAGCTTGAACCAAAATAAGCGCTTCTGGTATAATATCAACTCTCCTTGTTAACATATCTAAGGTCTGCTCTAAAGATAACGCCTTGTCACCTGAAAACTGATATTTTGCCACCAGCTTATTAAATACCTGCTGTTGATGCTGGTCAAATTGTTGCTGTTGTAGGGACACAGTTTGCAGTGCAAACACCATCTGCCGTTCTTTTGTCACTATTTCATTCTGTCTTTTGATTTCAGGTTGTAAATAAGCAAAAAATGCACGTTTTTTCTCAACCACGTCAGCGTAACTGGAAAAACTAGGAACGTCTTTAGTACTGCTATCTAGTGGTGCTACGTGTAATCCATTAAGGTTAATAATGTCTTCGGCAGTATCTTTAGTTTTGATTTCCTGAAGAAAGATAATCAAAGTGATCGTACTGATGACAACAGCGAAAGTTATTATCAATGTTTTAACTAAATTATGCATGAAATACGGCCTCATCTTGGTTGGGTTTATTATTTACATCAAGCACTTTGACGCCAAATAGCTCTCTATACAATATCCCTTTCATATTGATGAAAAAAGGAATTATCCAGATATAAGCAAAGCCTAATGACAAGGCGCCTAAAACCAGACAACAGTAATAAGCCAAATAAAATACAAAAAGAGGTTTCCAATATTTGTGAAATACTTTGAATGATTGAACCACGCATTGACTAGGAGCTAGCTTTTTTTCAACTAACAGCATAATCGAGAAGCCTGTCGCTAAGTTGATGTAAAATATAACTGATACGCCTAGCAAGACATTAATTTGAGAGCCCACAAGCGATCCTAAATCTGACATCGCAGCTAACAGTAATGCCAGTAGGATAACCAAAATGGAGCCTGTCACATTTTTCAAAATAGACAAAAATCTAGGTTTTATTCCAACACTGTGTGAAATACCTAATAAAAACATGGTTGCTATTATGGGTGTCGTAACAACGATACCTACGATTTTTAGTGAAATCATCATCTGCGCAGGCACGACGCTTAAATCACTGACACCAAATACCGACTGCAATATCCAGGCAAATATCATTGCAATAAAAAACAACAACAACGCTCCATGTAATACCGCAGTTTTAGTATTTTTTGATATGTTCCACGCTTCTTTAGCAATCGCTTGTAAGTCTAATTGAGTTTCGCCCTTTAGAGACTTTTCAAGGTTGCCGCCTTCTATTTTAAACTGCTTTTTTTGTTCCACTTATATTCCTACTTTACTGTCTTTATTTACTATCGTTACTGATCATTTTTGCTACGTTACTTTGCAAAAATGTACTATACAGGCATGACCAATTTTATTGCCAACAAAATCAAAACAACGCCCATTACTCTATCAAACCAATAGCCCTTTTTGCCAATAAACTGTGTGACTTTCTTAGAGCTTAAAAACAATGACAGCACGCAAAACCAAATACCGGTGGCTACAGCAAGATACAAACCGTACGCAAGCTTAACCACGTTAGGCGTATCTTGTGAAACGGCGACAGCAAACACTGATAAAAAAAATAGTGTAGCTTTTGGGTTAAGACCATTGGTTAAAAACCCTATCGTAAAAGCTTTATTATCAGAGATAAGCTGATATATTTTCTCAAGTTCTACATTATCGATACTTTTTGGCGCAGGACTTCTTATTGCTCCCCAGCCTAAATACAGCAAATAAGCACCAGCAACATAACTGAATATTTGAAACAGCAAGGGCGTTGTTTTTATCAAAAACCCGATACCCAGTAAAGAATAAGCAACATGAATTAAAATGCCGAATCCCACTCCAATGCTGGTGATAATAGCTGCTCTACGACCGTAACTAATACTATGTTTTAGAACGATGGCAAAATCTGGCCCAGGACTAGCAACAGCCAGCAAGTGCACACTGACAATAGTTAGAAATTCTACCCAGTAAAGTTGTACGTATTCAATCAATTTTAAGACCTTTTAGTAATGTATCAACAAATTGGGTGACTATTTCACTTGCCAGTCCGTAATGCTTTTCGGCGAATTCATTGTGACCGATACTTGGCTCTAGATTTAACTCTACGCTGTAAGCGCCATAATAATTTGCCTGACTTACAAACCCTGCTGCTGGATAAACAGTACCAGAGGTGCCAATAGCAACGAATAGATCGGCGTTATGTAATAGTTTTTCAATGCGAGACATATATTTTGGCGTCTCGCCAAACCAGACAATATCTGGTCGCAGATGACTTGAAGGCTGACAACAAGCACACAGCTTGTGGCGATCTAGGTCGACTAATATATCACTACAAGTATTCGACTTTAAACATCTAGCAGATAATAAACTACCGTGCATATGGAGCACATTTTTGTTACCTGCTCTTTGATGTAAATTATCTACGTTTTGAGTGACCAGAGTGAAATTTTTTCCTAAAACTTGTTCTAATTTTGCCAGCGCTAAATGAGCTTTATTGGGTTGAACTTCTGGACTCAGTAATTGCTGCCGTCTTTGGTTGTAAAATCGATAAACTAGCTGTGCGTCACGCTCAAACCCTTCAGGGGTAGCCACATCTTGAATACTATGCTTTTCCCATAAGCCGTTACTGTCCCTGAAGGTCTTTAATCCAGACTCCGCAGAAATACCAGCACCGGTTAACACCACTATTCTCATTTGATGTCGTTGGCAATGTCGTTTACAAAAATACCGCTTACTAAAAAGAGAATTAACCAACATAAAAAGCCTAAAAAATTGAATAGTTAGATTGAAAGGTTAGAGCGAACGGTTAAATTGATGGCAAACAACTGCGTCCTTGATTTTTAGGTCGTCTATCGTTGACAACTAAGAACAACATCTTAACAAAAATAACTTTTGAGCATGTATTTATTTATTCGTGTAATACCGCAAGGTTATCCAAGCCATGTATCTAGTATTGGTAAATACTCAGCAGATCACGCATTATTAAATATGATAAACACATCAAAGGAAGTACAAGTTGAGTATTGCAGCAAAATCCATTGCCTTTACTGCACCCCACTATGCAGCCAGTCAAGTGGGACAAAATATTTTACAACAAGGCGGCACGGCTATAGAAGCCATGGTTGCAGCGGCCGCTTCAATATCTGTTGTCTACCCGCACATGAACAGTTTAGGTGGTGACGGTTTTTGGTTGATCAGTGAGCCCAATAAGCCCCCCATTGGCATAGACGCAAGCGGTACTGCAGCGAAGCGCGCCGACCTTAACTTTTATGCTGGACAACAAGAGATTGAGAGTCGCGGCCCTCGGGCTTGTTTAAACATGGCAGGCGCTGTTGCGGGTTGGAAAAAAGCATTAGATATCAGCCATAGTTGGCAACCCGCACTTAAATTGGCGCAATTATTATCTCCAGCTATAGGTCAAGCAGAATGGGGTATTGAAGTCACTCAAAGTTTGCAAAATGCCAGTGAAAAGACCTTTGACGAGCTACATACATTAGCTCACTTTGAACAATTTTTGATTAAAGGTAAAAGCTTACGAAAAGGCAAAATTCTAAAATTACCCAAAATTGCACAAACATTAAAAACCTTGGTTAATAATGGACTTGATGATTTTTACCAAGGTGACATTGCAAGAATGTTGGCAGAAGATTTATGCGCTGTAGGTTCACCCATCCAATTAAGTGATTTTGCTGATTACCAAGCACAGCAGGTTGTGCCTTTAAGTGTAAACACTTCTGTAGCTAAACTATATAATTTGCCCGCACCCACTCAAGGCGTTGCATCGCTCATCATCTTAGCCTTATTTGATAAAGTGCAGCACCAAGCAACTACTGAAGTCGAGTTTATTCATCTATTAGTTGAATGCACTAAACAGGCGTTTATTGTGCGAGATGCAGTGCTAACCGATCCTTCTCGTTTAATGATGCCTTTGGAGCATTATTTACAGGAAGAACAGTTGAACCACTTGGCAAAAAAAGTGCGCTTAAATAAGGTTTTGCCATGGCCACATATAACTAAACCTGGCGATACGGTGTGGATGGGTGCCTGTGATCAAGAAGGTAGGATGGTGAGTTACATTCAAAGTACTTACTGGGAATTTGGTAGCGGTGTAGTATCGCCACAAACGGGCATTGTTTGGAATAATCGGGGAACGTCATTCAGCCTACAAGCCGATCACTTGCAACAACTAAAACCTGGTTTAAAGCCTTTCCACACTCTTAACCCTGCTTTTGCTGAACTTAAAGATGGTAGACGTTTGAGTTATGGGACTATGGGTGGAGAAGGTCAGCCACAAACTCAAGCAGCAGTATTTAGTCGTTTTGTTTACCATCAACAAACCTTATCTGCAGCAATAGCTGAAAGTCGATGGTTGTTGGGCCGCTCTTGGGGTAATGATAGCCATAACTTAAGAATTGAAGAAGATATCCCACAAGATGTGATCCAACAGCTGTGCACTAAAGGACACCAAGTGGTTAGCGTAGCAGCATGTAACGAACTAATGGGTCATGCTGGCGCGATAGTATTAAGGCCTGACAAATCTGTCGCAGCGGCGACCGATCCCCGTAGTGATGGCAAAGCGTTCGCTGCTACTTTATGATTCATTTGTGACTCATTTGTGACTTAGACCATCAATTATTTGGTGTTAAAATTTCAAAATTTCAAAGTTTCAACGTTTCAAAGTTTCAAAGTTTCAAAGTTTCAAAGTTTCAAAGTTTCAACGACTATTTCAAAAGCAGCTACGCGTTGTTACTAGTTTAAGAAAATATCATGGATATCGTAGTTGCGGATCTGCCAGCCACTTTTGCGCCAATAACAGCGAGCGCTTTTGCTTAATTATTAGTAGTTTGCTTAGGTGTCGGCGTCAGTGATGGTGTCGGCATTGTGCCAATTTTCTATTTTGGAATATCAACGCAAAGCGCCATACTAATTACTATGGCAACATTATTAGCAATGATTGTAGCTAACTCATATTTACTTATCTCACTGAGTTCTATTTGCTCTCATCATTATCAAAGTAATATGGATCTTGCTCCACTTAAGTCATGGCAGCCAATAGCTAAGTGTACTATTTGCTGCAGTAATCACTTTATCCGTACTCAATGGACTATTTTGAACGGGAGAAGCATTGGTTACTGGCTCGCTATCCTTTTAATACACTAATATTGATAGCGTCAGCGCAAGAGTCGACCGGCACATAAGCAAACTAGGTAAACAACGACGCTTTGGAAAAGCAGTCGGTGTTTAACGGAGCAAATTTAGAGTGCTATCTGTTCAGAATATTGCTATCAGTATTCACACTTACTGTTCGTATTGAATATCAGCGATGGCAAGTGAACCGTCTAATTTAACGGCGTCACAATTACTTCCAGCTCCACCTCGATCGATAACGATAAAATCACTGACTTGATGTAGCGCTAGGCAGTAGTGATGCCAGGTACCTTTATGATAATTCACCCCTTGGTTTGATGAGGCTAGAAACACTTCTATTTTTGAAACATCGAATTCACCTCTAGGTGCAACGACGACTAAGAAAGGTTGTTGACTCATTGGAATGAATGCTTGACTAGATAATGGATGACGCTCCATCATCTTAATACTAACAGGCTGCTCAAGTGGTGTTGAGCGAAAGATATTAATCAAGGTACGGCCATTTTCTTGCGTTACGTCCACTTCTGCTAAGTCGTGATAACGTTGAGTGAACCCATCGTTAATACTAAAGTTTTTAGCTTTATCATGTACCTCTATCACATCACCAAACCTCGTAAAATTCTCACGCGTTAGTACTTTAGGTATTAAATATTTATTATTTGTCATCTCGGCATTATTCCAATTGAAGTGAGCGACTGTAGCGACTTTAGTGACTGTAAATTAAGTAAACAAATGTTACATACGTTTACCAAACACCCGCATTCTAGAAATACCGCCATCTGGAAAGATACTTAATTTTACGTGAGTAAATAGTTGTAACTTTTGAGCTGTTATTTCGTGAATAAATAAATGTTCACGGTGAGCATACAACTTAGTTTGAGGAATAATGGTTTGCCAATCAAATTGTGCATCGGTATCGTTAAAATTATCATTGGGAGTGTTAATGCCTTCCAGCTTAAAAGTATCTGGAAAGTTGCCTTTAAAATGACAAGTATCAATAATGACCTTTTCGATGCTTCCTAGTGTTGCTAATTTGACTATTGACCAATCTGGACCAGGATCACGACGTCGTTTTGTTTCCCAGCCATCGCCCATGTCTTTACCACGCCCAGGCATGATCAAATTGTTTTTATCACTGAAAAACATATCACTGACTAATAGCGCTTTGGCACCGTTTTTAATGGATGCTAGATCGATCAGTTCACCATCAACAAAATTATTCCAATTCACATCAGCTTCACCGTAAACTCTAAAACGCGCTATGCCACCGTCTGGAAACATATTCAACCTTACGTGAGTCCACGATTGTGAACTTGAAATTTCAAATATATTTTGACTGTGCGCAGCGACCTCGCTCTTATCTAAAATGACATGCCAAACGGTACTTGCATCTGGCTGCTCATTACTGACACACGCTTCAACTGAAATAGTTTGCGGCGCATTGCCACGAAAGTAATTAGTGTCAACATCAAGCCCGTGAATAACACCGCTGATACCGAGACGCACAATACACCAATCAAAATCACGGCCATTGTCTCTGCCATAACTACGGCGAGACTCCCAACCATCCATCCATTTGCCGCGTTGCGTGTATTTATCATCAATAAAGATACCACGGCCAGGTTTAAGTAAGTTTTCCATCTCAGCAAAAAAGTCATCACTGCAAGACAACGTTTCGCCAGCGACCCGTTCGCTAGCTAAATCAATATAATCAGTTTTTAATTGCAACTCTAACTCGGCACTTTTACCAGCTAGTTTGTTTTGCTGTTGAGTATTCTCAATCATATAAAATGTCCTATTTCGCCCATGTAATGGTCTGCAATTTAATTAGTATCGATGTTGGTATCGAGGTAAATAAAATATTAAACGTTGCTACAAGCTTTTGATAAAAGACCTGACGCAACTATTAATTAATTATTGTGATGGAATAGAAAAACAATATGTAAGTCGCAGTTAAGATTTAGAAGAGCTTAGTTACATTGTTATCTATCTTCTTACTTGTCTATCTTCTTACTTGTCTATTTTCTTACTTGTCTATTTTCTTGCCTGCTTTTTTAACTATCAATTAAAAGCTTCAATTAAAGCTAATATTGGTTTCACCAGCAGCCAATCAGCTTACCCATAGTATTGTTATCTTCTAAGCGTTGCTGAGCGTTACCCACATCTTTAGCAGCAAATACAGTATCAATATTAGGGATTAATGTATGATCATCAAAATCAGCTAAACATGCTTGGCTAAACTCTTTTATGAGATGAGTTTTGTACAGATCATCGCGGCTTCTTAAAGTCGAGCCCTTGAGCGTAGCCCGTTTGCCTAGCATCATTGCCATATCTAATGTATCTGCATAACGACCCGCTAACATAGCTAAATAAATCACGCAGCCATCAACATTGAGTAATTTTAGATTTCGATTAAGATAATCACCCGCAACAAAGTCGATGATCACATCACAACCTTGCCAATGTTTAGCTATTTCAACTGCAAAGTCTTGTTGTTTATAATTGATGACTAAATCTGCGCCTAGCTGTGTACATAAATCTAATTTCACCTGACTCGATGCGGTCACTGCAACAGCACAGCCGTGTCGTTTGGCTAATTGGATAGCTGCAAGCCCCACTCCACTAGCGCCAGCGTGGATCAATATATGTTGCTTGGGTTGTAAATTATTCTCGATAAACATGACTTGGTATGCGGTCAAAAAACACTCCGCTATACCTGCCGCTTGAGGCATAGTCATACTTTTGGGTATTGGCATAAGATGCTGGCTATGCACAGCTACATACTCTGCATAACCGCCTCCAGCTACTAGACCAAATACTTTATCACCAAGTTTAAAAGCCTGATGACTAGTTTGTTCAGAATGAATCTGTACCACTTCACCACTCATCTCTAAGCCTAAAATATTACTTTCGCCAGCCGGTGCTGGGTACTTACCCTGCCTTTGTAAAGTGTCGGCTCGATTTAAACCAAAACACGCTACTTTAACCAAGATCTGTCCAGATGCCAGTGTAGGCATGTCAGTCTGACTGACTTCTAATGCACTTGTCGCACAACCGTTTTCATGCTTTATAAACTGCATAGAACGACTCATATAGAACGGCTCATAGTGTTTAATCCTTTTTAGATGCGGGAATTCTATTTAGCAAAGCCTAACCCTGATGTACAATCGAACCAAATTATTTATAAAAGTTATCCTATGTCATCTAGCGTTATTTTGCAGCCTGGCCGTGAAAAGTCTTTATTACGTAAACACCCTTGGATTTTTTCTCGCGCCATAGAGAAAACTATAGGTAGAACCAATATGGGAGAAACCGTAGACGTACTATCCCACGATGGAAAATTTTTAGGTAGAGGAGCTTGGTCACCAGAGTCGCAAATTCAAGTACGCATCTGGACGTTTGAAAAAGATGAAATTATCGACAATGGCTTTTTTCAAAGACGTATAGCCACGGCCCAAGCTTCAAGAGAAGATTTAATAAAACGCCATGGATTGACTGGCTATCGACTTATCGCAGCCGAATCAGACGGACTACCCGGTGTTACTATCGATAGATATGCTAATGTACTAGTTTGCCAACTGTTATCAGCAGGAGCCGAAAAACATCGCGACAAAATTGTTTGGGCATTGAAAAAAGAATTTCCAGAATGTTCAATTTATGAACGCAGTGACGTAGCAATCCGTAAAAAAGAAGGCTTAGAACAAATCACTCAGGTGTTACACGGTGATGTGCCTGAAGAAGTGATCATTGAAGAAAATGGTATAAAAATTATTGTCAATGTTAAAGCTGGACATAAAACAGGGTTTTATCTAGACCAAAGAGATAACCGCGCCATTGCAGCAAAATATGTAAAAGACAAAACTTTACTCAATTGTTTTTGTTATACCGGTACCTTTGGCAGCTACGCTTTAGCCAGTGGCGCTAAGTCGGTGACCAGTATCGATGTATCAGACTTAGCATTAACTACCGCAAAAAGAAATGTTGAAATTAATGATTTAGATACAAACCAATGTGAATTTATCAACGCAGATGTGTTTCAAGCACTACGCGATTTTAAGCAAGCGGGCAGACATTTTGAGCAAATCATTCTTGATCCACCTAAGTTTGTCGATTCTAAAGCATCATTGGTACGTGCCTGTCGTGGCTATAAAGATATTAATATGCTGGCGATGCAAATTATGCAACCTGGCGGTATTTTGTGTACTTTTAGCTGCTCAGGTTTGTTGTCTTTTGATTTATTTCAAAAAGTAGTTGCTGATGCTGCCTTGGACGCAGGCCGGACAGTACAAATTATTGAAAGATTAGGTCAAGCAGCTGATCACCCTGTTGGGTCTAACTATCCTGAAGGATTTTATTTAAAGGGATTGATATGTAGGGTGTTGTAAACTGTTCTAAAACCACGCTTAATAAAGTTATTTACGCACCACAATTTAAGTAAGCGACTGCATGGTTGCTTACTTAAATACAAAGGCAACGGTTACTTATTTTCAATGCTAGTTTTTAACACGTCGCTTATTTCATCTCGAGAATTTCAACACCCACAGTGCATGAATTGTCATCCAGAGCTTCACAACGCACGACTTCAGTATCAGCGGTAAGTGAAGGAACTTGAGAGTTAGTGGATTCAATATAAACATTGACCTTGGTGCCCATCTCAATAGAACCTTCCGCTATTTCGAAAGACATGCCGGTAGCACTTATGTCCTTACACACGGCCTGCAGGCTTCGTGAAGCTCCGTAGTGCGCTATTTTAACTTCACATACTGTATTAACCATCATCCGAAAAAAATTGCGGTTGTCATCGTAATCTAACATCTGTCACCCTATGCCATTTATATGTTATTCCTTTGATACATAGGGTGCAGTGAAAACAATGCTAAAGCAAATTATATTGAGTCCAGATGATTCAGTATTCGCTTCACAGAAATAGGTGCAGCTGTACCCAATAGTTGCGCAAAAAATGACACCTGTAGTTCGTGTAATAACCAGCGTACTTCTTTCAATTCATCAGGTATTGGCTGATTGGCTGATATTTTATTACATTTCGCCTGATAGGCTTGTTCAGCTTTTTCTAAATTAAGTTGGTGTAATTTGTCTTTAGTAGGATCTATCGCTAGTTTTTCCAACCTTTTAGCAATTGCCTTAATATAACGCTGCCAATCAAGTAATTTATGAGCACCTACATCAGCAACAAAACCTTTATAAACCAACGAATCAAGCTGAGCTTTAATATGGCCATGGGCATAAATTAAATTAAGTGGCACACTGCCTTTCATTCTTTTCTTGATATCATGGGCAACAGTCAGGCCTACTTCAACTTGTTGAGCAATACGTAAAACAGTTTCGTTGATTTGTTGTCTGACAAACTCGCAGCAGCGTTCAAAATGTAACTTTTCACGGATATCACCATCGTTTTTCTGGCAATACTGGTTAATGAGCTGATCAACACCTGCATCGATACAATCGTCAATTAAGGCTTTAACTTGTCCAAAAGGGTTAAAATATAATCCTAACTTAGCTTTGTTGGGTAGCTTTTCCTGTAAATATTTTATCGGTGAAGGGATCCCCAATATAATTAATTTACGCAACCCTAATTTGTGAGAGGCTTGTGCTATATGCGGTTGGTCAAATAGTTTAACCGCTACCGAATTACCTTCATTAACCAAAGCCGGATAGGCTTTCATTTCGTAACCGCTTGATTTATTGATAAATTCATTTGGTAGGCTATCGATTTCCCAACTGACTAAACCGGTTTTCTCAAGTTCAGGTGTAGCCACAGCTTGCAGATTTTGTTTCACCTTGCCCTGTAGTTTTTGTTGCAATGCAAACAGATCACGTCCTTGAGCAATAACTTTGGTATCTTGGTCGATGACTTTGATATTAAAAATTAAATGCTGCGGCAATCTATCTAGTTGCCATTCGCTAGCTTCAGGTTCACGACCCGTCATACGCTTTAATTTTAACGATAAAGCGGTTAAAAATGCGATAGGCGCACCTTGCTTATCAGTTTGTGGCATATCTGCCAAACAAGCATCCGCATAATTGGGTGCAGGCACAAAGTTTCGTCTTAAAGATTTTGGCAAGGCTTTAATCAAAGCCACAATCAATTCATGTCGTAACCCAGGTATCAGCCAATCTAGACCCACAGGAGTGACTTGATTAAGCAAAGCTAATGGCACGATTAAACTCACACCATCGTCTTCGTCTTTTGGATCAAAATGGTAATCTAACCCTAGCGTTAAGTTATGTTGTCTAAAAGTTTCAGGGAATGACAGTGCGTTGATATGTTGCGTGTCTTTTCTCAGCAACGCTTTAGGGTCAAAGTTAAGCAAGTCAGGGTTTTCAGTGGTTTGTTTATTCCACCATTTCTTAAAATTAACTTCAGAGCAAATATGTTTGGGTATCTTTTCGCCGTAAAAATCAACTAAAGTCCCCTCATCGACTAATAAGTCACGTCTCCGGCTTTTTTCTTCTAAGCCTTCAATGTTCTCTATCATTTGTTGATTAAGAGACAAGAAGGAAAAATTTAATTTAGTCTGCATATTTACCAAAGCTTCACGGATAAATATTTCTCTACAAACTTCTGGATCTATATGGCTATAATTTTTTCGCCTTTGGTTAATGAGTATCAGCCCATACAGACTGACTTTCTCAAAAGCCTGCACCACCCCTTGTTTTTTTGACCAGTGTGGCTCGGAGTATTCTGTTTTGGTTAAATGCTGCGCCAGTGACTCGATCCACTCTGGTTCGATTTTGGCCGCTACTCGGCCAAATAAGTGGGCTGTTTCCACTAACTCAGCCACCATGGTCCATTTAGGTTGAGATTTAGCTAAACCAGAACCAGGGAAAATTTTAAAACGGCTGTTACGAGCGCCTAAATACTCGCGCTCTACGTCTTTGTTACCTAAATGAGATAACAAACCTGATGCAATAGCTTGGTGAATAGCTTGATACTCAGCCGCCTGCGAAGTGATGCCAAAGCCTAGCTCTGCTACAGATTTTTTAAGCTGGCTAACGATATCTTGCCATTCGCGCATCCGCATAAAATTAATAAAGTGTTTTTTACACCAGTTGCGTAGTTGACTTGATGACAAAGCTTGTTGTTGCTCTTTAAATCCCTGCCATAGCTGGAAATAGCCAAGAAAATCAGACTCTTTATTGGTGAAGTCTTCGTGCATTTGGTCTGCTTGTTGCTTCTTATCTTGAGGCCGCTCTTTAGGATCTTGAATGCTCAAACCCGCAGCAATAATCAGTACTTCATTCAAACAATTTTGTTTAGCTGCCTCCACCACCATACGTGCGTATCTAGGGTCAATCGGTAATCTGGCTAATTGTCTGCCTTGAGGAGTTAATCCTTGACGACCTAGCTTATTATCAATCGCACCTAACTCTTCGAGTAATTTAAAACCATCATTAATGCTTCTGGAATCAGGCGGCTCTACAAAAGGGAAATCGTCAACTTTACCTAATCCTAAGGACATCATTTGCAAAATAACTGAGGCTAGGTTGGTACGCAAAATCTCCGGATCAGTAAACACGTCTCTAGATAAGAAATCTTCTTCTGAATATAAACGGATACAAATACCATCAGATACACGACCACAACGCCCTGCCCTTTGGTTAGCTGACGCTTGTGAAATAGCTTCAATAGGCAAACGTTGCACTTTACTGCGCACGCTGTAGCGGGAAATTCGAGCTGTACCAGGGTCGATAACATACTTTATTCCAGGAACTGTCAGCGACGTTTCGGCGACGTTGGTGGCAAGCACAATGCGTCTAGAAGAATGCGCGGCAAATACTCTGTTTTGTTCGCTGTTACTCAGCCTTGAGTACAGGGGTAATACTTCCGTATTTCGATATTGTTGTTTGTTTAGTGCATCAGCCGTATCGCGAATTTCACGCTCTCCACTCAAGAATACTAAAATATCACCACCGGCTTCAGTCAAAAGTTCATTCACAGCTTCGGTGATGGCTTGGATCTGATCATAATCGCTACTTTCAGTTTCTCGGTAGCGTGTTTCCACCGGATAAGTTCTGCCACTGACTTCAATCACCGGTGCATTGTCAAAATGCTTGGAAAAACGTAATGGGTCAATCGTCGCCGAAGTGATAATAAGTTTGAGCTCGGGACGTTTTGGTAACAGTTGTTTTAGATAGCCCAGTATGAAATCGATATTTAAACTACGTTCATGCGCCTCATCTATGATAATTGTATCGTACTGACTTAAGAATCTGTCTTGCTGAATTTCAGCCAACAAAATTCCGTCTGTCATCAATTTGATATAAGTACTATCGGACACGTGATCTGAGAACCTGATTTTAAAACCTACTTGTTGCCCCAGCGGGGTCTTCAATTCCTCAGCAATACGATTAGCTACGGTTCTAGCAGCAAGTCGTCTAGGCTGGGTGTGACCAATCAAACCGCCAATACCTCTGCCTAGCTCTAAGCATATCTTGGGTATCTGCGTTGTTTTTCCTGAGCCCGTTTCACCTGCAATGATCACCACCTGATTATTGGTAATAGCTTGTGCTATCTCATCTTTTCTTTCAGAAACAGGTAAAGGTGGAAAGTCAATTTCTGGCCGTTGTGCCAATCTAGTTGTGAAAGTTTGTACCGATTTATTAATATCGTTTTGTAACTTACTTAAGTGAGCCTGCTTTTTTTCTGGGGAAATACTGGAATATTTACGCAAGCGGGATATCAACCTAAATTTGTCTTTGGACATACAGGACGCGATATCGGAGGATAATTGTTTTAGGCTAATTTCTGGTTGGGATTGGGCTGACGACAAATATAGTTGCTCTACTGGTTACATCAATAAAAATCAGTCGATGATCCTAGAAGATGAGCCCAGTAAATGCCAGAATTATTAAATAATAAATATGACTTAACTAGTCCGTAATTTATAAGCATCGCGCAGTTGCAAATCTATCGCATTCAATAAGGCAGAACGGTTGATGGTGCCAAGTAAATACCCATCATCATCAACAATGGGATACACTTTTGGCTTCTCGAACATCATCCTTTGCGCTAATTCAATAACTGAAGTATAAGGTTTGATGGCTAATACTTCAGTTTTCATAATATCTTTAACGTGCGCTACTTGCTCTCTGTAATAGCTAGACTCGATCATCTGAAGTAAACAGTCCTGTTCAGATAGAAAGCCTATTACTTTATTTTGAGAATCAATCACTGGACCACCTGTTTGTTTGGTCTCTAACAATCGCTCTACCGCTTCTGCCACTGGCATGTTGCTAGTAAAAGTCACCGGACGCCGATTCATGTGGTCATGTACTTGCAAAGATTCCACTGTAACCCCTTGGTTTTGTAAAAATTTTAAACCAACATAAATATAAATAAAGACTGAAATATAATCAATCAATAATTTTTTATCCATAAAGTAGTACTTGGACTCAATCAGTAAGTGCATAACTTGAATAGGTAGAAAAAACGGTCAGCTGCAAATATGCTGATTACTTTTCTCCGGCAAGAGATGCACCGATGCACACTTATAAACAACTGACCTACGAACAACGATGCCAGATTTACGCCTTAAAGAGTACAGGTAAATCACAACACGTTATCGCCCAGGAGATGGATATCAATCAATCCAGCGTATCCAGAGAGTTAAAGCGCAATACAGGCCAACGAGGTTATCGTTTTAAACAGGCTCAAATGTTGTGTTGTAATCGACGTAAAAATAGCGTGAAGGCACGAGACCCTTTACAAGTATATCTGGGCAGACAAGCAAGCAGGGGGTGACTTGTTTACCTTTCTGCGGCGCCAAGGCAAGGCTTATCAATCGCGCAGCAAGAGTCTGGCTGGACGTGGTCACATCAAAAATCGCGTCAGCATTGAAGAGCGGCCAGATGTTGTTGATGAGAAATCACGTGTTGGCGACTGGGAAATAGACCTGGTGATAGGTAAAGCCGACATTCCGCAGCATTTTAGGAATATATTCGCTGGTAATTTATACCTAAAATTTTAA
>Ga0222645_100107_pt1 | contig 50476 bp, 80 predicted proteins | sample AntAcemetagen292_FD_179881 | JGI IMG/M metagenome (GOLD analysis project Ga0222645, IMG submission 179881) | Saline water microbial communities from Ace Lake, Antarctica - #292 | ecosystem: Environmental > Aquatic > Non-marine Saline and Alkaline > Saline | place: Antarctica: Ace Lake | collected...
CTATTGAGGTAGCGGGTACAAGTTCGGGTTTTAATTTCGTTGGAAAAGACAATGCGGTAAACACTTTTACAGTAGATAAAGAGGGTAATGTTATCGGTTTAAGTTTTTCAGGAGATGGTTCTTTATTGACCAATATGCCTGTTAGTTCTTCACAACAAACCGCCTTAGACTTAAAAGCGAATAAGGCTTCTCCGAGTTTTACAGGCAACGCAACCTTTGGGGGGAATGTAGAAACTAAAGAATTAAAAACTAACGGAGGTACAACAATTACATCTATTGAGGATTGGCTTACAAAAGCAAATACAACCTTTTCTTTAGCAAACCCAAGTACTAAGATAGGAATTGGTTACGATTCCTCTGACAATGGCTTAATTCAAGGCTTTAATACAAATGGAGCAAAAAAAATAGGAATACAAGTATACGGAGGTGATACAGGTTTTGGAACTTCAACGCCTTCTCATAAAGTAGACGTAAACGGAACTTTTAGAGCAGTAGGCAACGCCACTTTTGGGGGGAATGTAGGGGTTAATTCAACTCCAACTACCTACAATAATTTTACAACTTTTTCAATCGGTAATAGTTCACAGGGAGGTGTTTTAGAGTTACAATATGGTGGTGCTCAAGCTGGAAGAATAGCAGCTACATCTGCTGGAACTATTAAAATAAACACAAACAACGTAGATAGACTTGCAATAGATAGCAACGGAGATTTCGACTTCAAATCAGGAAACGCAACTTTTGGGGGTAATGTTTCTTTATTGTCAGGTTACACTTCTACAGGTGTATATCCTGTAGAAAAAGGTATTACGTTTCAAACAACGAACGGAAGTAGTGTATGGAAAACAGGTGAGATATTAGGTTATGTAAAAGCAAACAATGGAACTACTTCTGATTTCCCTGGTGGTCTAGTTTTTAGAACAAAAATACCAGGTACTGCAACAGAAGGTATGTTAGATGCTATGTTTTTAAGTTCTCAAGGTGATTTGGAAGCAGTAGGCAACGCCACTTTTGGGGGTGACACTTATTTCGGTACAACAGGAACACCAAACGGTACTTCTGTTTATGGTAGTTCTTTCGAGTCAGCTTCATCTAATAGAATGATTTTAAGATTAGCAAGTTCATCTTCAAGTTCAGCTGATTTAGCATACTTTATTAATTCAAACGGTGTTGTTGGGACTATCAGAACAAATGGTTCTTCAACTTTATTTAGCACATCTTCTGACTACCGATTAAAAGAAGATTTAAAAGACTTTAACGGTCTTCAAATGGTTTCTGATATTTCAGTTTACGATTACAAATGGAAAACTGACGAAACAAGATCTTTCGGTGTAATGGCTCACGAATTACAAGAAGTTTTACCCGATGCGGTTTCAGGAGAAAAAGACGCAGAAGAAATGCAAGGCGTTGACTATTCTAAAATAGTGCCTTTATTAATTAAATCAATACAAGAATTAACCGCTAAAGTGCAAGCTTTAGAAAATAAATAAAAATAATGGAAAGAGTTTTTAAAAATTGGAAAACATCATTAATAGGAGTTATTATTTTAGGCGGTTTATGTTTTAAAGCTTTTACCGTTGGCTTCTCAATTAGTGATGCACTTTTAGGTTTGATTTCTGCTGGTTTTATAGTAGCTAAAGACAAAAGAAATGACAAATAAGTTTTTACTCGAAGAAATACATAAGGAGCAAAGAGAGCAAGCTAAAAAGCAGTTGCAACTTTCTGCTGACTTTTCTAATTTTATGAATAAGCAAGAAGCTTTTAACAAAAGGATTACAAGTTTACTTTATAGCGACACAGACACCAACAGCACAGGGTACATTGAAAGTCATAACAAACTAAGTGAAAGAGTTTTGGATCTGGAAGTGAAAAACAAAGTAACCGCTGGAAAGGTTGCAATTAGTGTGATTATTGTTTCCGCAATAGGAACTGCGGTTTGGAAATTAATATCAATTTTAGATTAAATGAAAATAGAAATATTTAGATACGAATACGAGGAAAAGCAAGTTTTAGGTGAGTGTGCTATAACAGAAAATGGAGAGGATTTGTTTTTGTCAAAATCAATAGAACGTGCTGACAATGATAATCAAATAAATATTAGCTGTATTCCTAGTGGGGAGTATTTGTGTGTTTTAGAATATTCTGCTAGATTTGATTGTAAATTATGGGAGGTAAAAGGAGTTAAGAATAGAAGCGAGTGCAAGTTTCATTCTGCTAATTATTGGCATGACTTAAACGGATGTATAGCTTTAGGTAGTCGTTTGTTAGATATTGACAATGACGGATATAGAGATGTGTTAAATAGTAAAAAAACTATGAAAGAATTTCACCAAGTTTTACAAGGATTAACAGAGATAAAATTAATTATACATTAAAATTATGAACATATTTGGAGTGATAGCAGATTTATTAGGTATTGGTAAAAACGCATTAAATAATAAAGCTAAATTAAAGCAAGCAGAATCAGAGCAGCGATTTAAAATAATTGAAGCCACTACAAATGCGCAAGTAGACAGAATTATGTCTAATACAGATGCAGATAACCAAATAGACTTAATTACTACACAAGACAAGAAATACACTTTTAAAGATGAAGTAGTAACCTATCTATTTTTAGTACCAGTAATTGTCGCAACTGCCGTTCCATTTATAACGGCATTTAAAACAGGAAATTGGACTAATTTAAACCTACTTGTAAGAGATAGTTATTTAGCTTTAGACCAATTACCTACTTGGTATAAATATGTTTTAGGTGCGGTGGTTGTAGATGTTTTAGGATTTAGAAGTTTTGCAAGAGGTTTTGTAGATAAATACTTTAAAAAATAACTACTTTTTAGCATTTTTAATCTTACCTCTATCTTTTAATTTATCTAAATCGTTACCGTTCCATGATAGTACAAATTCATCAAGGAGAGATTCAGCTATTCTGTTATAGTTAACATCAAGTTCTTTACATTTATCTAAAAACCTCTGTTTACAGATGTAAGTTACAGAAAGTGGAAAAGGTGTTTTTATTAAATGTGGTTCTTTTTTACGTTTTGGCATATCTATTTTTTGTATTTTAATTCATTTTGCGTTAATGCAAAGTATAAGTTTTGTAATTATATGTATTTATATCTTTTCCCATTCAAAATATCACTTATTGTTGATTTTGAGCAATTCATAGAAATAGCTATAATGTATCTTTTTATTCCGTTTGAATCCATTATAAATATATCTTTTACTTGTTGTTTTGTAAATTTACTATTCCACAGTAAATCGCCATTAGGTTTTAATTTAGTTTTATGAGCATGTATTTGATTTTCACTATTAGTACACCACTCTAAATTATCAACTCTATTATCTGACTTAATTCCGTTTTTATGGTTTACTTGTGGTTTGTTTTCTGGATTTGGAATAAAGGAAATAGCTACTAATCTATGTATATATTTTTGTATTTGAATACCTTGTATAGTTAGGGTTATTTTCATATAACCATTTCCGTTATTTTGAGGCTTTAAAGTTCTACTTGTTTTTTCATTAACAATATATCCACACTGAGTTACCAAGTATTTTGTTTTTCCTAATCTTTGCATAATATTTCTTTTTGTTCTATACAAAAATACGTATTTTGAAAAGAATGAACAAATTTAATGTATTTTTTACAGCCGTTAAACCAATAAAATATCCCATGAATATCTTTATTTATCCATTTAACGTTTTCAAACTTCAACAACCACTCTTCTGTTAATGGTATTGGTTCGCAATATTCAACATTTTCGGTCATTGGATGAACTTTTATTCCGTTAACCTCTATATTCATACAAGCTTTATTTATACTTTCCCACCAATCTATTTTAAGTAGTTTGCCTGCTCTATCTGTTACATAGTTCCCAATTCTTAATTCGTTTGCTTCCATATCTATTTAGTTTTAATCATTATTATCTAATATTTCTTTTAACCTTAAAATCTCTTTATCTAATGAAGTTAAAGATTTTAAATACATGTATTTATCGTAATCTCCTTTTAGTGACAATAAATACCTAGAAGCATCCTTAGATTCTTTTGAGTTTGGTGTTTGTAATTTATTGGCGTATTCAGCAGTTATGTTCATAGCTATATTTTAAATTCACAATATTCTTTTTTATAAATACCTAGAGCATCATTTGCTTTGTTTCTTAAATTTATTCTTTCATTTAAGTTATAAGCCATATCTATTTTTTTTATTTTATTGGATATTTCTAATGAGATGTAATATATTTCTTGATACTCTTTATTTGAGAACTTTAAAGGTTTATGGTTTCTTATGTTTTTAATGAAATCAAAATAATCCTGACCATACTCTAAAATCAATTCTTCTCTTAGTTTACCATCGTCATTTAAAAACGTATTTGAATAAGCACTTTGCCTATGAATATTATGAATATTTAAAGCCATTGTGGAGTTCCCCCCCTTGGAAAATATGTGACCGCCATGAATTTGACCAAATGTTTTTCTAGCTAAACATGGTAAATCCTTATCAATTAACCTAGAAATTAACTGAATATTTGTTTGAAGTTTTTTCCTCCAATTAACACTTTCTTCTTTTTTAGCCTTATAAACTAATTTATTGGTATTTGAAACAACTTTTTTGACTTTAGGAAGAAAAGACTTAGCATAATATATCTTTCCACGTTCGTCTTCTTGTGTCCAATTAAAGAAGCATTTTGAACATAATCCAAATTTATATCTTTTAAAAACATCTTTACCACAAGAATCAAAACCTCTTGTCTGTGAATTCGTTGATTTACATATCATTTTTTATTATATTTTTCAGGGGTTCAATTTATTGAATGGAGTATATAAGTAGTTGGCAACAATAAAAAAAAGAAAAGGGCGTTTTGCTTCGTACCTCAGCAATTAATCATTTTTACCTACTCGTTTTAATCCAATCGCTACAGCTTTTTCAGAAATATCACAACCTATAAAATTTCTATTTAAGTCTTTACATACTTCAGCAGTTGTAAAACTACCAGCGTAAAAGTCTGCAATTAAATCACCCTCGTTGCTACTTGCTTTTATTATTAATTCAACTAATGCTTTTGGTTTTTGTGTATTATAATCAACCTTTTCTTTACTTGTTCCCACCTTATAAATGTCACTAATCCAATCAAATGGTATTTTTCCTTTTTTTGCTTGTTTATTTTGCCAATCCTTAATATTATCCCCCTCTTTTAACCACTTATTGCCTCCATTTGGTTTTCCGTTTTTAAACGGCACTCTAATATCATCCTTATTAAACTTCCATTTATTTGTTTTAGAATACCATAAAATAACATCGTGGGTTTTAGGGAATTGTTTTATATTAGGTGTAGATGCTGTAGAGTAGCACCATACAATTTCATTTCTAAAATTAGAATAATTGAATATTTCATCAATTAAAACACGCATCCAATGGTTTATTTTTGTGTCCATTTGTAAATAAATACTTCCAGTATCTTTTAAAATACGGTGCATTTCTTTTATTCTTGGTATATAATGTTCTTCTATTATATTGCGTTTAGGTTTTAAATCTTGGTAATCTGTAAACTTCCTACCTGTTCCGTAAAGAATATCACAGTAAATCAAATCTACTGTATTATCTTCTATTTCTGCCATTAAATCTAAATTATCACTTAATCTTATATCTATCATTGTCTTTATTTGTGTTTTAAACAAAACCCACGCCCTTATCTTTGTTTTTAAAGTAGCCAACACCATATAAAGTTAAAAGCTATTTTAGGCGTGTTTAAGGTGTTTATTAATTAATTCTTTAGTCTTTGTTTACTTATTAAATTCATTGCATTTTACACGCTTCAAACCTTATACAATTACGTTAGCAGTAATTATTGTTTATCCCAACAATCTTTTCAGAAGACAGTTACTTTATCAGCTAAACAATTACAACTGCTAACAACGGGTATAGTTAATTGCTTTATTCGTTCTTCTAACCATTCTACGTAATATCCGTCATAACAACAGTTTATAGTGTTGTAAGACTTTCTTCCTGTTTCTTTATTAAATTGTTGTTCTAAATCCATTTTATTTTTATTTAATTTAATCATTAATTAAAGAAACTAATTTTATCTGAATACGGTTGTAGTGCATTGCCAAGTAATCGAGTAAGTATATTTTAACCATCCGAGTGTTATTGTTCTTCCTTTGCCATTTTCCCATTCAAAAGCTAATAAGGGAAGTATTAATATTGTATTTTTCATAATTATTTTAATTTTAAACAAAATTAATGTGGCTTTTTTTTATGAGCAGTAACCAACACCGCAAATAGTGCATTTGCATCACTCAAACGCTTTAGGCAAACACACTTTTTACGTATACGTTATGCTTTAAATTGTAAAACAAAACTATTTATATTTTTTTCGTTGTGAAATAAGTTTCTAAAAAACTCTTCCAAAACCAATGTTTTGCATTTTCTCACAATTTCACCACCACTACCAACTTTAAAAAGTTTTAATTTAGATTTTATAGATTTTAATTCATCCATTGATGATGCTTTTTTACCACTATATTCTTGCGTTAGAAGATAAATTGCATCTTCTTTTACAGAGTTTTTGTAATCTAAATCTTTATTCATTAAACCTCTTTTATCTAAAATATCATAGATATAAAAGTGTTCGTCTTCTATTAGTTTTTCTGTTTTGTACTTTTCAATGAACCGAACCACTATTTCGTTCTCTTTTTTAATCTTTTCATCTTCGCTCATTGTTGGTTGCAATTTAACTGTACTTATATTGTTTTTTCGTTGAGAAACCTTCCAATTAACGTATTTGTCTAGTACTTGACTTATGTAATCTGCATTTATTAGCTGATAGTGTTGTGTTTTAGGAGATATCTGACCATATCTCTCTAGTTTGAAGGCATAAGACAACTCCTCCAACGAAAGCCCTTTATACTTCATGATTAGCATTTGAAATATATCAACCTTATTAATATCTAATATTGCTTCTTTAATCCCTAAGAAATTACAAGTTTTAGTAAAAAAAACAGCTATTTTGTTTTTAAATTCAGCACTATCTGTGTCTAAATCTCTAATTTTTAAATGATTTTGAATGTCATTAACAAAAGATATTGGAGAAAGATTTATACTTTTTTCGTTGTATATCTGCAAATTGCTCATTGTTTATATTTTTTTAGCACCGTTTTCAATTAGTATCTTATCTGAAATTCTACCAATTCTATAAGGATCCAATGAGAAAGATACGCAAACTTCTTGTAATTTATTATACAATCCATGATTAAACTTTTTAAGCATCCAATCGACAAAGGTTAGTTTATTAGAAAATAATTTATCAGCCATGTTTTTTTCATCCATTTCATCGACTGCGTTATAAAAATGTTTTTCAATGTGCATTAAGTGTTTTAGCGTTTTATTAACCTGAACTAATGCTGATTTCTCAAATACACCTGCCTTAACCGCTTCTTCTAAGTAGTGAGAGTGTTCAAACCCTGTTAGTATCGCACCGCTTAAATTTTCTATTTGTTCTTTATTTAGTTTCTTCATGTTATTCTTTTATTTTTTCTAAATCTTCTTTTAATCTTCTATGTAAGCTTTCTTCCCCATCATCTCCTGATAAATACCAATCTATTCTTTGAGCGTAAATGTAAGCTTCCTTTAACTTTTTTTTTGCTTCTTCAAAAACATTATTAACTTCTATTGAGTATGATTCGTAATACTCTATTTCTTGTTTACCGTAATAATTGTTTTTCCATCCAACAACTTCTTTTCCTTGATTATCCAAATGCTCCTGAATATCCTCAGAAATATATAATAGTGATCTTTGCTTATACTCAAATGCTCCTCCACTCATATCTTTAGCTATTATTTGTTTTCATATATGTTTCCAATAACCTGTATTACCTGCTCTTGATAATCTAAAACAGATTCATATTTTTCTGGACAACGCAAATTATCTGCTCTAAATTCTAAATTCTCGTAAACAACAATACCTATAAAAGAATCTAATTCCGAAGTATATAACCTCTTAACTATATCTCCCTCGTAGATATTAACACCGTTCTTATCTTTTAAACCTGTAAATTGCATAATATTAATATCACTACTTGATTTAAAAAAATCATTTATTGATGAAGTTGATATCATTGATATTGGTTCTTCGTAATTCATTTTAAATCCATCCCACACTCTAAATTTTATTTCTCTTCCCATGTCTTTAGTTTTTACCCCAACCACTTAAATTGCTTTCAATAACCGATTGAGTTTGTCTGTTAATAGTTTTTTCTTTTACTATTGCTTTGTTTTTATAATTGTCCTCTAATATTTTAATAAAATTACTTTGATTAAATATCCAATCAAAATTAGCACACCATTCTTTTACTTTTCCATTTAAAAAATCACTTTCAGAAACTTTTTTTAATACATCTCCAATGGTCTGTAAATCGTATTCTTTTTCTCGTGCTTTAATTAATTTTTTTCTTTTTTCAGAAATAGTTTTTACTTTAGGTAAATCAATACAAACAGAATTAAATATATCCTTTACTTCTTCAAAATCAATTATTACTTTTTTTAAAGTAAATTCTTCATTTTTTAATTTAAGCCATTTATATAAATTATCATTTACCTCTTTATAGTTAGTGTTTAATAGTTTAATAGTTTCTTTATTTAGTTGTTTAGATAAGGTATCACTACCATTACCACTACCATTACTACTACTTTTAACACTACCATTATCAGTACTATTATCAGTACCTTTATCAAATCTGTACAAGTGTATTTTACTGCCTATTAATGGATTGTAAGAGGGTTTGTAGTTAATTAACTTATGATTATGCAATTCTTTTAAACATTTTGTATAGGTGTTTGCAGAACCTATTTTCGATAACTTCATAACGTCATTTCTATTCACAGATAAATCAGAATCAAAACCACACTCATTCCATATTAAAAACAAAGCATTATACAATGAAATATGAGTGCAGTTTAAATTCATTTCTATTAGTTTTAAATTTATAGCCTTATGATGTTTTATGTAATTTACATCTTGTTTCATATTTTAAATCCTTCATTATTTAATAAATATCCTGATTCTTGCTTAAAAATTATTCCATTAACTTTATAATCGTAAGTGTAAAATTCTACATTTTCGTTGAAATTAGGAATAAAACAAAATGAACCAGAAGTATCTAATTCTTTTCCTATTAAAACAATTTTAAACTCAATTTCTTGTTTAAAGTTTCTTTTATCTAAATAAGACTCAATACCTCTAACGTACCTAAGAGCCTGTAAATAAGCTGATATTCCTATTTTTTCTTTTTTTAGTTCATAAACAGTAACGAATAGTTTTGGGATTACTTCTGTATAAGCAATAGCCTCTATAACACCATCTATTTCAAAAGGTCTATCAATCTCTGTGTTGAAATCATAACATTTATCAATTGTTACTAAATCAGCAATACCATAATTTCCAATTCTTAATTGTCGGTATGTTTTACCATAAAAATATAATCCTCTTTTTCTTAATGTTTCACTAGGTGTTTCATTAATGATTTCTTCCAAATCTTTTTCTAAAAATGTCATACGTTCCGTATTTTAATTAAAACAAAAAACCTCTTAATTCATACAGGGTCTGATGCTGTAATCGTTAAAAGGTTTATGTTAATTTTTAAGTTACCAATTTCCAGACCGTAACTAAGATTGCAATATACGTAAATTTAATTAAACCACTTCATATAATAGTTCTAATTTATTCTTATCTATTGCTTTGTAACTATAAAAACTTCCTGAATTACCAAACTTATTTGTAAAAGTATGCCTTGTTTTTTTAGTTATTATCCCGAATTTAAGTTCTATTTCACTTAATCTAGTTTGGAACTTATGGAATAATGAATCATTTATTACGTCTTTTAAGGTTAATTCATCCCAATTATAAAGATACCAAATTACTTGTTGCTTCTGTTTTTTCGGATTTTTCATGTTTTTTGTTTTTAAGTTCTGTTTTTAAATTTTTTAAATCTTCAAGATCGTATGTTTTAATTATCTCTAATATTTCAGTTTTCTCCTTGAATATTAATAAAGCATCTCCACTTAATTCTGAAAGCAACTTTGCATCTTCACTTAAATCATTTACAAACTTTATTATTTGCTTATCGCATGTAAGAAAGTCTATAATTACATTTTTACTATGAAGAACGGATGCATGGTCTAAGTATTTATTAGTTCTACTAACAAATAAGTTACCTATTTCAACCGTAGACATAAATATATTTTTATGAATAAAATATATTGCAATTTGTCTAGGTATCATAACTGTTCTTTTTCTTGCATGTACATTGCACTCTACATTAAAATACTCATTAACTAATTTTATTATTTGATTAGCTTTGTATCTTTTTTCTACTAAATTCAATCTTTTATTTAACATAATTTTTTTATTTTAATCTTATCTGCAATAAATTTACAACCAAATAATTCTATAATCTGGCGGTGGTTCTTTGCACCGTTGTATGAGATACCGTTATTCTTTGCGTAATTTGGTAAGGTTTTTAAATTTAAGTATCTATTAATACGTTCAGTTAATTGAACCAATCCATTACAATCTAACTCATCTTTTTGAATTGATTTAAAAATGTATTCTTCAATTTTACCAATGTGGTGTTCATTTTTCATAGGTTCAATAAATTGAATGGAGTATATAAGTAGTTGTATGCAATTAAAAAAGACATACAACAATAAATATAAGTAATAAGGCAGTGCCATTGCTTTTCGGTAATATACACAATGTACCCCCTTTGTGGGTAGCCTCGTTAAATAGCCGCACACATTTGCCTTACTACTCATATTCTTTGCCGTTGTAGGTAATTACTTGCTGTTTTTCACATAGCTTTCTACCCAAGTATCAGATATATTCAAATGTAATTCATCCCTTAAAAACTTAGTGTAAGCAAGCAACTGTTCGCTTTGCCCCACAACATCTTTTAAAGTTAATTGATCTTCAAGGTCTTTAATATAATCTTGTTGTATTTGCATTGCTTCTTCTAATACGTTTATCTGTATATCTAAAGGTATATCAACTTTAAACTCTTGGAATTGATTAATTTTTTTCATATCAATTTTATTATTTAATTTATCTATTCGCAAAAAACCATAAAAGTGTACGTTGTAGTGCATTTAAGAAACTTCACCATCCCAATTTACGCTCACAACATTTAATACAATTAAGTCTTTGTATGTTAATTGGTTTTTATTGTCAATTATTGCAGTTCTTGCTTCTAATTCGCTAGTGTAACTATAATCAAAACCAGAACACTCAGCCTCTTTAATGGTTATTAATTCCGTAGTTTTTATATGGTAGCCATCAGGCTCAGTACTTTTTAATATTTCTGGTTTTACTAATTCGTATATTTTGTAACTCATCGCTTTAAACGCACTACAACAACGTATAAAAATAATAGCCTGTTGTAGTGTCTTTTTAGTAGCTATTACTCACTTATTAATTATTTTTTTAACTCAATCTTTGTGCTTGTTTACTCGGCTAAAATTCTTATACGTATAGGTTCTAAACAATTATTTGCTATTATATTTATTTAAAAAATCAATTACTACTTTTTCATGACCTTCTTGCGTAACCTCTTTTATTAGGTACTTACTAAACGCAATTAACTGTAGAGAGCTATCTGTATAATTAATAGCTTCTTTGTGCTCATTTATAAATACATCAGACAGATAATTCAATTTTTTAGGCGTAGTGTCTACACTTAAACACCATTGCATTACGAATTTAATTTCTTCTTTGTTCATCGCTTATTTATTTAATTATTGTTTAATCTATTCGCTACTAATCATACAGAACTACGTTAAATGCTCATTAAATACTCCCTTGAAACATTTATTCTATCAATTAAATCATCAATAAAAAACTGATTATAAAAAGATTCTTTTTCAACTACCCTTCTGTCTAAAGGTATATCGTAATTGTTTTCCCTCCATTCTGTTTTTGTTATTTCCATTTGATGTCCTGCATTTGCTTTTACAAATTCAGCATAATTAAAAATCAATCTAATCTCTAATTCCTTTGCCTTTTCAACAAATACATCATAATTCTTATCATCTGAATCTTGAGGTTGATTTAATGCGTAAAACCACTTCATTTTTTCTTTATGCAATAAATCCTCTGTAACATTTACTAAAACATACGTAGTTCTCCACTTTTTAGCGCCACTAAGCCACATATATACTTGGTTCTGACACTCGTAGGATGAGTCTAATTTATCTCCACTAAAAGGGAATGTTTCTAGTTCCCATGAGCATTTTGTGTCAAATCCCTCGTTACAGTTTTCAAAATCATTTGTATCTGTAAGATCTGCTTCTCCACTTGTGTATTCGTTTGATAATCTTTTCTTGTTATTTACAAAAAACCCATTAATACCCTGAACTTCTTTTCTGTACCGTTGATACACCGATATAGCTTCCTCCTCTTGCTCCAACCCTTTTTGAACATATTTATTTGTAAAAGAGAAATTACGATTAAAGGTTTCTGCTCTATGAATCTTTCTTAACTCACTCTTCATTGTTTGAGGTAGTAAATCAAAATAAGGTGTGTTTTTTTTAACTAAAAGTTTAGCTAATTCATCTGATTTATTTTCAGTCCATTTAACTTTATTTCCGTTTGCATTTACTAATAAATCTCTTTCATTTTTTAATTGTAAAATTCTACTATTAAACTCGTTCTTGTCAGGCAATGATCCAGTCATTAACTTATGAACTTGACTTGCACGAAATTTATAATTACTCCAATCTATTTTTTTATTTTTCATTATTTTAGTTCTTTATAAACTTCTGTTAGTCTTTCATAATAGGGTATAAATATCTTTTTACCACTATTTGATTTTAAATAACCTATATGAGTTAAAACAAATTTTTTTACGTTAGTAATTTTGGTAAAATGATTGAGTATTAATTCTTGCTCATTGAATTGGTAAGAATCAAAAAACTCAATCATTTTTTTTAAGTTAGCCATTTAAAAAGGAAGATCATCATCCTCTCCACCTACTGATATATTTTTATCAACGAGTAAATCTTCATCAATTTTATTTTCTGACTGCAATTCCTCAATTCTCCATCCTTGAATAGAATTAAAATACTTTGCTTCTCCTTTTGGATTAATCCATTCTCTTCCTCCAATATTTATAGAAACCTTTACTTCTTGACCTATTCCGTAATCATTTAGTAAATCTGTTTTATCTTGAATAAAATCAATGCAAATCATTTGCGGGTATTGATCGTATGTTGTAATAACTAATTCTCTTTTTTGAAAATTTTGTTTAGCACCTAATAATTGCACTTCTCCTATTAATTTAATTGTACCTGAAATTTCTTGACTCATAATTCTAATTTTTAATTATTAATTTAACAATCGTATGATTTTGTAGTATTATTATATGGAATCATTCCTAATTTATTCTCATGTAAATCCTCAAACACAGATACCCTAATTTCATCTATATCCTTTTCATTTTCAATACCAACACTTGAGTAAGTACATGCGTATGTAGTAGCTATATCCATTAATCTTTCAAAAGTAATAGTTATTTTTCTATCTAAAATTGTTTTTAGTTCTTTTTCTGTCATTTTTTTAAATATTAAATTGTTTACGTTCTTTAAACTCTTGTATTACTTTATCGTTTACTAGCTTCCACATAGCGTTCATACCATCAATAAAAGCGCAATGCTCACTTATTGTTCTATATTTTTCTTTGTTATAATCGCTTACTAATTTTTCTTGTTGTTCTCTTGTAATTATCATAGCTTATTTTTTATTTAGTTTAATCTCCTGCAACTTTATCATTGCTTTATACGGCTCTTTACTAGCTTCTGATTGACTTTTAGCTTGATCCAAATCCTTTTGGTTGTCTATACCTTTTATAAACTCTAAAAACCTCTCTGTTTGCTCTTTTGGGACTTCAATTTCTTTTCTTTTTGCAGAAAGTAAGCTTTTAAGCACTAAATTAGTACTAATTCTTTCATCCGACTTGAAAATTACAGACAATTCCGATAATTCTTTTGCATTTTTTATTTTTTTAGAAATTTCTGAAATTTCAGATTCTGAAAGTTTGCTAAATTCTGCGGTAACTTCTTGAAGATATCTAACATCATCAAATTTACCCATAAAAATATCTGCATTAAAACCTAATTTTGATATTGCCTTTGTCAATGCATCTGTTTCTATTTTTTTTGCAAAATTATCATCTAACATCGTTTTTGCATTATTCATAAAAAGCTTAGAACTATTTATTATTTCAAATTCTCCTTTTGGAAAAAAGAATGTTCCTTTAAATACAATCATATCATATTTTTCTATTAAAGAGTAGTCTAATTCTATTTTTTTAAATCCCCATGTTTCTCCGTAAGTTCCAAATTGCTCTGTTACTTGCATTATTTGGTATTGTGGAGCAATTGCGGTAATTGCCATTCCTCCAATCTTTGCTTTTTTTGTGTATTTTGGATTAGTTTTTTCTACTTTATTCCAAAGTTTTAAATTTTCGCTCATTGTTTATTTATTTAATTGGGTTTTTTATTCTGTATTGTTTAATTCTTTCTTTTGCAATTTCTATTGTTTTCGCTGAATAGTCTACACTATTTCTAACAATACTTTTTGCTTCATAGAATTTAAACTTTTCCACATTGCTTACTTGAAATGATCCTATCATATTTTTTTTATTTTAAATTTAGTATTTAATTTATCTTCATCTGACATGCTTTTTTTTAACAATTTTTTATCTTCATTTGCTTTTTTTATAGTTGGCTTATAAATAGTTTCCTCTAAAACTCCATTTACATAAATTTCTAAATTACATTCTTTATTTGTCATTTTTTATTTTTATTTGTTGCTGAATGTATAAAAACCATTTACTAAAATATTTATTCTTTTTTTCTTTTGGATAAATTTTTACTGTTATTAATGGTTTCATACTTTTTACTCATTTATAAGGTTATTTAAAAACTTTCTCACAATTAAACATTGACTATCTGTTGGCGTTTCTTTATTTCCTAAATCTATATCAAATTCAACAAAAACCTCATTTGTATAGTCATACAAAATGCTTAAATAATAATCTCCATCATCAATATTTAAAGACATTCTGCCACAACTTTTAAGATAATCGGATCTATCTAATAAATCTCTAAATTGTTTGTTAGTTATTTCCATTTTTTTATGTTAAGTAAGTTAGTAATTTATTTAAGGCTTCATCTTTTGTAAAAGGTTTTTTTATTCCTTTGATTTTTCCCATTGCACCATTTTCGCAAACAGTAAGAGAATAACCTCCTTTTTTACATGGTTTTACATACCCTAATAAACTACCATCTTTTAAAACCTCTATTTTGTTTTCTATTTTTTTTACATGTAACATAGTTTTTTATTTTAAAAGGTTTCTAATTGATTTCATGTTTTTTTTTATCTGTACTCTTTCTTTTTTATCATGTTCTGTTATACTGTAACAGGTCATTGAGTCAATTACACCCACAGTAAAAGGTAAAGTACTAGAAATAAACATAGAACCAATACTAAATTTGCTCTTTATTCTTTCAAGCGATACAATTGTATTAAATTCTTTTTTTGATCCGTCTTGAAGTGTTACAGTTACTTTGTTTTTTGTTTCCATTTTTTATGATATTAAATAAGTTTTTATTATTTCTTTTGAAAATTTATTATTGTTTACAAAATAATTAAATTCTATTTTAAATTTTTTATTATAAGGCTTTAAACTTATTGGGTTATACTCGTTTTTTTTTTGAAAATTTTTAATCCAATTAAAAATAATATCGTGTTTACATATTTTTTTTTTTGATGTTTTCATAATTTTATTTTTTAGTTAATTTTTTTATTATATCCATATACTTTGCAGCTTTTAAATAATTTTCTTTTTTTACTGCTTTAATACGTTTTTTATCTGCAATTTTTACTTGATCTTCAATGGTTAAATCTTTTTTTTCTTGCAGGTAGTAAATATGGATCCAACTTGAAAAAGGTTTTTTTTTATTACTTTCATCATCTTTTTCCATAATTTTATTTTTACAAATTTAATATTATTGTTATTATAATACGTTAAAGAAATGTTAATTTTTATAATGTTGTTCAAGCATTTTATTAATGTTTTCAAAAAGATTTTCTTTATTTTTATTTTCTATTTTTAACAATTCAATATATAATTCTTTTTTCATTAAATTGTAAGGTTCTAAATCTAAACCAAATTCAAAAACATAACCTAATTTTTTAACTTTTTTTAACCATTTTTTACAATCCTTAAAATTTAATCCTTTTTTTTCGTGTTTTTTTTCAAATTTTATGCAAATTTTATTTAGATTTTTTTTTCTTAAATCATAATTAATTATTAAACACTTATTTTCATATATTTTTTTTAATTCCATTTTTTTATTTTTTTACATAGTTATTAAAGTATTCTTTTGCTGTTTTTTCTGCATCATGTAGGTTTTTAAATTCCCATTGTATATGCTCGTTATCTGTTGGTTTCCCAGTATTTACAAAGAATTTATTGTTGTTTTTTTCAATATAACAGATAATTTTATTTTTATTTTTTAGTTTTTTTATAATCATGTTTTTTATTTTATTTTTATTATTATTAAGCTTACTGCAAAGAATACAATAAACCAGAAGAAAATTAATTTTAAAATTTCTATTGTTTTTTTATGATCTTTCATGTTTTTTATTTTTTAATTAAAGAATTGAAAAAATCCTTTTTCTGTTTTTAGTGTTACTTTTTTATTTTTATGTAAAATCATTTTAAAAACTTTTTTTATAGTTTTAATATTTAGTTTTTCACTTTTATATGTTTGCGAACCATTACCAGGAATTGAATTTTGACAATAAGAAACAAATATAAACTGTTTTTTAAGCTGTTTTAATGTTATTTTAGGCAACAAATCACAATAATTTTTTAAATCGTTTAAATCTAAATTTTTAGTCATTTTTTTATTTTTTAGAATGAAAAATCATTCACTAATTGCCTTTTTTATAGCTAATGAATGATTTTTAAGGCTTCTTTTTACTGCTCGTATGCTATTAGATCGTAATTATCTGAATAAGCCAGAAACCCGCCTTTTTTTGATGGAATTATTTTTACATAATGAGATAATTTTTCCCGTAATTCCGTATTTAATAAATTACTATTTTGTTTTTTTATGTTAATTATTGAAGAAACTAAATTTTCTATTAATGAATAAGAATTATAATAAGTTTCTTTTTCTTCTGTAATTACGTTTTTTACTATTGTAGTTTTTTTCATAATGTTTTTTTTATGCGTTTATATCTGTTAAATAATATTGATTTACATTACTAATGAAATTATAAATAATTATTCCATTTTGCTCTAAAATCATATTCCAGTAATGATTTTTATTTGCCAATTCTAAATTTTCAGTTTTAGTGTAATTTTTTGTATTAAAAACACTGTAAAACGTTTTTTCTGTTACTTCTATATACATGATTTTTATTTTTTATAGTTCTAAATATTTAATTTCTCGCATTGATTGAAGCAATATAATTTGTTTTATTTGGTATTCAGTAGCAGTCAATTTTTTAGAAGCAATATTTAATGCTAATTTATCGTTAAATTGTAAATTTTTTACATTATTATACAAATCAATATTTTCTAATTGAGAAGAAGAAAGAAATTTTTTTACATGATTATAATAAAAAGTATAAATTATATTATTTTCTTTATTTTTTAATAGTGTTTTTAGTGTTAATTTTGTATATTTTTTGTCAGGAGTAAGGCAAACAATAAATTTATAATTTTTATTTATTAGATTTTTAATTTCTGTATTTTGCATGATGTTTTTTTTTATATGTTTTTAACGTATTTTTTTAGTCCTGTTAATGTTTTAAATTGTTTAGTTAAGTTGAAGCCTATTAAATGAAATAATTTGTTATTAGGTGTATAATGTACCATAAAACCGTTTTTTATATAATAATTTCTTTTAGACTGTTTTAAAATTTTAGCTATTGGATTGAACATGTATTTTTATTTTTTAAATTAATATTTATTTTATTGTGCCTTATAAAAGAATCGAACTTTAACAAACTATTATTTTATTTGCTACCATATAAGGCAAATAAACAGTTTTAAAACATGTTTAGGTTTTTTTTGTATAACTTTAATACTCTGATATTAAATTTGTTTTTTGATCCTTTACAGTACATTTGTAGCCGTCATATTTAAATGCGTAACTCATGGAGTTACTTGTCTTATTCATAAACCATTTTAAAACGCAAAAATCATTTTTTTGATCTTTGAAATAAATTATTTCTTTATGATCTTGAAAAACTGTATAAGTGTATAACATAGTTTTATTTTTAGGATTATTTTTGGGTTTTGTTGCTGCTGCTATTTTTTCGAACATATTTTAGTTTTTAGTGTTATTAATTTTTATTGTTTCAATAATTATAGGAGAATCAGAATAGGCAAAAGTTATTTTTTCACCTCTTAAATAAGCATAAAACTTTGCACCTGTTAAATTATTTTTGTTTTTTAATGTTAATTTATGCAAATTATATTTTTTAGAAAAACGAGGTTTTGAAACAGGTATTAAAATGGTTTCTTTAGTTGTTAAGCTGTTAAAAGCTGATGAAAAAGTAATTAAAATTGTATTTTTATTTGTAATTTATAAAAAAATTTTTTTTGTAATTGTCATGGTTTAGTTTTTTTGTAACATTAATTTAACATTTTCTTTAATTTTGTTTTTATGATCGTAGCACGTTAATAATATTTCTAAATTGTTAATAGTTAGATGATGTTGGCATGTACCATTAATATGATATTTAATTAAATGTAAAACAGAATTTAATTTTTTTTGAATATCTTTTTTTGTGTGTACATCTTTATCAAAAGTAATTTTAAGACAGTTTTTAACGTGATCTTTGCCATTGGTTAAAATCCTTACTTTTGCCTTCTTGTAATCGTAAGCATATATGCGGGGTAAATAAATCCAGTTTTCGTCATATTTAAAATTGTCTACATAGCATGTAGATACTTTTATGGATTGATTTTTTAATAACTCCTTTGCAAGTGAATTGTAGCTAGTATGTTTCATGTTTTTAGTTTTTAGTTGTTTATTATTGTTTAAAATCGTTTGTACATCTTTGAGAAATGTATATGTTTGAGAAAAAAGGGATTATTCTATAATTTAAAAGCATAGATTTTTTTTCTTTTCTATATTCTTTAAAGGTTTTAAAATCTTCTGAATTTATAATATCTACAGTTTCAATAGATGAGTTATTTTTAATATTAAAGTATTTTACCATGTTTTTAGTTTTTTGTAAATTTAGTTATAAATGTATTGTTAATCGTTAAAGAAGTGTTAAAAACTAATTAGATAAATAAAAACTAATTAGATGAAAATTTGAGTTTCTAACCGTTTTACAATAATCTAAATTGTATTTTTTTAGTTCGTTTCTGTAGACAAATAAACAGTTATTAATATATAATTTTTTGTGAATTTTAGCCATATTTAAAGGCAGTTTACAAAGTATGTTTCTAATTGATAAACCATTGTAAATAATTTTATTAGTATTCATTTTTTTGTGTTTTTAAAGTTTATTTTTAATACTTAAAAGTTCACTTAAATAATAAACATTTGATTTTTTAATGTTTAGATTAATTAAATTTTTAAAATCTAATTGAGATAAATTTATTTGATTTTTTAAAATGTTTCGGTAAAACTCTGCAAAAGAATAAAGTTTAGATCCTTCGCAAAGTTTAATTTGTGATTTTAAAAATATATTTAAATTGATAAATTTTATTTTATCTTCAATTTCTAATATCTCAAGTTTTAAAGTTTTTAAAACACCATGTAAAAAAGGAGGTGTATTTTTTAAAGTTTTAAAATTTTCTAATTCTTTGCTTTTAATATCTTTAAAAGTGTTTAGATCCGTTAAACTGTAGTTTTGTAAGTTCATTTTTGAGTTTTTAAAGTGAATAATTATATTTTCGCGCCATTGATAAAGCAATCAATTAAAACAGCAGCAACAGCAACAGCAATAAAAGAAATGCAAATAAATTTTAATACGTGTAATAAAGTAATTTTGTACATGATTTTTAATTTTAAGTTAATTTAGTTACCTGAAAGGGAAACGATCCCAATTTTATACCATACAGGCAAACGTTTGCTTTTTCGGTTTCCTACTAAGCTACAAAGATTCTGTTTTGATCATTGACAAAACAGCTTTAAGTACAAAGGAGGCTAAAACCTGACAAACCCAATAAGAGAAAGAACGAAGTAAAAAAGTAAATCTTAATTACATTACAAAGATACAACAGTAATACAGTTATAAACGTTAAAGAAATGTTAAAATATATAATAATATTACTAAATAAGTAAATTAAAACCTTATAAGACAACAAAACAAACTAAATCTATAACATAATGTTTAATTTTAAACAAATAACACTACTTTTACACTAATAAATAAAACATGAATAAATAAATAAAAAATAGTAAAAAGTTTTAATTTGTATCTTTCCTGCTCCTGCTCATTGATAAAGGTTAAATTATAAGAAGGTAATAAGACAAATAAACATAAGAGTAAAAAACAATTTAAAACAGAACCACAACCAGTAAAACAATTAGATCATAATTAAAGCAACAAAATTAAAAAGGTATAAAACATTCCGCCCATTGATAACTGTTAAACAACCATAAGAGAGAGAAGAGACAAACAAAACATAAAGAGAAACAACACAACAAAAAACAAAGCAAACGTTTTAAAAGTTTTCTCCTGCTGCAATTCTCCTGCAATAATAAAATAACTTAATTAATCAAATATATGAAGAAGACACAAAAACACACAAACAAACTACAAACCTCAAAAAATACGGGTGCTGCCGTCAAGTCAATAACAGACAGGGATAAACTGATCATTGATAACTATTTAGAGACTTTTAACAAGTCAAGGAGTGTTATGGATGTAATGCCAGAGATGAAGCACCAAAGCCAAGCCAACCACCTGTTTACCGCCATATGGGATAAGAAGGAGGTACAAACATACATCAAGGAGCGAAGATCATACCTAACAAGCCAACGGCCAGGCTTAACAATTTACGAGGTAGCGCAGGAACTACAGAATCAAGCTTATAACGATGTCACAGAGGTACTAGCATGTAAGACCGAGGAAGAGCTCAAAGACTTACCAGCAAGCACGCGTAGACTTATACAAGATTACAAGATTACAGAGCGAACAGAGACAGACAGAGCAGGAAACCAGATTAAAACTAAAGATTTCACCTTTAAATTTGTAAATAAATTAGATGCACTAAAGGAATATAACAAAGTTACTGGCATGTATGCAATCGATAATAGCCAAAAACAAAGCAATATAGACTTATCAAAGCTAGATCCTTCCTTACAATTAGCATTACTTAAGGCATTTGAACTGCAAAAAGATAGTTAGATTACATAATCCGCAACAACCGACCGAGCCAGTACACGAATAACGCAATAAAAAGTACAAAATACACACAATAAAGCAAAGTAAGACCCAAAACAACACAAAACAACACAACAAACAGAACCAACACACACAAACAAAGATCCAAAGCATGACGAACGAAGGGAAAGAGGACATACCCCACCCTGAAACGTGGGAGAGCGAGCGTCTTCACCCCCACACATTAATTTTTTTTCTTTTCCCAATTTCATATCGTTTTTTTTTATTATATTTGTAACATAGTTTTTCATATCTTTATTTTTATTTTAGTTTTCCCAATCTATTTATTTAGGTTGGGTTTTTTTGTATTCTGAAAAATTTTTTGGGTTACTTGTAGGATTGTTGGTGTAAAAGTAATATATTTGTGATTATTATATAAGTTCTTTGCTTGAAGATAAACGATAACGTGTTCTAATGTCGCGAGTGATGCAAGTTAAATTCTTGTGGTTATCAAACTGTATCAGCAGTTGTGTTTATTGTAGAGGTATTGATGACCATAACAAAACTTAATCACGCATAAGGTCAAAGGAGATGTGAGGTATTCCATAACTGAAATTTGGACAAAGAACTTTTAAATTAACAATTAAATATAAATAAGATGAGTAAAGATTTGAAAAAAGTAGAGGAAGTAAAAGATCTATTAAGTGAAGAGCAAAAAAGAGCGTTAGGTGTTTTAATTCAAGCAGTTAAGATTGCAACAACAAAAGGTTGTTTTGAATTAGATGATGCGGTTGTTATTGGTAATGCAAAAAACTTTTTAGAAGAACTAACAAAATAACTTATGAGTATAGTAAAAGTTTTAGACTTTTTTAGATACGAGTTAGCTTTGGAAGATACTAGTGGTGAGGATTTCGCTACTAGTATTGGAATGAGTTACGCAAGTTACAAGAATGTAATTCGAGATGGCTCTTTGGTAGTTCCTAAGTGGGTTTTGGCTTATTTGTTGGGTAAAGGGTATTACTTTGAGGGTAATTGTTTGTTGGAAAAAAAATCCGATGCTTCGCATCAGGTGTGTGTTTGTAATGCAGATGACGAGTTGGTTTCGGATTTCAGTAGCGATGCTTATGATTCTGCTAAGTATGATTATAAATACGATAACGAGTAGTTAATGAGGGTGTTTGTTTTAGTTTTATTATTTACATTTTCATCATGCCTTACGGCAGAAGAGGATGTTGTTTATTGCGACTGTACGGAGGTAATGTATTATTTAGACAAAAGAGCCACCGTTACTGAATTAGAGGGTTGTTATAGTGATTTTGAGATACAAGACTTTAACTACCTTGATGGTAGGATTAAAAGAATAACATGTAAGTAAAAATATGAATATGAACGGAATAGTTTTAATATTAGCAACACTTTTAGTTATAGAGTTTTTAAGATGTTACCAAGATAAATAGTTATGACTGTAGAAAAAAAAGCGAAAGATTTAGTAAATAAGTTTTTAAGATTATCTGAAACATGTAGTTGTTTAGAGTATAATTGTATTTGCTTTACTGTTTATAAAGATAAGGCAAAGAAAATGTCTTTAATATCAATAAAAGAAATAATGGAAACACAGGATAATGTTTGGGAGAATACAATAGAATATTGGAATAGTGTTAAAAAAGAGGTTGTTAAATTGTAATATTAATATTTATTTGCCATTGTTTTTAATAAATTAAAAATACAACAAATAAAAAAATTATATCTTTGTTCAAAATAATACAAAGCAATAATGGCTAAAAAAATTTATATTTCAGGTGCTTCATTTATAGTGCAAGACACTATTAATAATGTTGTAGATATCAATGAACCATCAAAAGACATATACTTTGACAATAGTATGTTGAATCGTGGATTTATTTCAATTACACAAAAGGATGGCTCAAGGAGCGTAGATAGTTCAATTGGTGCTAAGATACTAATTAGTGATGCTCAAGATGAATCAGGTAACGAATTTACATTAGATTCTTTTAGAGAGTTTATGAACTCCGAAGTAGTTTTTACAGGAGATACTGTTTATAACAAAATTAGTAAATCTAACAGTACCGCTACGTTGTTGGATTCCAACGAAGAGTTTATAGGTAAATGGGAAAACGTAGTTGCATGGACTTCTGTTTCTATTGCAGTATTAGGAAGCATGGAGACTGATGGTACTTTGTTTTTTGACTTATCTACAAATGGTGGTGAAACTTTTGTTCCTTTAGCAACACCAGTAGCTAATACAAACTTTAATTTACCTAAGATTCTAAATATTGTAGAATCACATGTTAGAATTAGGTACGTTAATGGAACAACTGAACAAACAGGTTCTTTCTCAATTCAAACAAAATATAGTAAGGGTCAACAAATTGCGTTACTAGAAACTGTTGATGGATTGGTTAATGGTGAAACACCAACAACTGTAATAAAATCAGTAGGAGTTGGTCAAGAGCCAAATAATAGCTACTCTAATAGCAAAAGTACAGGTGTAGACCCTTCAAATAGCACTATAGTAGCACTAGGTTCTAACGAAGTATTTACTGGTGAATGGATTTCTACACAAGGTTTTCATGGAGTAATTGTACAAGCTTCTGGAACTGTAGATGGACAAGGTGGTGTGTTGAATTTAGAGTTTTCTAACGATATGGTAAATCTGACAGGTGGTGCTGGGATTTCAATTAAAGTTGTTGATTTAACAACAAACAGACCAAATACTGTAGGTGTAGTTGATAAATTCTTTAGGGTAAAATACGTAAATAATGGCATTGCTCAAACAACTTTCTCTATAAACACAATTTTAAGTACAGAAAGGTATGATTTAACATCTAATACCAAGCAAATATTAAATGATAATGAAGACGTAAGATTAGTTAGAACTGTATCTGATTTAAATACAGATAGAAACACTGGTCTATTAAGCTATGAAGAATCAAAAAGAAAAACAGGTATTAACAATGCAGTAGGTATATCACCTCAAGCTATTTGGAGTTATAGTGAGAATTGGATTCCAAATGAAATATCCAATGAGAAATTAAGAGTGAAATCAGGAGGTAACTTAAACGATACTAGTGACGGATCTGGCGCAAGAACTATTGAGGTTACTTTCCTTGATGAAAATTTATTAGAAGTTACAGAAACATTAACATTACAAGGTTCTTCTGCAAGTGCAACAACTTCTGCTAATTGCTTTAGACTAAATGAAGGGATTGTAAAAACGGTAGGTACTTATACAGGAGCAAATACAGGTGATATTGTTTTAGAACTAACAGGAGGTAATATTATGGGTAATATTGCTGCTGACATAGGAAACTTGCATCAAGCGATAACTACAATACCATCTAACAAGACGGTTTACATAACAGATATTTATGTATCGGTTGGTCAATCGAATAGTGCTGATGTTAAATTGTTTTTTGCAAATCAATCTGATGATGTTACATCTCCTTTTAACTCTAAAATATTAGAATGGAGTATTTCTGATTTTTCTGGTGCTGAATTATTTAAGTTTGACACACATTTAAAAGTTAATCCAAAAACAGATATATGGTTTGAAGGACTTAGAATCACAGGAGGATTAACCGCAAGAGTAAGTGTAGGTATTAATTATTACACTATATTAAATAATTAATACAGTACAATTAATTATTATTTATTAAAAAAGGTTGTTTTTGTTGCTTTATGTAACATAGCGACCTTTTTATTGTTATATAAGTTAAGTTTTTTCTTTTTTTATTGAATTATTCTGCTAACTTTGTATTTGTAGAGATATGCTACTTATTACAATCTGTTAATATTCAAATATTTAAACTAAAATATAAACTATGAAAATACTTTGGTTAGATGATTTAAGAAATCCTTTTTTAAATGACGAAGGAAGACTACCAAAAGAAAAAGGAACTATTTATTGGGTGTTAGATTACAATCAATTTGTTTCTTGGATAGATAAAAACGGACTTCCTGATATTATATCTTTTGACCATGACTTAGCAGAAGAACACTACACCCCCGAATACTTTTGGAACGATTACGATGAAAGCAAAAAGTTTCAAGAATGGAAAAGTGGTAATTACAAAGAGCATACAGGAGAGATTTGCGCTAAATGGCTTGTTCAGTATTGCGTTATTAATAAATTACAACTTCCTAAATGCTATGTTCACTCTGCAAACCCTGTAGGTGCTGATTTTATTTTAAATGCTTTAAAAAACTATAAAAATGATTAAGAAACTATTTAATTGGATTAAAAAATTAATTAAAGAGAAAGATGGTAAGATTCATAATTATCATCAATTTAAAAATACTTATGTTAAATATGGTAATAACCAACCTAAAATAAAGTTAAGGTCTCATTTATCTAAGTTGGCAAGTAATCTCAATGACATAAACTACAAAGGATATGCTCAAAACAGAATAAGTCTAATTGAAGAGTTTGAGTACGGAGGTTTAAAATCTGTTGGTAAGTTTGCGGATAACGAAATAAACATATTTGTAGAGAAATCTAAAGAAAAAAGATAATGGGAAACATACAAAATGATTTTTTTGACAAGGTAGTTACGGACACTTTAGTTGATATAAAGGAATTGCTTTTAGTAAAAGGAAAGGAATACCAAAGAAACAACGATGTTTACCATAACTTTAATCAAGGAGCAAGAGTTAAGGGCATTACACCAGAAAAAGCACTTGATGGATTTCTTTTAAAACACGAGATTTCTATTATGGATATGACAAACGATATAGATAAAGGAATACTGCCATCTATTGAAAAGGTAGAAGAGAAATTTAATGATAACTTAATTTATTTGCTTATAAAAAAAGCAATGATACTAAACAGACTAAGATAAGGTATGACACCAAAACAAAAATCAAAACAATTAGTTGATAGTTTTTTTAGATTAACAAGTGTTAAAGACAATATAGTAGATGTTATAAAAGACTCGGCTATAGCAAAAAAATCTGCTTTAATATGTGTAAATGAGATAATTCAAAGTCAAGAAGATTATGGAGGAAATAACATCTATTCTTGGAAAAAAGTTAAGAAAGAAATAATTAAACTATAAACAAGTTACAAATGGAGAACAATTTTAAAGAATTAAACGAAAGAGTAATTAATTGGGCAGATGGAAAAGGAATTTTACAGAAAGCAACACCAATATCACAGATTCATAAAACAATAGAAGAGGTTGAAGAGACTTTAGAAGCCCTTTATGCACAATCTTTAAATCAGGAAACTTACATAACCCACAAAGGAGATAATAAGTCAACAAAGGAAGAGATTTTAGATGGATTTGGAGATATTTTAGTTACAATTCTTATTGGTTGTAAGATGCAAGAAATAAACCCCTTAAAAGCACTTGAATTAGCTTTAGATATTATCGAGAAAAGAAAAGGCTCTATGAAGAATGGAGTTTTTGTAAAACAAGATTAATATGATAAAGTTTATAAAAGCATTTAGATTTAAGCCGTTTTTAATACTGTTATACCCTTTAATATGCGTAATTTACACAACGGCTAGTTTATTACTTTATTTATACAGTAAAATTATTTAACAATGACAGAAAATATTAAAGAAGATTTATATCAGATTTACAGAGAGAAATTTGGAGTTGAAGATTTTATAATTTGCCCTTTGAAAAAAGAGTTTGATAAAATCATGTTATTAAAATACGAAATGATGCCGTACTTTTTGGTCTGTGAATTAATAGATATGGGGGTTGACATTACAGACGGAAATGACGAATTGTTTTAAAAATAAATATGAATAACGATATTAGTCAACTACTTAACACATTAGATCCTTTGTCATTGAGAATTAATCTTTTCAAGCAAGGGGTTTTTGATTTTATTGTAGAAGGTGTTGCTGCTAATAGCGAAGGTGATTTTCAAGAAGGTAAAAACGCTTCACACGAAAAACAACGTAGAGCCTTAGAGATATTAACAGACAATGAGCATGATGAGTTTTTATATGGAGGTGCAGCAGGAGGTGCTAAGTCTTGGACAGGTGCTTCTTGGTTAGTATTTGCTTGCTTGGCATATCCTGACACTAATTGGTTTATTGCACGTAACCAATTAAAAGATTTATTAGATTCTGTATTGAAAACAATAAACAAAGTTTGTAAAGAATACGATATTGAAGATTACAATTTTAATGCACAAAAAAATTACATTAAGTTTGGAAACGGAAGCGTTATTAATTTTATAGAGGTAAAGTACAAGCCATCAGATCCAATGTATGAAGATTTAGGTTCAACAGAATACACAGGTGGATGGATAGAGGAGATTGGTGAGGTTCACGAAATGGCTGCTATTGTTTTAGGCACAAGGATTGGAAGACACTTAAATTCAAAATACGGATTAAAGAAAAAAATGTTTATGACCTGTAACCCTAAACAGAATTGGGGTAAAATTAAATTTTACGATAAGCATAAGAACGGAAGTCTTTATGAAGAGAATAAAATATTAATGGACAATGGTAGAAAAAGGATTCAAAGAATATACTTAAACTGTCTTGTTGTAGAAAACCCTTTCATTGAGCAAGATTACATTGATGGATTAATGGCAAAAGCATTAGACCATAAACCTACTTTTGAAAGGCTTTTTAAAGGTAATTGGGATTATGAGGACAATCCATATCAATTAGCGGAACAGGAAATGATTGAAGCAATTTACAACAATGACCATGTTTCTAAAACAAAAGTAAAAGGATATATTACTGCGGATATTGCAGGTCAAGGTAGTGATAAAGCGGTCATTGGGTATTGGAAAGGGTGGGAATTAGTAGAAATTGTTGAGTTTGATAAATCTACTGCATCTGAATTAATAAATGCAATTAAAGTATTAAGGTTTAAATACAGAGTTCCTCAACATAGAGTGGTTGTAGATGCAGATGGTTTAGGATGGGGTGTTGTTTCGTCTATCGGAGCAAAGTCTTTTAAAAACAACGCACAAGCAATTAAAGTAGGTAAAGAAGTGCCTAATTACAAAAACCTACAGACACAATGTCTTTATTTAGTTGCTGATAAGATAAATCAAGGGGAACTATATATAAGTGCTGATTTAAGTACAGACCAAAAACAATACATTAATCAAGAATTGGCACAAATACAAGCAAAAGGAGACCATGACCCTGAAAAGAAACTAGAATGTAAGGGTAAAGCACAAATAAAGCAAGACATAGGTCGTTCTCCAGATTATAGAGATATGATATTTATGAGAGTATTTTTTGATTTAAAGAAAACTATAAGTTTAGTTACTAATTGGAGTTAAAATAAAATTATGATAGATTTAAGATTAGGCAATTGCTTAGAAGTAATGAAAACGATTGAAAGTGGTTCTATTGATTCTATTATAACAGACCCACCATATGGAACAACTGCTTGTAAGTGGGATAGCGTTATAGACTTTGATTTGATGTGGGAACAACTTAACAGAGTAATTAAACCGAACGGTTCAATTGTTTTATTTGGAAGTGAACCTTTTAGTTCTGCTTTAAGAATGAGTAATATTAAAAATTATAAATATGATTGGGTGTGGGAAAAAACACAAGCGACAGGACATTTAAACGCTAAAAAACAACCATTAAAAAGTAATGAATTAATATCTGTATTTTATAAAAAACAATGCACTTACAATCCTCAAAAATCACAAGGACACAAACCTATGAATAGTGGTGTTAGAAAACTTTTGGTACAAAATAAAACAGAAGTTTATGGCAAAGCAACAAAAGAATTACCTTTTGGTGGAAACACAGATAGATTTCCAAGAACAAATATAATTTTTAAAAGCGATAAACAAACAAACTACAAACACCCAACACAAAAACCTTTATTATTAATAGAGTATCTTATAAAAACATACACCAACAGAAACGAAACGGTTTTAGATTTCACTATGGGAAGTGGAACAACTATGGTAGCATGTAAAAACTTAAATAGAAACGGTATTGGCATAGAAATGGATAAGGATTATTTTAATATAGCAAAAGAAAGATTAAATAATGTTTAATTTTAAAAAATATGTATTAAATCTATACATTAAATAATTATTACTATCTTTGTAAGATAATAGTACTCTTATATGTCTAAAGAATTTATTGAAGCTAAATATAATAGTAATTCGCTTGACGTTGCAGTTAGGCAATATAATCAACTCTCATATTTTCTTCAATCACAGGTTTCAGAAGATGTCAGAGAGGATTACTTTGAAAAATATGTAGAAAGAGGTCACTATACTAATGATATATTTCTTAATTGGGTAAAAAGCGTTTTCAAGACAGATAACTTTTTGTCTTTCGCTAAATATTACAGAAACCCAAACCCATCATCTAAACTTATTAATACAAGAATAAAAGAACCATTAAGTAGAGTTTTCTTTTCAGAAGACAGTTACTTTAATTACGTTGTTAATCAACAGTATATTGAGTTCCCACAAGAATTAAATGATAATTTTGAAGAAAGACTATTTGATGCTGTATTGTTTAGATACAATGATATAATTGTACACGATTTATTTGAAAACAACAATCCTTACAGAGAGTTTGTTTCTATTAAAAATGTTGTTTCAATTAAAATGAACCATCAAAAAATATCACAAATAGCTTACACCGCTACTGCAAACATTGACGGAGAAGAGGTTGTAGGTTATGCATACATTGATGATAATAAATATTGCTTTTTTAACAAAGAAAAAGATTTAGTTAAAGAAGAAAATCACGATTTAGGTTTTTGCCCTGCTACATTTGTGGTAGATAGTTCTTTCGGGAACGATATGATAATAAAAGAATCTACTTTTTCTTATTTAAAAGCTGACTTTGAAGAGTATTGCTTTTTAAAGACTTTACAAAGAATGGTAGATGCTAATGGTACTTTGCCTATAACCGTAAAGATAAAGACTAATGAAAAGTCTAATCAATACGAAGACTTTGATAACAGAAGTGGTGAGCCAATGTCTATAGACCAAATAGGTAGTCAGGTTTCTAATGAAGTACGTTCTACATCAGGTAGTGGAAAAGGCTCTGTTTTACAGGCAGGTAGTGTTATAGAAACACCTCCTATTGAAAAGACAGATGGAAGCATAGATACTGAATTTAACAAGAACTTTTTAACCTTTCATTACGCTCCAATTGAAGCATTAGAGTTTTTGGATAAAAGGATAAAATCTGTAGAAAAAGATATTATATTAAGTTCTATCGGAGATTTTTCAGAAGGTTCTGCTAAGGGTTCGAAAAGTGATGTAGAGATAAAATCTAGTGATATTGTTTCTAAACAAGATAAATTAAGGTTTTTATCTAATACTTTAAGTTCTTCTAGGGCTTTAAGTGATAAAGTAATGTTATCTTTAGCTTACGGTAAAGACAATGTAAAAGTAGATGTGTTTTATGGAAGTGATTTCTTTTTAGAAACTCAAGACAAGCTTTATGAGATGTTTCAAAACTCTCCCAATGCTATTGAGCGTAAAAACATTTTAATTAGATTGTCGCAACGTAGAAACATGTTTAACAAGGAGAAATCAAAGAGAGAAGTGTTGCTTTATAAGTTAATGCCATATACGAGTGATAAAGACTTTGAATTAGCAGTTGATAATGGAAGAATATCAGATGTTAACTTTGAATACCAATCAAGATTTTCTTATTGGGTTTCAAAGTTTGAATCTACTTATGGGAATATAGTTATATTCTATGATAATTTAGGAAAAGCAAAAGAAAGTGAAAAGATTATCTCAATAGATAATTTAATAAACAGTTTAATAATAACTAATACTAATTTTAATAAAATAACCAATGGGAAAGAAACCAATAGTTAAGTTAAGAGTGTTTAGAGGTAAATCTCTAAGTTTTAATGAAGATAGAACAATTCAAAATGAAAACCAACTAATATCCGTAGAGCATGGAACTATACTATGGAAATTAACAATGAAAAATCTACCTATCAATGGTTACTGTAAAGTATCTGTAGAGAAAGTATTTATTGATGATAATGGTGAGTGGAAAGAAGATGTTGATAATGTAGGTATTTATGAAGCAGAGATTAAATCCGCTTTAAACCCTAAGCCAGATGTTGCTAAAACAGTAGACCAATTAAGAATTGAGGAATTAGAATCTCAAAACAAAGCTATGATGGCTAAAATGGATGCTTTTATGAAATCATCTACTTCTAATAAAAAAGAGCCTTTAGTTGAAGATAATTCTAATCTTAAAGAGTTGCAGTTGGAGTATTTTACTTTAAAAGGTAAAAAGCCACATCACATGATGAAAGAAGAAAAGTTAATTGAAGAAATTGACAAATTAAAAAACGTATAATAACAATTTAGATACATAAAAAGAATTATGGAATTTACACAAGAATTTATTACAGAAAACGGATTAACAGAAGAGCAAGTAACAGCAGTTACTGGGAAGTTTACAAGCGAATTTATACCAAACTTGAAAAAGGAGTACGATGGAGTTGCTAATACAAATGCAGAAGGCATCTTAACTGGTGCTAGTAATTATGCAAAAGAGAAATTAGGATTTGATTTTGATAGAGATCAAGGAGAGAAAGTTGGAGATTATTTAAAAAGAGCATTAGATTCTAAATTTAGTTCAACTCAATCAGCTTTAGATTTAAGGCAAACTGAAATCAATGAAAAGTTAGCAAACTTTAAAGGTGGTGATGAATACAAGTTGCAATTGGAAGAAATGAAAAGTTCAAAAGACTTGTTATTGCAAAGAGTTGCTAAGTTAGAGCCTTTAGAGGGTATGGATGAGAAGTATCAAGGAGCAACAACTGAATTAAGTAAGTTAAAAACAGAAGTAGCTTATGGTTCGGTTAAGCCTAATTTTCCAAGTGACGTAAATAAGTTTGAAGCAAAAGCACAATGGGATTCTTTTAAGAAAGATATTGAGCAAAAGTACAATATTGAATTAGTAGACGGAAAGCCCGTTGCTATTGATAAAGAAAACGAACACAAAAGATTTGACTTAGAAGAATTAGTAAGTCAAGATAAAAACATCTCTGAATTGTTAAAGGGCAGACAACAAGGAGGAACGGGTGCAAGACAATTAGATTACAAAGAGGTAGAAGGAGTGCCATTTAAGATTCCTGAAAACGCTACTAGTGAAGATTTAAGTTTAATAGTGAGAGAACAAGTATTAAAAGAAGTCAGCGATATCACAAGTAAAGAATACTCTAAGAGATTTGGTGAATTGTACGCAAAAGTGAGATTAGCCCAAAAAAAATAGCGAAAGACCGCAAATAGTGAACATAATTATTAATTTTAAATTTTAAACAAATGAGTTTTTTAAACGGAACATTATTGAATGACTTGCAGTCTGACCAAGCTACAAATGAAAAGTATTTTTCAGAACTTGGTGTTATTGATGCAGTAAAAGCTTCAACACCAAGCGCAAATTACATTCCACCAAGTATTAAGGCTTCTTTAGCTAGTATGTCTTCATTGAGAAATGCAGAAATACCAGTTATTAAAGACCAAGCAGTAACAGTTGTTACAACTCCAGGATTTGAGTATATTCCTTCAAATCTTCCAGAAAGTGACAAGTACTTTTTCCAACCATACGATGTATTTAGTGGAATGAGACATTATCCTTCTGCAAATGCAAACAACATGTTGGATTCTGAATTTCAAAGTAGAGAGGTACTTAAAAACGTACTTTACGAAATGGGTAACACAGTTGAAGGTATTTTATTGACAAGCCTTGATTCTCGTAAAACACAAGTATTAGGATCTACTGAACAAGTTTCGGCTTCAACAGGAGATTATGCTTTTGATACAACACCAGATATCTTAAAGGTTAAAAAAGCAGCACAAGAAGAAACTATGTTTTATTCTTTGGAAGCTTTAATGGCTGCTAACGAGGTTGCAGGTAACTATAGAATTGTTACTAACAGAGCAGGTTTAGCTAGACAAAAAGCAGAAGCTTTAAAGTACGGAGCAGGAAATGAGAAAAACCTACAAGCTTTAAACTTTTTTGGAGCAGACAGGATGCATGAATCAGGTAATATTTCTTCATCAGCTAAATTTGATGGGTATTTATTAAGAGATGGTTCTATTGGATGTGTAGAGAACTTTCCAGAAGACTTTAGAGCAGGAACAGAATTTTCAGGTAAAAAATGGAGTGTTTCTGATATGGATTTACCTTTCGTAAACATGAGAGCAAATATCTTTACAGACAAAAACGCTACTGATGCAACATCTTTAATTACAAGCGGTACAGATTCTAACTTAATTATGACTCATTTCGAGGAAATGGCTATTTGGGTAAGATTTTACGTTGTTTACAGATATAACTCTGATTTAGGTACTAGAGTTAACGACATCGTTAAGGTTCAAGGTCTTTTATCATAATTATTAATTTTAAAAACATAAACAATGAGTGCAAATTATAAAACAGACGTATTAGGTAGTAATGCACCTATTAAAAAGTCTTTAATAGAAACAATTGTAGCAAGTGTTGCTTTAAATGCAACAGATGGTGGTACTAAGTTTTTGGTATCAACAGATGCGTTAGTAATAACGCTTCCTGCTACTAAAAAAGGAGTTGAGTTTACAATTATAAATAGTGGTGCAGACGGAAACAACGTTGTTACTATTTCTCCACAAGCTGGTGATGCTATTATTGGTAGTATTGCAAATTCTGCTGCTGATTCAGTTTCGGGTGGTGCAGATGGTAAGGACATTATAAACACTAAGTCTACTGCTAATAAAGGTGATAGAATCACTTTAATTGGAGATGGAGATGCAGGTTGGTATATTGTTGATGGAGTAGGGATTTGGGCATCACAAGCATAACTAGTAAATAACAAATAGGTCACATGGTTTTAGGAATTTCAGAAGATTATACAGTAGATATCGAGTTTGACTCAAATTTGACAAATATCCCAAGTTCGGGATTGTATATAAATAGTGGGGTACATCCATCTATAACTAATGAAAATATTTTGGAATTTCTACCAAAGACCGTTATTACTTTTGCTGAATGGAGCAGTTCAAAAACCTATGCAGTCTTTACTGAAACACGAAACAAAAAGGACATTGTTTTACATGACAGTAAAATTTATCAATCTATAAAATCAGGAGTTAATCAAAATCCAAGTGATGAAGATTCTGAATATTGGTTAGAAAGCAATATGGAATCTTTAAAGATTAAGAATTTTATAGAAAAAGTAAAAGACAGAGTTTATACTGATTTATCATTAGATAAAAGGTTAATAAATAACCAATTTATATATGATAATGGTAAAAACCCTACTACTTTACTGAACAACTATGCAGGTTGGGTAATTGAACCGAAAGGAAGCGACTATGTTTCTTTCAGGATAAATCAAATATCAATACAAAAAGACGGAACGACACCGATTAATTTGTATATTATTAATCAAAACACCCTTGTAGATACAATAACAATAACTCCGAATAATGGTGAGTTAAATTTTGTTAATACAGATATCGTTTTAAGCGGTAAAGGTGCTTTTAAATTATTAATAGATAGTACTGATGTTTATGTAGGTAATGGAAACGTAGACCCTAAAAGGTTTGATGGATTTGTTGCATACACTGCAATCGGAACAGGAGATTCACCTGAAAGTTCTAAATACACTTATAGCACTTATGGCAATGGCATAGGGTTAAATATAACAGCGTATTTAGATTCTAAAGTTTATATTGATAATAACTTGTCTAATTTCGGCTCATTTATAAGGGCTACATTTGAGTATATGGTTTTCCAAATGTTTATGCATAATTCTAGTAACGCAAGTAATAGAGTGCAAAGACTACAGATGGCTGACAATATTCTTATGGCTGAACTAAAAGAGGTTAAAGCAGATACGGTTGTTAGTAGATATATGAATGAAAAAAGTAAAGCGATTAAGATGTTAGAAAAAACATTTGACACGCAATTAAAAGGTCAAGGAGGATTAACCACAGAAATAGGCTCTTTATAAATGAATAATCTATTAACGTCAGCAGAGGGATTAAGTTTAGCTATTCAATCAATTCAAGAAGAATTGTATGATGCTTTACCTGATTTTTGGTCAGGAGATATTGAGGGATTTGGAAAGGTATATAAAAACATTGAGAATAGTTTTAATGATATACCCACGTACTACAAATCTGCTAAAATATTTATTCCAGAAGTTTACAATTCTAATACTGGTAATTATGAAGATGTTTATTACAATGACAGAAAATCTTGTGTATTTTGCTTTTTAATAAGCGACAAAGACGAAACGGAAGACCAAATTTTATTTAAAAATAAGGTTAAAGTTGTTTTCATGGTAGACTTGAAAAAGATATACCCAAGTGAAAAAGAAAGGCAAGACGCAAAAGCACAAAAAGATGTTATTGATATATTAAGGAATATTAATGGTAGTTATGAAATAAATGAAATAGAAAGAGGTATTGATAATGTTTTTAATCAATATACTACTTCTAAAATTAGGTTTAACGACCTTCAACCTTTGCATGCTTTTTCTGTAAACATAGACCTAGAATATTATTTAACCGATAAATGCATATAATATGGAGAAAAAGAAAGGTTCTACAGTAACTAAATCAAAACCAAAAAAGGTTATTGAGAAAGTTGTAGAAAAAGTAAGACCTAAATTAGTTAAGAAAAAGTACACTTTAATAAATAATATTTCTGTAAATGGAAGTGTTTATAAAAAAGGTAGTACATTTGAACTAACCAAAGAAGGGAAACAATATTTTAAACAACAATTTTATATTTAAAAAACAATGGCAACAATAGCACAAATAACAAATTTAATAGATTGCGGTTTAGCTGCAACTTATGGTACAGGTAGTATTGGTTGTAAGGCATTTTTCAGAAATGTATCTTCGGCTTGGCTAACCCAAAGAGGTTTTAAATTCGATAAAGCAGAGGTTTTAGACGAAGAGTATATTCAAAAATTACAGGCAGAAGGAAAATTGGTAATCCTAAAAGGAATTACTGCTTTTACTGATAATTCAGAGGATATGGTTACAGAAACCTATGACGATGGAACAGAGCAATTAGTAAGAAAAGGAAAGTATAAATTCTTAATTGAGTTTGTAAATGGACTTTACTACCAAGCTGCTTTAAATTCTTTAAACTCACAAGAAGTTTATGATGTTTCTTTAGTTGATAGCGATAACAACATTTTAGGAACAATGGCACAAGATGGATCTGTTAAAGGTCTTTCAGCAGGTATGATTCAAGTATCTAAATATACTTTTGCAACAGGTTCAGCGGGTTCTAAACAAGGATTAAATATTCAGTTAACAGACCCTAATGAATTAGATGATGAATTTTCTTTTATTAGCGGAAAGTCTTTAGCACCTTACAAACCTAAAAATGCAGATGGTATTAATGAAGTTGTATTGGCTTACACAACTGCACCAGCAGACGGGGCAACTTCTTTAGTAGTTAAAGCAACTATCAAACAAGGCGGTGGTTCTTTTAGTGGAGCAGTAGTTGGAGATTTCTTACTTACAGTAGACGGAGTAACTACAAACCCAACTGCACTATCAGAGGTTTCAGGAACATATACGTTAACCGTATCTTCTAAATCTACAAATGAGGTTTTAGATTTAAGCATATATGATGTTTCAGAAAACAGAGATGTAATTGAGTTAGATAACGCTCTTTACAAGTCAAATACTTTATCTGCAACCGTAGTTTGAGTTCCAGTTCCAACTTTGCTTGATGCTGCGATAGCTTACTATAAGTTCGATGAAACTTCTGGAACGTCACTAAAAGACGAAAAAGGAAGTCACAACGGAACTATTAATAACAATCCAACATTAAATGAAGACGGACTAATTGGTAGGGCTATTCGCTTCGGCAATGGTTCTAGCGACCAATCGGTTAGCTTGTCAGATAGTAATGACTTTAGCTTTACGAATGGGGTGAGCGATAAGCCTTTCAGTATTAGTACTTGGGTAAAACCTTCTGCTAGTTTCGGAAGTATGGTAGCTAAGTATTCTAATACTAATTCTGATAGAGAATATAAATTATACGCTTCAAGTGGAACCGTATTCTTTACTATTCATTCGGAAGGTTCTGAGTCTGATAGACTACTTGTTAGGACAGACGATTCTCCTTTTGCATCAGATAGTACTTGGAGAAACATAATAGTTACTTATGATGGAAGTAGTTTAGAAGGTGGTTTATTAATGTATTACAACGGAGGTCTACAGGAATCAGGATTCGCTATAGGTAATTACGTTAAAATGATTAATACCAACCAAGATGTTATTATAGCAAATCAAACAGGAAATTCAAATGTTAGCTTGAACGCAGAAGTTGATGAGACAGCTATATTTAATAGAGTATTAACTCAATCAGAAGTTAATGAGATTTACAATGGGGGTTCAGGAATGAGTCTTGACTAATGTTGTAATTTTAATTTTTAAAGCACCTAATTAACGTTAGGTGCTTTTTTATGTAAAAATGTTATATCTTTATAAAAAATAATACATGAAAAAAATTCGTAAAAGACTTTACCCTAATGAAGCAACTTTATTAGGATTAGATTTAAACAACAATGACATAGGAAGAGAAACTGCCAGATATCGTTTAGAGGTTTTTCAAGTAGAAATAATAGATAATTTAAGAAAAGAACAAAAATGCAAAAAACAAAAAGTTACACAAAAAAATCAAAATCAACTAAACCAAAACCAAAACCAAAACCAAGTAAAAAATACTAGTAAGACAAGTGCAAACGATTATAAAGAAGAAGAGTTTTTCTTATCTGCATACGATAGAGAAACAAAGAGCATTTTAAGTATTGAGGATTTCTGTAAAAAATACAATCAACCTTTTGAGAATTTAAGTTCTCATAAATTTTTACCGTACCACTACAAAGAACCTTCTTACAATATTGTTTTTAAACCTCAATTAGCAATAAATGATCAATTAGATACTTTTGATTTTGATGAAATTATAAAAAAACATATTAAACCCATAAAGCAAAAACAATATTTTGCAAAAATAGGTGACAAAGATTTTGATTCATTAACTGTCACAGATGTTCATATAGGTATGGATTCTGACATTGACAACAATACAATGTATGAAAAGGAGTGGAATAAAGAGGAGTTACTTAAAAGTGCTGACTTAGTCATTAAGGAAACATTAAAGGAGCAAGAAAGTAGTATTTTATACTTAGATGATTTAGGAGATTTGTTAGATGGTTTTAATGCACAGACAACAAGAGGAGGACATGAATTACCTCAAAACATGACAAATGAGCAATGCTTTGATGCTGCTTTAGAATTTAAACTTAGAATACTGTATGGTTTAATAAATAATTACGATACTATACATTTTAACAATATTTGCAATGACAATCATTCAGGAGCGTTTGGGTATTTTGTAAACGAAGCATTTAAAAAAATAGCAGAGATACAATTTAAAGATAAAGTTACTGTAACAAATCATAGAAAATTTATAAACCACTATTTCGTAGGAGATATTTGTTTTTTAATTTCACACGGTAAAGATGACAAAAGTTTGAAGTTTGGTTTTAAACCTCATTTAGATTTAAAAGGTGCTGATAAGATAGACCAATATTGTAAGCAATACGGTATTTACAAGACCGCTAAGCTAATAATATTTAAAAAAGGTGATAGTCATCAAGCGTTATTTGATATGTGTACTTCTGACGATTTCTATTACTTTAATTACCCTGCATTATCACCAAGTTCTAATTGGATTAAAAATAATTTTAAATTAGGTAGAAGAGGATTTATAAATGAATCTTTTAAAGGCTTAAAAAACTATTTAAAACCTAATTTTATAATAAAATAACCCTATAATTAAGTTTATCGTGTTAAAAACCGAATTTAACAATACATATTATGACAGTTGTTGAGCCTTATTTAATTAATCTTGATGTTATTGAGCGAGAACTTCCCAATGTAGCTAAACAAGCGGTCATTGAAAACAAGGAAAATATAATGAATATTCTTAAATATTCTCAATTGGAATTAGGAATAAAGTCAGACGGAAGTGATGCAGGTGTGTATAGTAATTTAACATCACAGTTTGCAATTGGGCAAGATGTTGTTAAGCCCAAAAATGCAGGAGATCCATATAACTTTCAATGGAGTGGAGGTACTTTTGCCTTTATGGATGTTAAAACCGATGGTAAAGGAGAGTTTGACATATTTTCTACAAGTGGAAAACAGGAATTACTTGAAGAAATATACGGAGAATTGTTTGATTTAACAGAAGAACACAATGAATTTGTTAATATGCAGATAATATTACCATACCTACAAGAATATATTTTAAAAAATATAGTAAAAGTTTAATGTTGTAAATTTTACCTATCTTTGTTTTTAGCAAATCATTTTAAAGGATTTACGAATCTATTACAATTTAAAATATTTAACGACTCTAGTTAAAGACTGCTATTCTTATTAAAAAACCTAAAAACTTATCAATGAGCGAAACACGTTATTACAGAAATTGTAATGAATTATCTGTTTACAATTTTCATAAAATATTAGAAACAAATAACTACGCATATTTAGTGGTAGGATTTGACGAATACGAGAAGATTAATATAAATGAAAAAGAAGCAAGTGATGTTTGGAATTTAATTTACGAAGAATACTGCAAACTAACAGAGGACAATAAGAGTTTATTATATTTTGCAATTTTTCAAGAATTACTTTATTTAAAAACAAGATTTGAAGTTGCTACCACACTACTAAAACAATTATCAAACGGAATAGATGATAAAATAGTTGTGTTAAAGTACATTAATGCATTAAGAGTTTGGAAGTATAAAATAAACAAAGATAAGCCTTTAGATGAAGAATTAGATAGGATGGTTAATCAATTAAAAGCTAGCACAAACAAAATACAGATAAAACAATCTGAACTAGAAGACTTAAATGTTAATAATAGTGATAAATTGTCTCTCATTGAGCAAGTTGTTAAACTTGAACTTGCATTAGGTAAAAACGAAATAGATATTAAAAAAACGGTAGTATCAAAATACATAGCTTTATTTAAAGAAGTAAAGCTTATTAACGAAGCAAGAAGTAAACAAAACAATAAGTAATGAGTAATTCGACAGAACAAGCAATAAAATTAGCAGCAGAAGGAATTGCTAGGTTAAAAACAGAAATGACTGGTTTAAATACTGTTATTTTACAAGGTGCTACAAACTTAAACAGCATGTTGACTTCTGATAAGTCTTCTTTTAAGGAGTTAAATGAATTAATTTTAAAGGTAAATAACTCTACTGCTAAATTAAATGAGAACTCTAAAAAAAAGATTGCAGTTGATAGTCAAATAAAAGTTAAACAAAACGAATTAGCAAAATCTTTTCAGTCTTTACAAAAACAAAGAGAAAAAGAAGGTCAACAAGTAACAAAGTTAAACAAGGCAAGATTAATAGAAGCAGATGCAATTGAGCGGAATAAAAAAGCACTTCAAAATCAGAAGAAAGCGGTCATTGAATTATCAAGACCTTTTAACCAACTAATAGCAAAACACAAACTAGCAAAAAAGGTTTTACAAGATTTAACAGTTAGTCAAGGAAAAAACACTAGAGCAACTAAAAAGGCTCAAAAAGAGTACGATAGATTAAATGAAAAAGTAAACTTAGCTAATAAAGCAACGTCTAACTTTAGTAAAACAGGCTTAGGAGGAATGGCTCGTGGATTTAGAAATCTTTTAGGTGCGTTTGGAGTAATAGGAGGTATTCAGTTATTTGCACAATTTGCAAAACAAGGATTTGATTTAGCACGTAAGTTAGATAGTCTTAATTTTACAATGAAGGCAGTTATTGGTAATGCTGAAATACTAAGAAGAACTCAACTATTTTTAGCAGAAACTGCTGAAAAATATGGAGCATCTATACTTACATTAACAGAAAGATATAATAAATTTTACACGGCAGCAAGGCAAAGTGGTGTTACATTAAAAGATACCGAAGCTATTTTTAAATCATTTACAAAGTCAGCAGGTTTCTTGGGTTTACGTTCTCACGAATTAGAAGGGGTGTTTTTAGCATTAGAACAGATGCTTTCCAAAGGTAAAGTAACAACAGAAGAATTACGTAGACAGTTAGGAGAGAGGTTGCCAGGAGCATTTGGTGTAATGGCTCAAACCGTTCAAAAGTTAAATCCAGATATTGAAGTTACAGTTGCAACTTTAGATAAAATGCTTAGAGCAGGATCAATATTGTCAGCAGAAGTTTTACCTGAATTTGCAAAACAATATGAAAAATCTATTGGTATTGAGCAAAAAGATGCTGTTGAAACCTTAAATGCTTCCATTGAAAGAATGTCTAATTCATGGGTTAAGTTTGTTGGTGATTTAACAAATAGTGAGGGAAGTATAAGTAAAGTTCTAATGTTTACAATAGGACTAGTTGGTGGATTAGTTGATGGTTTAAACTTGTTAAATGAAACACAAGAAGACTTTAATTCATCATTAGAGAATAAAGCTTTTGTTAGTCAAGGTAAATATTTTGATGGTTTAGGTGAAAAAGCATCTAATTACGCTAAGATTACAAAAGAAAATGCAGAAAAAAGAATAAAACAAATTACAAAAGAGATAGAGTTTAATAATAATTTACTAAAATTATTTAAAACAGATTACCCTGCTTATTATAAATTAAGTAGAGAGCATAATAAATCAACAACACAGGCTAATAAAGAAAATAAAAAATTAAATAATAGACTAGCTACTCAAAACGGAATATTAAAAGCAGCTAATATTTACGCAACAGAATCTAATGAGAATAAAGAAGATGCAATAAATAAAGACAGAACAATGGCTGTTGTTTTAGCTGAAAAACAAAAACTACAAGATTCTTTAAATAAATCAACAAAAGAAGAGGCACAAGGTATTTTAAATAAAATAAATATTTTAGATCAAGAATTAAAGGCTTGGACTAGACTAAAAAGATTAAAGGTAGAAAGTTTTGACTTAGAGGCTAATGGAATTGACCTTTCAGAAAAAAAATTATCAGCTTATCAAAAAACATTATTAAAATGGACTGATACTATGAAAAATGCAGAATCAGTCCCTAAACTAGAGCCATTAACAGATAGGGAGCAATCTAAATTAGACGCATATAACAAAAGCCTAACTGAATCATTGGTTAGACTTGATGAATTTGAGCAGTATAAAGATATTTTTAAAGGTGTTATGGGAACTTTTGGAGATGAATTTGACATAGATGTATCTAAGTTTGATTTTATATTTGATAGTTTAGGAGATAAAACAGATGATTTGTTTGATACTGATAAAATTGGACAATGGGCGGATTTATCAAAAGAACTAATTGGAAGTGTTTTAGACGCTAGTTTACAGAGTTACGACATTGAACTACAAACTGCTCAAAGAAATAGAGACTTAATTCTTGAAAATGATTTAGCAACATCTGAACAAAAAGAAGCTGCTAGAAAAAAGTTTGACGAGAAAGAAAGAGATATAAACAACAGAAAGGCAAAACAAGAACGGAAAAACTCTTTAATTAAAATTGGTATAGATACATCTGTTGCAGTAGTAAAAACTTTTGCCGAAATGGGGTTTGTAGCGGGTCTTCCTTTTGCCGCCTTAATGGCAGGAGTAGGTATAGCACAGGCAGCAATAGTTGCGTCACAGCCATTACCACAGTTTGAAAAAGGTACAGGAAATGCACCTAAAGGTATGGCAATTACAGATGAAAAAGGAGCAGAAATACATACAGATAAAAAAGGTAATATAAAAGATTTAGGAAGCAATAAAGGGGCAAGACAGAAATACTTAGAAAAAGGAGATAAGATATTTACAGCAGATCAATCTAAAAATATGTTAGAAGGTTTTGATGAAAACAACTTACAACAAGCTATCTTTGAAATGAACATGTTTGGAAATGGAAACATACTAAACGATAACGTTGTTGACAAGGCATTATTAAATAAAATGGATGCATTAGCCTCTAGCAACGAAATGGTCTGGAGAGAAGTTAAGAAATTAGCATCAAGACCTATATCTATAAACAATAAAGTAGAAATTAAAAACGAAAGAGCGTATTAATGGATAATTTAGAAAGGATTAGAAGCGTACAGTACGAGTTATTTTCTCAAAAATTTGGTAACTTAATTATTCAAGAACCTAAAGGTTGGAGTAGCGACACGGAAAGTTTTAAAAGAGATGCTGATAGTAGGGGTATTACTTCTAAAATAGATGTTGATTTAGAGTTTTTTGGAAACGCATCTAAATATTTAAGAGATGTTTATAACACTTTAGGAATTGAAGAACGAGTTGTTTTAACAAAATACGAAAAAAATAAGTTTTCTTTAAGTGAGGAGTGGGCTATAAAGTATGTTCAAGAGTTGGACTTAACTACTTATAAAATAATATCAAGGACAGGAAACGTTAGTGTTAACGCAAGGGAAGGTGGTTTGTTTTCGGATATAAAAATTAGAGAGAGTGACGAGTATGATTTATTAGACAACTTATCCGCTGATGAAATTGATTTAGGGTTATTAAAAACACAGGTATTTCAACCACTAGGAAGAAAATTATTTGTAGAAAGCAAATTAGAGGGTGGTTATACTGGTTATCGTATAAATGGATTTCCTCACAAAGCAGTAAGTGGTACTAATGATGAAACATCAAGACCGATACCTTTAGAGGTAGTTTACAATTCAAACCCTAAAGACCTTGTAAATCCTTTTAATTCTGATATAAGTTCAAACTTAACAACACCTCATACTTTGTCTTATGAAATTGGAGAAGAATTACAAAGTAGTGATTTATTTTTCTTTAGAGCAGAGCAAGATATTTCCTTGAGTTTAAAGTTAGACTTAAAATATAAAATAACACAAATACAGAAATTAAGGTCTGAAATACAAGATTTTTCTGTAAACTTAATAAAAACAAATAAAGTTGTTGAATCTGATTTAATAAAATCTGTAACTACTTTAATGACTTTTACAGATTTTACTTTAAACGTAGATAAGATTTATGATGATGTATTTGATGTTACTTTATTAAAAGATGAAAGTTTAGCGTTAGTATTTACTTTTAAATCATCTTACGATGGTGGTGGTTCAAGAGGGTTTGTAAACTTTTATTTAAACGTTTTAAAAAGTATTCTTGTAGTTCAAGATAAAACTAAATATGAAGATGATGTTACTATTAGTAGATGCATTAAACCTTTAGAGTTTTTTAATAGATTAATAGCTAAGATTACTGGTAAAAACGGATTAGTAAAGTCTAGTATATTTGAAAATGGAGGTGAATATGAATTTACTGTTATTGATAATGGGTTATTTGCAAGAGGATTTCCTGATTCTTACCCAAATGGAAATGAGCAGGAGCAAAGAATACAGTTAAAATCTTCATTTAAAAATGCATTTGAAAGTTTTAATTACTTAGAGCCTTTATGTTGGTATACCGAATTTATAGGTAATAAAGAATATATTAGAATAGAGAAAGCCACTTACACACAACAAAACTTTATAGGAATTAAATTAGGTAATGTAGATAATATAGAATACGAAAGTTCTAAAATGGATTACTTTTCCAAAATAGAAATAGGACACGATAAAAGCCTAGATTATGAGGAAATAAATGGTTTAGACGAAACTAATGGTAAAAGCGAATTTAGTACCTTTGTAACTAAGAACATATCAGCTTACTCTGTTCTTTCAAAATTTAGGACAGATTCGGTAGGTTATGAATTAACAAGAAGATTGCCTTTTAAATTATACCCGAAAGAAGACAGTAAAAGAGATAGTGATATTTGGATTCACGATGCTTATTCTCTGCCATCTGGGGTTATAACTCATAAAAAATGGGATTATGAAGGCAGATTCACAAGTAAACCAATAGGAATATATGACCCTAATAGTGCATGGAATTTGTGGTTAAGTCCAATGAATAGATTGTACTATGGTCATTCCTATAGTGTAAAAAGAGGTCTTTACCATTACGGTAACAAAAGGATAAGGTTTAACTCTAGTAATGCGAATCAAAATCTAATAACGGAAAAAAACGGACTTGTTCTTTCTGAAAGCGGAAGTATTAAAATATCGGATATTCCCAAAGCAAGAGTTGAAGCTACTATGATTAATTTTAACTTTAACATGAATCAGAGTATTGAAAATATGTTCAAGGGAACAACTAAAATTGAAGGGGTTAATATTAAAAATTACTTTGGTTTAATAGAGTATATTGAAAGAGGTGTGAAAAAATACGGAAGATTAGTTACTTTAGAAAGTTCTGATGAAGCTAAAATAACATTAATAAAAGCAAGATTATAATGGCAAGTACTTTAATTTTAACTTTTAGTGAAACTACGGATGTTTTATTAAATGAAACAATATTTGTAAGAATAAATGACGGAGTTTCCGTAATTAACTTGCAAGAAGTCTTTAAAACACAAAGATTTAGAGTAGGTCAATCCCCTATACCAGACCCTTATGACCCTGTTATTGCGGCTCAAAACTTTTCATTTGCATGGAGGTTGGATTACTACAATACTGGTAGTAACGGCTCTTTAGACGCTACATCTGACTCCAATATTGTAACGATAACACTTAACAATAGTGATTGGCAAATAGAAGAACCAACAGGAACTTCAATTTCAAACAACAGCATTACCTACTCTATAAATAATGAAGCGGTAACTGTAGAGAAATCATTAACCATAGATGAGTATGCAACAAATCCTTCAAATAAGTGTACTAAAGCAAATGTAACATTAACCGCTAAAGGGGGTGACAATTCATATAATATATACATAGATAATGTTTTAGTAGCTTCCGATGAAGAAAGCCCATTTACTTTAGTTGTAGATAGAGGTAGGCAAAGCTCTATTAGAGTTGTAGATATGTCAAATACGAATATAGGGTCTGTTGTCACTCAATCTTTAAGGCGTTTAATCAGCAACGACATAAGTGCGTCTATATTGAACACTTCAAATGGTGCTACAATTAACGTATCTGTTACATTTATATCTTCTGAAATATCATCTTACGAATACTCTTTAGACGATGTAACATATCAAGATTCAAATACATTTACAGGTCAAGAAAATGGATCTTATACTATTTACGTTAAAGATGGTTTTGGGTGTGTTACTGAAAGACAGATAATTGTTGACGGAAGTACTGCTGTTACAGAAACAATATTTGATGTTTCAGAGATAAACTCTTTAAGGTTTTCTAAGTATGATTTAGGTAAAAAGAACCAAAAAAACACATTAAGCAACAACGAGTTAAGGTTAAAAAACTACACTTATTATCAACAATTCTTAGAAAATGATGTTATTACAACTCAATTTAAAACAAATGCAAAGTATATAAACTGTTTTTCTTTTAATAAAAACACAAGAAAAACATTATCTAAAGAAAACGAAATATTATGGAGTGGAGATAAGGAGAATGAGGTATGGTTTAATAAAGGATTAGATATAACAGATAATAGAACCGTAGCCAACGGAGATAATCAACACTACTTAAGTCAGGATATTTTAAAAAACCAAGAAAAAACAATATACACTACTTCTTTTAGATTTAAACCACAGGAATACAATGTAATATCTTTATTAGTAATAAATACAGAGGGTAGTAACGGTGATTATCAAACTAAATTCGATTCAAGAGATAATTCTTTTAATGAAGATTTTATTTTTGGAGGTATGACTTTTATAGAACAAGGTTTCTCGATAGAGGATGATGGATTTATAAGGGTTTTTGTAACCTTAGATATGGGTTCTTCTACCAAGTTTCAGTCTAGGTTTATGATAGCAGATGATTCTTATAGCACTTCTTTTTCAGGAACAAGTGTTAACGGTATTTATACTAGTGGTCTTTTAATGAAAGACTTTCAAGTTCAAACAGGAAATCTAGGCGAGTATGTACAAACAGGCTCTAGTAAAATTAAGACAGAGTCTAGTTTTGGGGATTTATTGACTACTATTAAAAAAACCAATAATATTGGTCTTAAACAAAAGTCTACAAGTACTTACTTTGACTTAGGTAACGGCAGAAGTGGAATATACTTTGGAGTTGTTGATTTATTAGATTATTTAACAGACGAATTTGTAGAAACTGTTAATTATGGTTTTGCACTACCTCAATGGGCTAGTGTAGAAGGTGCTTTGGTAACAATAGATGGAATTGGTCAAGTACCAATAGATGGTATATCTTATTCAGAAACGTACAGTAGCTTTGTTTTGCAATTTAACATTGCATATACAGGAAGCAATATAAATAATAAAATAATTTCAGCAGAATATAATTTACAACCTTATGAGATTTACGAATTTAATGTAAATGTAACAGATGATTTTAATGTAGTTATTGAAGCAGGTGTTAGTAGCAATGATATAGATTTTACATACATATCTGAATGTGTGAAAAAGGTAGAAGACAGTGAGTTTCTTTTCGATATAACATATTGGGATGAAGAAAACAAAGGGGCAATGAACTATCAAACAGGGATAAGACACAAGTTAAGACTTAATGGTTATCAAGACTACATAGGAGAACAGGAAACACAGGGCTATAATGGAGACAAGGAGTTTTACGTAACAGATAATGTTGTTTATGATGTTCAGAAATTTACATTTAATAGACTAAGTAGTCAAATGGCAAGTAAGTTGAGATTGGTCGTTGCTCATAGTAACATACTTATAAACGGTCTTTTTTATAAATTATCAGAAGCACCAGATGTAAGTGGAGATGGAAATTTTAATTTAAAAATATTTTCCGTAAATTTGAAGCAAAGTGGAGAGCAATTCTTGACAACGGAACAAGAGAATATTACAAACACACCAGAAGACGCAGAATTAATCATTGCATTAGCTTCTGCAAAAGAAAAAGGAATTTTATCTTGGACTAAAAATTATTAATATGGCAACAGACACTCAATTAGCACAAATATTACAAATAATTGGAAACTCTAAATTATTTAGCGAATTATCAGAACAAACTGTACTAACAGACGATAGTTTTTTTGCAAGTATAAATACGGGTACAGAAGATGCTAAGAAAATAAAAATACCTTTATTAAGAGGATTTAGCGGAGATTGGAACGCAGATACAAATACACCTAATCTATCAAATGGATCAGGTGTTTCTGGAACTGTTTATAAAATTAATGTTGCAGGTAGTCAGGATTTAGGAAATGGAACTGTAGATTATGTTGTAGATCAACTTATATATTATAATAGTTCTCAATGGGTGAAACTAAGTCAATCTAAAATATCTGACATAACGGGTCTTCGAGAGGAACTAGATACTCTTCAAGAAAATATTGACGCAGAAGCTATTACTAGAGGTGACGCAGATACAACTTTACAAACAAACATTAACAACGTAGAGCAAAGCCTTGAAGATAATGTTCAAGCTGAACAAGATGCAAGGATTGCAGAAGATATTGTTTTACAGGAAAACATAGATACAGAATCAACCACTAGAAGTGATGCAGATGTAGCCTTACAGGGCAATATAGATGCAGAAGCTTCTACTAGACAAAGTTCAGATACTACTTTACAATCTAACATTGATTTAAAAATAGATATTGCAAGTATTGTAGACAACGTAACCGCTGGGGGTTCTGGCGTTCCTTTATCAGCAGAACAAGGAAAAGTGCTAAAAGCTGAAATACTAGCCTTAGAGGGTTCTTTAATACCGCAAGGCAATTGGGATGCAGACACAAATACGCCAGATATTTCAGGAACGACTGAAACAGGTTATTTTTGGATAGTATCGATTGAAGGTTCCACAGATATTGGTGGAATTACTGATTGGAAAGTAAATGATTGGGTAATAAAAACCGCTGATGGTTTTGCTAAAATTGACAATACTGATAAAGTTATTAGTGTATCTGGTAAAATTGGTGAAGTTGTTTTAGCTAAAGCAGATGTAGGATTGTCTAATGTAGATAATACAACGGATGCAAATAAACCTATTTCAACCGCACAACAAAACGCCTTAGATTTAAAAGCAAATTTAGCGGGAGGTAACACTATAACAGGAGAACAAAAACATAATAATTCAGGAACAGGAACAGCAATAGATGTAAATAATACAAGTACAGGTACGGGTATTGATGTATTAAACAATTTAGGAGGTTTTGGTTTATATGTAAATAATAACGGAACAGGAAGTGCTATTGAGGTAGCGGGTACAAGTTCGGGTTTTAATTTCGTTGGAAAAGACAATGCGGTAAACACTTTTACAGTAGATAAAGAGGGTAATGTTATAGGTTTAAGTTTTTCTGGAGATGGTTCTTTATTGACCAATATGCCTGTAAGTTCGGCACAACAAACCGCTTTAGATTTAAAAGCAAATAAAGCTTCACCAAGTTTTACAGGAGATGCCACCTTTGAGAGTAATATTAATACTGCTGGTGACGGTAATTTTAACGATTTAATTGTTGGTAGAGCAGAAAGCGGTGGAACCGATAGTGGTAATTTATATTTTTCCGAAGATAGGGATTTTGCTTGGGGGGTTGTTGGTTTTGGAGGTTTTCGTTTTAATTTAAATGGTGCAACAAACGACTTAAAATTTCAATCAAGGGTTGGCACATCAACGGCAAAAGATATTTTTACAGTTAATAGAGATAATGCTGACTTTCTTGTTCATAATGACTTCGAAACAACAGGCAACGCCACTTTTGGGGGTGATGTAGAAATAGACAAAGGTGATTTAAGTAGGTTGAGGATTTCAGGGAATGGAAATAATGGTGCTGATAACGAGTTTGGGACTATTGAATTTTTCAACAAAGATACATCTGGTTCTTCTCCTAACGTAGCTTCTTCAATAAAAGCTTTATCTTCATCTTCTACAGGTTCAGGTGGGTTTTTAACCTTCTCTACAAGTGTAGGAAATGAAGCGGAGGGAACTGATGCAATCGAAAGGATGCGTATTGATGCAAACGGCGATTTCGACTTCAAGTCAGGCAACGCCACTTTTGGGGGTGATGTATCTTTATTGTCAGGTTACACTTCTACAGGTGTATATCCTGTAGAAAAAGGTATTACGTTTCAAACAACGAACGGAAGTAGTGTATGGAAAACAGGTGAGATATTAGGTTATGTAAAAGC
>Ga0222645_100108_pt1 | contig 50445 bp, 43 predicted proteins | sample AntAcemetagen292_FD_179881 | JGI IMG/M metagenome (GOLD analysis project Ga0222645, IMG submission 179881) | Saline water microbial communities from Ace Lake, Antarctica - #292 | ecosystem: Environmental > Aquatic > Non-marine Saline and Alkaline > Saline | place: Antarctica: Ace Lake | collected...
CAACGAAAAACGCAAATTAGACACTATTTTAGATATTCCCGTGACCATCACTATGGAAGTGGGAAGAAGCAGTATTAGTATTCGAAATTTACTACAATTAAATCAAGGTTCTGTAGTGGAATTGGATAGAGTTGCAGGAGAACCATTAGATGTTCTAGTAAATGGCACGTTGATTGCTCATGGGGAAGTAGTAGTAGTCAACGATAAATTTGGTATTCGATTAACTGATGTTATTAGCCAACTGGAAAGAATCAAAAAGCTTAGGTAAACAAAAAGCTTATAAAACATGGGCTTGGATAGCTTCAGGCTCATGTTTGTGTATCCCTTTTGAGGCCGATTCAGCGCCTCAAAGCTTGTCAAACCCCACATCAATAGTGTCAATTTTTCTTTCTTTATTGTTGGTTATTGGTGTCGTTTTTATACTTGCATTCCTTATGCGACGGTTTAACGTCACTCAATCTGGTACTTCAAATTTAAAAGTTGTTGCCTCAATGATGGCTGGTGCCAAAGAAAGAGTGTTGGTCATAGAGGTGGCCGGTGAGCAATATTTATTAGGTGTTACTGCTCATAATATTAGTCACTTAGCGACCTTGTCGACTCCAATTGACACTAAAGTCACACCGTCAGGCAATGACAATTTTAAAGACAAACTAGCACTGTTTATGGCTGGTAAAATAAATCCCGCCATGCCCCAAAACAATAAAACAAACAGCACTGCTGGAAAAAATACTGACAGAAAAAATACTGATGGAAAAAAGTCATGAAGAAAATAGCTTTGAGTGTTGCTGCTATGTTGCTGCTGAGTATGCTCAGCACACACGCCTTAGCTGAACCTGGGATCCCTGCATTAACACTGACTGATAACCCTGACGGTAGCAAAGACTATACTATGACCCTTCAGGTTGTCGCTATTATGACGTCCTTAAGCTTGTTGCCCGCTTTTGTGATGATGATGACTTCTTTCACTCGGATCATCATCGTTCTTTCCATTTTGCGGCAAGCTATAGGTTTGCAGCAATCACCTTCTAACCAGATTTTAGTAGGTGTCAGTTTATTTTTGTCAATGTTTATTATGGCACCGGTGTTTGAAAAGATAAACGAAACGGCATTGCAACCTTACCTAAATGAAGAAATGACCTCAATTCAAGCTTATGAGATCGGTAAAGAGCCACTGCGCGCTTTTATGTTGGCGCAAACGCGGGTTAAAGATCTGGAGACTTTTGTACAAATTGGCGGTATGGATGGGCAGTTTCAAGATCCAACTGATGTACCTATGAATGTTTTGATCCCCGCCTTTGTGACAAGCGAGCTCAAGACAGCATTTCAAATTGGCTTTATGTTGTTCATTCCATTCCTAATATTAGACTTAGTTGTCGCTTCTATATTGATGGCGATGGGTATGATGATGTTGTCACCAATGATCGTATCGCTACCTTTTAAATTGATGCTGTTTGTATTAGTGGATGGTTGGAATTTAATTTTTGGCACCTTAGCCAATAGTTTTGGAATGAATTAGCGAATGTTACACAGCCAAACAATGCTACACAGTCAAACAGCCTCACACGATCCAGCCATTTTACGTCATCAAACAATAAGCAAGGTGTCCTGATGAGTCCAGAAGTCTTTGTCGATATACTCAAAGAAGCGCTACAGATGGTTATCGTGCTAGTTTCAGCGATCATATTACCTAGTTTGTTTGTGGGATTGATTGTGGCTGTGTTTCAAGCTGCAACTTCTATCAACGAACAGACGATGAGCTTTCTACCACGTTTAATTGTCACATTATTAGCGCTAAGTTGGGGTGGGCACTGGCTAGTGCAAAAACTGATGGATTTCACTTTTACTATGATTGCGCGAATTCCTGAGGTAGTGGGTTAGTGTCACCTACATTTCGGGTCCAAGGCTAATATATTGGACATAGCCACCAATACGATTATGCAGTACTTGGCGGACTTACTGTTACCATTTATGCGCATATCAGGGTTATTTGCCTCTATGGTAGGCCTCAGCGCTAAGACTGTACCGCCTACAACGAGGGCACTGCTAACACTTTTTTTAACTCTTATCATTATGCCTGTTATTCCACCGGTTCCAATTCCTGCAGCGGACCTGTTCTCTGTGGCAACGTTTCTATTAGTGATGCAGCAGTTAATCATTGGTATAGCAATGGGGTTTTTATCAAATATGGTGCTGAACACTTTTGTATTGGCTGGACAAATAGTGGCCTTGCAAACAGGACTTGGTTTTGCATCCATAGTTGATCCGGTAAACGGTATTAGTGTACCTGCAGTAGGACAGTTTTATCTTATTTTGGCGACGCTATTATTTTGGGCATTAGATGGACATTTATCCATGATACGTATGGTGGTAATGAGCTTTGAGGCTTTTCCTATTGGTGAAGCATGGTTTGCCCCAGAACAATTTAGAGACATCGCGCACTGGGCAGGCTGGATGTTTATTTCAGCGGTTACCATATCCTTGGCACCTATAGTGTCATTATTGATTGTGAATTTAGCTTTTGGTGTGATGACTAAAGCTGCACCACAGTTAAATGTCTTTAGTATAGGCTTTGCTATCGCTCAAATTATGGGGTTATTGATCATTTGGTTAACGTTAGACAACTTAACCTATCACTTTGAAGTGATGTGGGAGCGGTCATTAGTCATGATGTGCCAACTGGTATTAGTGTGCCCTTAAATAAAATGGAGGTAAATCATGTCTGATGCAAATGAAAAAACAGAAGAACCCACCCCTAAAAAAATTGAAGACTCCCGAAAGAAAGGCCAAATCGCCAGATCTAAAGAGTTGTCGACGGCTCTCGTTTTAATCGCCAGCGGTGTGAGTTTTTTACTTATCGGCTCTGAAATTGCTAGTGCTTTGTTTGAAGTGTCCCAGCGAACGTTTACTTTATCTCGTGACGAAACTTATGATTTTACTCATATGTTTCAAGCTTGGGGATTTGCTATTGATACTATTAGCATGCCTGTATTGTTGTATATGTTGATTGTGACTATTGCAGGTGTTTACGGCAATATCGCTCTAGGGGGTTATAATTTTACATGGGACTCAGCTGCGCCAAAAGCACAAAAAATAAGCCCAATAGCCGGACTTAAGCGTATGTTCGGTATGAACAGCGTAGTGGAGTTGTTTAAAGCGATAGCTAAATTTTTAGTGGTGGGGCTGATGGCGTATGTGGCACTCAATATATTTAAGGATGAGGCACTACACCTAGACTTGGAGTTATATCCACAAAACTTGTTTCATGCTTTGGACCTTATCGCATGGGCTTTTTTGATTATGTGCTGTGCTTTGATACCGATTGCGGTTTTTGATGTGCCTTATCAAAGTTACAAACACAATAAAGAAATGAAAATGTCGTTACAGGAAGTTAAAGACGAACGTAAAAACGCCGATGGCGATCCTCAAGTCAAAAGCAGAATTCGTAGATTGCAATATCAAGCTGCTGCTAACCGTATGATGCAAGAAGTGCCAAATGCAGACGTGATCGTCACTAACCCCACCCATTTTTCTGTGGCATTAAAGTACAATCAGTTTGGCAGCCGCGCGCCAACTTTAGTGGCCAAAGGGGTAGATGAAATGGCTATGCATATTCGTACTATCGCGAACGGGCATGAAGTCCCTATTGTTGCTTCTCCTATGCTTGCTAGGGCTATTTATTATTCAACTGAAGCGGACCACGAAATTCCAGAAAAGTTGTTTATGGCTGTAGCTCAGGTTTTAGCCTACGTCTACCAATTGAAAGCCTTTAAACAAGGTAAAGGTAAACGCCCTAAACCACTTAAAAGCAACTTGCCTATTCCACCCGAATTAAGGCGTTAATTAGATTATTGCTATAAAAACCCCTATTTCTAAACAGACTTGGCTCACTAGTTGCTTTTACCCTTTATAAGGTCAACAAAGTCAACAAAGTGTCAATATTTCGTTTATGCAATTAGCCTCTTATTTCGGTCGGTTTGATAAAAACCAATTTAAATCTATATCTTCTGGTCTAGGCGCACCGATAGTCTTGCTAGCCATAATGGGGATGGTGATTTTACCTATACCCGCATTTTTGTTAGATATTCTATTTAGTTTTAATATTGCTCTTTCTCTGGTCGTTATATTGGTGTCGGTATTTACTAAGAGACCCGTTGATTTTGGCATATTCCCCTTAGTCTTACTTATTGCAACGGTACTAAGGCTTGCCTTGAATGTAGCGTCAACAAGAATAGTCTTACTTGAAGGCCATGAAGGAGGTGATGCAGCAGGTAAGGTGATACAAGCCTTTGGTGAAGTAGTCATTGGTGGCAATTATGCAGTAGGTATAGTGGTTTTTGCTATTTTGCTAATCATTAACTTTAAAGTGGTTACCGCTGGTGCAGGACGTATTTCAGAAGTCAGCGCACGTTTTACTTTGGACGCTATGCCCGGTAAACAAATGGCCATAGACGCAGATTTAAACGCAGGTTTTATCGATTCTGATGAAGCCCGCAAACGTCGTTTTGAAGTTACCAGCGAAGCAGATTTTTATGGCTCTATGGATGGTGCATCAAAGTTTGTGAAAGGCGACGCAGTGGCTGGTTTATTCATTATGTTGATAAACATAATAGGTGGTCTGTTTATCGGCATGATCCAGCATGATTTGAGTTTTGGTAGTGCGATTGAAATTTATACTTTATTAACAATAGGTGATGGTTTAGTTGCACAGATCCCTTCTTTATTGCTATCAGTAGCCACTGCCATCATTGTGACCAGAGAAAATGATTCTCAGGAAATGGGTAAAGAATTAACCAAGCAGCTGAGTAATCAACGAGCGCTTTACATCACTTCTGGTATTTTGTTTGTGATGGGAATTGTTCCAGGTATGCCCCACGTTGCTTTTTTAGGATTTAGCGCTGTAGTCGGTGGCTATGCTTATTACAATCATTGGCGCGCGCAAAAAACTGCCAATGAGCCAGAAGTGGTCAAGTCTTTGCCTGAGCATAATCAACAACCACTAGAAGCTAAAGAGCTCAGTTGGGATGATGTGCAGCATGTCGACACCATCGGTTTAGAAGTGGGCTATAGACTTATCCCATTAGTGGACAAAGCTCAAGGTGGCGAATTACTTACCCGTATTAAAGGCGTTCGGAAAAAATTATCTCAAGAATTAGGTTTCTTGATCCCACCGGTACATATCCGTGACAACTTAGATTTAAGCCCTAACAATTATACTATTGCTATGTTGGGTGTCAATGTTGGCGAAGCTGAATTGAGTCATGATGATGAGTTGGCAATTAATCCAGGGCAAGTGTTTGGTAAATTAGAAGGTAAAGTAACAAAAGATCCTGCCTTTGGACTCGACGCCGTATGGATCAGAGCCAATCAAAGAGAGCATGCACAAACCTTAGGCTACACAGTGGTAGATGCAGCTACCGTTGTCGCTACCCATTTGAGTCAGTTGTTAAGTAACAATGCTTACCAGCTGTTAGGACATGAAGAAGTGCAACAATTGTTAGACTTGCTGGCAAAAAATAGTCCTAAGCTTGTCGAAGGCTTGGTCCCTGACATATTGCCATTAAGCACAGTGGTTAAAGTACTACAAACTATGCTCTATGAAGGGGTACCGATCCGCGACATGCGCAGCATAGTGCAAACATTATGTGAGTTTGGTCCTAAAAGCCAAGACCCAGACGTATTGGTATCTGCGGTGCGCATCGCACTTAAGCGTTTAATCGTTCAAGAAATAAACGGTGGCTTGGGAGAAATACCTGTTATTACTTTGGCGCCAGAACTGGAACAAATGTTGCACAAGTCCCTTCAAGCTGGTGGAGCGGATGGTGCAGGGATCGAACCTGGCTTAGCGGAGCGTTTGCAAGTTTCGTTAAATGAAGCGGCTCAGCAGCAGGAATTAGCAGGTGAGCCTGCAGTTTTATTGACCTCAGGGATGTTAAGGCCAGTGTTGTCAAAGTTTTTAAAGCATTCTGTTAGTGGATTACATGTGTTGTCTTACCAGGAAATACCTGATGACAAACAAATTAAAATTGTCAGCGCTGTGGGTCAATAATATGGCGGGACAATATGGTGTGGTGTTGATACTTAAGAGGTATATATGAAAATCAGACGTTTTTATGGCAAAGATATGCGAGAAACACTTAAACAAGTGAAAGATGAGTTAGGTGGGGACGCGGTTATCATGTCAAATAAAAAGCATGCTGACGGTATCGAAATAATAGCTGCCTACGACAAAGAGCCTGAGCCTCAGTTACTACCCAGCAAAATCGATTCTGGTAATCAAACTAATCTAGCAAAGAAAACACTGACTTTAAGCGAGATTATTGGTGATACAGGGCCTGATAGTTTAAAAGCATTATTGGAAAAGCAGTCTCAATCTGCCTCTACATCGCAAATGAAAGACGTTAAGCAGGCACCCGAGCAACAGTCACAAACATATTCAGGTAATTCTTTTGCCGCTCCTGCTAATAATCAAGCAAGTAACCAAGAGTATAGCCAGCATAGTAACCACCAAAGTAACCAACAAAATAATCAACAAAGTAACCAACAAAGTAGTCAACAAAGTAATCACCAAAATAGCCAGCAAGAAAACGCCCTGAAGGAAATGCGTCAAGAATTATCGTCTTTGCGGCACATTCTACAATTTCAGGTTTCTGGCTTAATTCAGCAAGAAAAGGAGCGTAAGCATCCACTACATGGATATTTATTACAAAAGTTGCAACAAATGGGTATATCAGATGCCCTAGCTGAAGAAGTGGTCTCTTATGCACCAGAATCTGCCGATGAGAGGCAATCTTGGTTGTTTCTTCTTAAACTGTTAGCTAATAAATTACAAACCAAACCTGACGATATCTTATCTCAGCCAGGAGTAGTTGCTTTGATGGGACCAACAGGCACAGGTAAGACTACCACTATCGCTAAACTTGCAGCCCAAGCAGCACATAAATTTGGTGTTGAGCAAGTGGCGATAATTACGTTAGACAATTATCGAATCGGCGCATATGAACAAATCGCCACTTATGGAAAAATCATTGGTTGTAGTGTAAAACGAGCACAAAACTCAAATGAACTGTCGGACCTACTTTATCAATTTAGGAATAAACGCCTAGTGCTGATAGATACAGCAGGTTTCAGTCAAAAAGATATTAGACTTATTAAACAGTTAGACACAATGAAACAAAACACTTGCGCAAGTATTAGACATTATTTGGTGATGCAGGCTAACTGTCAGTATCGCGTCATGCAACAAACCATCAATGAGTATCGACACATTTCTTTACGGGGGTGTATATTAACAAAATTAGATGAATGTTATAGCTTAGGAGAGGTAATCAGCGTGGCAATCGAAAACAAATTACAAATTTGTTACCTGGCTGATGGCCAGCGGGTACCTGAAGATCTACAGCCTGCAAGCACAAAATTTTTAATTACTAGTGCAGCGCAGCTTTATAAAAAATTCGGTTTAATTCATAATAACGTCAACAACGTTAATAACGCAGCAGTAGCAGTATGATTGAGGACCAAGCGAGTAGCTTAAGAAGAATGAATCAATCGAGATTGATAAAAGTAATCGCCGTGACCGGGGGCAAGGGTGGGGTAGGAAAAACTAATGTTACCCTTAACACCGCCATCTCGCTTGCCCAGCAAGGCAAAAGAGTCATGGTACTGGATGCCGACTTAGGTTTGGCTAATGTTGACGTGCTTTTAGGCTTACGGGTAGAAAAAAACTTATCTCATGTATTATCAGGTGAATGCACTTTAGACGAAGTACTGGTTGAAGGCCCTTATGGGATCAAGATTGCGCCAGCTAGTTCTGGTAGCAAATCAATGACAGAACTCACGGCTACAGAGCATGCAGGCCTTATTCGAGCTTTTAGTGAGTTACAAGCGAAAATAGATATACTAATCGTCGATACTGCGGCTGGTATATCCGACATGGTATTGAGTTTTTCTAAGGCGTCTCAAAATATTGTTATGGTAGTGTGTGACGAACCGACATCTCTTACTGATGCTTACGCACTGATAAAAATTCTAAGTAAAGAACATGGTATGTTTCGCTTCAAAATCGTCGCTAATATGGTGCGCAGTATGCGTGAAGGTGATGAATTATTCTCAAAATTGTCAAAAGTAACGGACAGATTTTTAGATGTAGCACTGGAACTTGTAGCAGTGATCCCATTTGATGAAAATGTTCGCAAGTCTGTTAGAAAGCAAAAAGCGATTGTAGAAGCGTTTCCTACTTCACCTGCTGCTATGGCTATTCGTAGGCTTGCTGCGAAAGCGATTGAATGGCCTATCCCTAATCAACCTGGTGGTCATCTGGAGTTCTTCTTGGAACAATTGATCGCTAAGAATAGCATGGGCGATAACAGGTGAATAGTAAAGCGGCGGCTTACCAACAATTTTCCAATAAGAACGAATTGGTTGAAAGGCACGCATCTTTAGTCAAGCGTATTGCTCACCACTTGATTGCTCGTCTACCCGCTAGTGTGTTGGTAGATGATTTAATCCAAGCAGGTATGATGGGATTATTAGAAGCATCGCGAAATTTTGACGGTAATAAGGGCGCTAGCTTTGAAACGTTTGCAGGGATCCGCATAAGAGGTTCCATGCTAGATGAAATACGCAAAGGAGATTGGACGCCTCGCTCTGTTCACAAGAACGGTCGCGCTATCACCGAAGCCATTAATCAGGTTGAACGAGAAACCGGTCGTGATGCCCGCGACCTAGAGGTTGCACAAAAATTACAAGTCAGCATTGAAAGCTATCATCAAATGTTAAACGAGGTGAACGCTGGAAAAATTATTGGTATAGAAGATTTAGGTGTAACCGAAGATGTGACCAGTACCCAACAAACAAAAGGCTCCGACATACCTTTCGAAGACTTTCTTCAAGGTTCGTTTCAAAAAGCACTCGCCCACTCCATTACAACATTGCCAGTGCGTGAAGCAATCGTGCTGTCTTTATATTATGATGAAGAACTAAACCTACGAGAAATAGGTGAGGTGCTAGATGTTAGTGAGTCTAGAGTGAGTCAAATACATAGCCAAGCCATGCTGAAACTTAAATCTCGCATGCAATATTGGCGTTCAAACGACAAATAATCATAATACTAATTTTGGATTTTAGCTTAAGTGTTAGAACTCCCACTGGAGGTAGTTTTGAATAAAAACATGAAGATCCTTGTGGTCGATGACTTTTCGACAATGCGTCGGATTATCAAAAATTTGCTCAGGGATCTTGAATTTACAAATATACAAGAAGCAGACGATGGAAGTACTGCATTACCGATGTTGAAACGAGGTAGTTTCGACTTTGTTGTGACTGACTGGAATATGCCTGGTATGCAGGGTATTGATCTGTTGAGAGCGATACGCGCAGATCCTAATTTAAAAAACATTCCTGTTTTGATGGTCACTGCCGAAGCAAAAAAGGAACAAATTATTGCTGCTGCGCAAGCCGGTGTTAACGGTTATGTTATTAAACCTTTTACTGCTGCAGTATTAAAAGAGAAGTTAGTAAAAATCTTTGAAAGACTCGGTTAAATCAAGGTTAACCTAGTTACGAGGACATACTGTATGACGACCTTAGACTGTGCGCCAATTTCTCTTGAAAACGCAAAGCAATTAGTAATACTGATTGAAAATGGAGACAATCAAGCAGCTCATGAGTTACTTGAATCTGTTAATGGTCAAAGTTCAGCTAAGCTATTCGCTGAAGTAGGTAAATTGACGCGCCAGCTGCATGACTCATTAAATAACTTTCAATTAGAGCCTCGCATAATTAACATGGCGAATAAGGACATTCCAGATGCTCAAATACGCCTCAATTATGTTATTGAAGCAACTGAAGAAGCAGCAAATAAAACTATGGATCTGGTTGACTGTTGCACACCTATTGCAGACAAATTGCACCATGGAATAGTTAGTCTTATGCCACAGTGGGATAAACTGATGACCCGAGAGTTGCAATTAGGCGAATTCAATGCACTGGCTAAAGAAATGGATGATTTTCTTAAAGTGGGAAGTGCTGAGTCTGCTAAATTATCTGGCCTTCTGACCGAAGTACTGATGGCTCAAGGCTACCAAGATTTAACTGGCCAAATTATTCGGCGAGTCATAGAGTTGGTGAAAGAAGTTGAAGACAACTTAGTTTACATGCTCACTATGTTTGGCAGTGCTGAGCCCAAAGAGGGTAATAGGGTGGTTGAAAAGGCTAACAAATCTGAGAATGAAGCCGATATAGCTTTGGCTGAAGGCCCTATATTGGATGCCGACAGCAGAGCAGACGTAGCGTCAAACCAAGACGACGTAGACGATTTGCTTTCGAGTCTGGGATTTTAGGGAGGCTTTAATATGGCTTTTGATGTTGACGAAGAAATACTCGCTGATTTTCTGGTTGAAGCCGGAGAGATCCTAGAGCAATTACAAGAACAGCTTGTTCAATTGGAAAATAACCCAGCAGATACAAATCTGCTAAATGCTATTTTTAGGGGTTACCATACCATTAAGGGGGGAGCTGGGTTTTTATCACTCAATGAATTAGTCGATATATGTCACGGCGCTGAAAACGTTTTTGACGTTATGCGTAATGGCCAACGTGCCCTTACACCTGAATTGATGGATGTAGTATTACATGCCACTGATGAAGTGGTGCAAATATTTAAGCTTGTCAAAGCAGGTGAGCCATTGGTTGCGGTGGACAAAGGGCTTATAGATGCTCTTACTAGGCTAAGTAAACCAGAATCAACAGATAACACGGCATCAGAGAATCAGTTCGAGTCTGAAGTCAATGTGACTACCAGCAATGAAGATGTCGTAGCTTCAAGTGATTTTAATGAAGATGAATTTGAAGCTTTGTTGGACGAGCTGCATGGGAGTGGTGCACCTGTTGGTAGCGAATTTGCCACATCAGAAAAAATGTCTTCAAATGACCAAGATATCAGTGACGACGAATTTGAGGCACTGCTTGATCAGCTTCATGGCAAAGGTCAATTTAAGGTTGAAGAGCCACCTCAGAGTGAGCAAGCACCACAAGTTTCCGCTCCGCCGATAGATAGCTCCGTCGGAGATGATATTTCTGATGACGAATTTGAAGCACTGCTAGACCAACTGCACGGTAAGGGTAAAGGCCCAGCTGAAAAAATAACCGATATCAAAGAAACAGCACCTACACCAATAAGACCAGTTGCGGTTGAAAAAATAGGTGCATTAGCTAACAAAAAAGAAGCCTCTGCGCCCACACCGCCATCACTATTAGCACCCACACCACCGCCACTATTAGCACCCACACTTTCAATGACTAAAATAGTGGCCAGAAAAGAAGATAAAAAATCTGTGGTTTCTCAAGCTGAGACTACCGTTAGAGTTGACACAAAACGCCTCGATCAGATCATGAATATGGTGGGTGAATTAGTTTTAGTGAGAAATCGTTTACTTAGTTTGAGTAATAACGTTAGTGACGAAAGTATGGCTAAAGCCATAGCAAACTTAGATGTGGTGACAGCTGATTTGCAAGGTGCGGTAATGAAGACCCGTATGCAACCCATTAAGAAAGTCTTCGGGCGTTTTCCTCGCGTTGTACGTGATCTTGCTAGAACACTGAAAAAAGAAATTACCTTAGAGCTTGAAGGTGAAGAAACTGATCTAGATAAAAACCTGGTAGAAGCGCTAGCTGATCCATTAGTACATCTGGTTAGAAACTCGGTCGACCATGGTATTGAAATGCCAGAAGAAAGGGTGGCTGCAGGTAAGCCGGCGATGGGAACAATAAAGCTGAGAGCATCCCAAGAAGGTGATCATATTCTATTGAGTATTATAGATGATGGTAAAGGCATGGACCCAGAGAAACTCAAGGAAATAGCGATTTCTCGTGGTGTAATGGACACTGATACAGCAGCAAGAATGAGTGATGTAGATGCCTTTAATCTCATTTTTGCGCCGGGTTTTTCAACTAAAACTGAAATATCTGAGGTCTCTGGTCGTGGCGTTGGTATGGATGTAGTAAAAACAAAAATTAATCAGCTAAATGGTTCGATTTATATTGATTCGAAGATAGGCATTGGCACCACACTTGAAATAAAAGTACCACTAACCTTAGCTATTTTACCGACCCTGATGATAGTTGTAGGTAAACAAACTTTTGCATTACCACTAGGCTCTGTGAATGAAATAATCAATCTTGATGTGCAGAAAGTGAATACTGTTGACGGCCAACTAACAATGATTGTTCGTTCTAAGGCGATCCCATTATTTTACTTGGCACAATGGTTAACCAAGAGCCAAACCAGTATTGATAAAACCATCGGGCATGTGGTGGTGGTTCAAATTGGTACTAAACAATTTGGCTTCGTTGTTGATGCGTTGATTGGCCAAGAAGAAGTGGTCATTAAACCACTAGATGAGTTACTCCAAGGCACACCTGGAATGGCCGGAGCCACCATAACAAGTGATGGCGGTATCGCTTTGATCTTAGATGTGCCGGGTTTACTGAAAAGATATGCGACTAAAAAAATATAGAAACACAGCGATTGATGCTCTTGATATGCTTAATACGAATTTAAGACCCATAAACATAAACAAGAAAGACGATTATGGCTCATAGGATCCTAATAGTTGATGATTCAACTTTCTTTCGTCGTAGAATAAAACAGATACTCGAAGCAGATACTGATTTTGTGGTGGTAGGCGAAGCTAAAAATGGTCAAGAAGCGCTGACATTAGTTGCCTCCTTAAAGCCTGACGTTGTGACAATGGATATAGAAATGCCTATCATGGACGGTATTACGGCTGTGAAAAGGATCATGGCTAGTCACCCTGTACCCATTATTATGTTTTCATCATTAACTCAAGAAGGTGCACAAGCAACCTTCGACGCACTAGATGCTGGGGCATTAGACTTTCTTCCTAAAAAGTTTGAAGAGATTGCTTTAAATAGAAAAGAAGCGGTGTTGCTGTTTCAAAGTCGCGTCAAAGCATTATGTGGTAGAAAGGTATTTGGAGCCAGTTATTTATCAAGAATAACTCCTTCTTCGTTGAGCTTTGTGAAACCGTTGCTGCCTAAAAACGCCGTTAAAGCAGCTACTAATATAGTTAGTAAATTAGCTCCAAACACTTGTCTTAGCTCTACTACTCCAAGACATTACGCATGTTTAGCTATAGGTACCTCCACTGGGGGGCCAGTCGCTTTACAGCAGATCTTAACTGAGTTACCCAGCGACTTTCCTATTCCAGTAGTCATGGTGCAACATATGCCTGGCTCTTTTACACAAGCGTTTGCTAAACGTTTACATGATTTATGTAAAATAACAGTAAAAGAAGCGGCAAATGGCGATATCTTAAAACCAGGTGTGTGTTATCTCGCCCCAGGTGGTAAGCATATGACTATTGCGGGTAGAGCTGGTAGTGCTAAAGTGGTTATCTCTGGGCCAGAACGTTATCCCAATGCCGCCTACAAACCTAGTGTTGATGTAACCTTTGAATCTTTAGCGCAAGTTTATTCAGGTAACGTGCTTGCCATTATCTTAACTGGTATGGGAGCGGATGGTCGCGAAGGTTGTAAAACATTAAAAGCGAAAGGTGCCAAGATATGGGCCCAAGACGAGCAAAGTTGTGTTGTTTATGGGATGCCTCAGGCTATAACAGTAGCCAATATATCTGAAGCGAATTATGACATTGCACACATGGCAAATCGCATAAAAAATGAAATACTACACTAGGTTCAAAGGAGTACTTTTGGTATCTTTTCAACACGAAAACAACGCTCTAAATATCACTTCACTACCTCTGGCTAGCATTGATGAAGCGTGGTTGTTGGTGTGGTAGTTTGGACGGTCGCAAACCATAAAGGTGGCGTAGGTAAAACTACCACAGCGGTGACTCTTGGTGGCTTGTTAGCACAGAGCGGGCAGCGAGTTGTATTAGTTGATACTGATCCACAAGCTTCATTAAGTTATTATTTTGGTGTTGAATCAGAAGAACTGTCCAGCAGTTTGTACAACGTATTTATAGCTGGAAAGTCTGTTACTAAAGAAAATGTCCTAGACTGCTTATGTGCCACTAAATTAGACTCCCTGTTTATATTGCCCGCGACCATGGCACTCGCCACTTTGGATCGTAAGTTAGGTACACAAAGTGGTATGGGATTAATCTTACGTCAAGCTTTAGAGCTTATTCGTGAAGAGTTTGACTATGCTATTGTTGACTGCCCACCTGTTCTAGGGGTACTGATGATCAATGCCTTAGCCGCCTGCGACAGAGTGGTTATTCCGGTACAAACAGAATTTTTAGCATTAAAAGGTTTAGAAAGAATGCTGCACTCGATGCAAATTATGCAAAGATCCCTAGCCAAAACCTTCGCATACACTATAGTGCCGACTATGTTCGATAAACGTATTAATGCGGCGGCTGAGTCATATGGCACCTTGACTCGCACCTATAAAGAGAAAATGTGGGTTGGGTTGATCCCAATCGATACACGATTTAGAGATGCCAGTCAGGCCCAAAGTCCACCATCCGTATATTGTGCGAAAGCCCGAGGGGTTTTTGCCTATACCAAATTACTGAGCTACCTACAAAAATTGGATACTCAAAAATGAGTGGGCATCCTTTTGCTAATGAAGATGTGATGGAAGATTACATGTCCGCTTTATTAACAGATGACACAATTATTGAAGATGTTCAGCGTCAGTCTGTTGAGCAGCTTTTAAAAACAGTCGCTACAGCAAGAAGTGAACCCTTTGCTCTACCTGTAGAAGAAGTTGTTGAGCGTGAGAAATACCTTGCTCCAGTGATGACCGAAATTATGCAGTCTCAGGTCGAAAAAAAGCAAGTGTTAGGTAACTTGCCCAGACAGGTTATCAAACCAGTTCTTCCCACAGAGCCGTTTCAGGTATTACTGTTTGAAGTTGCTGGTATTACGTTGGCTGTACCTTTGATTGAATTAGGGGGTATACATCAAATAGAGACTATTAATCCATTGTTTGGCAAACCTGCATGGTTTAAGGGTGTTTTACTACACCGTGAAGAAAAGTATAATGTGGTCGATACTGCACAGTGGGTCATGCTCGGAAAATCTGTTGGAAAGTTAGCAGGAGCGATACAATATCGATATCTTATCGTGTTAGGTGAGAGTGGTTGGGGTTTAGGCTGCGAAAGTTTGATCGCTACTGAGACACTTTTACCAGATGAAGTGAAATGGCGAAACGTTGAAATGAGTCGCCCATGGTTATCTGGAATGATTAAAAAGAAGATGTGTGCCTTGTTGAATGTACAGCAATTAATTAGCATGTTGAATCAAGGTTTAAGCAGTAATGACTAGCCGATTTTAAGCCGGAGTGAAGGGAATGAATAACAACAGAAATATAAGTAATAAAGCCATTGCTAATGGTGATGAAGACATGCAGTGGGTTACTTATAAATTAGGTGACGAGACATACGGTATCAATGTTATGCAGGTACAGGAAGTTTTACGTCATACCGAAATTGCACCCGTGCCAGGTGCACCCGACTATGTACTAGGTATTATTAATTTAAGAGGTAACGTTGTCACTGTTATCGATACTCGCTCACGTTTTGGATTACCTTCTTCTGATATCTCAGACAACACTCGAATAGTGATTATTGAGTCCGATGATCAAGTTGTAGGCATTCTTGTGGATAGCGTCGCCGAAGTAGTCGACCTACCTTCTTCAGAGATTGATAGTGCGCCTAGTGTGGGTACTGAAGAAAGTGCTAAGTTTATCCAAGGTGTGAGTAACAGAGACGGAAAATTACTTATTTTAGTTGACCTGAATAAGCTACTTAACGACGAAGAATGGTCTGAAATTACTAATATCTAAGTGTAAAACGTGGTGCACACGTCTCACTAATGCGAAGTATCCCTACTTACGTTACAGTGATACGTGGTTTGTTTTTTATTAGAGATGACTATGAGCTTTTCATTACTACTGATCTTAATAACATTGATTATCTGCGTTGTCTGTTTAACTTTTCTGATGGTGTTGTTCAGACGTTATAATTCCCAACTTGAAACTATTAAGCTACAACGTGACTTATTGTCAGAGCTGCACAAAAAAATCAATAATTTGAGTGAAGAAATTCATGAAATCCGCAGTGGTAACTATGGGGTGATGACTCGCGTTAAAGAGTTGGTGCAGCAGGTAGATAAATTACAATCAGCACAACAAAATTTGGTGGAACAAGACCCACAAAGTCGTTTTTACAGCAAAGGTGCCAAGCTTATAAGTCAAGGTGCTAGCCTTGATGATATTATACGCGAGTGTGATATGCCAATAGCAGAGGCAGAACTGCTTTTCAATCTGCACCATAAGAACAGGTAAATTTCTTAGTTTTTAAAGTTAACTTATTATTTTACTGAGCCACCCCGATACGCTTATTCAGTAATTACTGTGCTACGGATACAATATATACTTCCCAGAAAACAGACTGACTTAAGATTGCTCCTTACACTTAACTTCCTTTCATTTAGACGTCTAGACGTAAAGATGTTGACTTTTTCAGGGTCTTAAGCCAAGTTATTCATATGATTTTCAGCCGTTAGAAATGTTATGCCGATTAGAATTCCAAGTAACTTACCTGCACAAAATGTGTTGGACAAAGAAAGAATCTTTGTGATGGACACCGAACGTGCAGCTACCCAAGATATTAGACCCATGGAAGTGGGTATCTTGAATTTGATGCCCAATAAAATGGAAACTGAAGAGCAGTTTTTACGCTTACTTTCGAACACACCCCTGCAAATTAATATTGATTTAATACGCATAGATAATCAAGCACCCAAAAATACTCCCGCCGCACACATGGACAATTTCTATGTGGAGTTTGATGACGTGATTAACAAAAAATATGACGGGTTAATTGTAACAGGTGCACCGCTTGCGCATCTTGATTATCAGAATGTGAAGTATTGGGAAAAAATGACAGTTATTATGGATTGGGCACGACGTAATGTGCAATCTACCTTATTTTCATGCTGGGCGGCGCACGCCGCCATCTACCATTTTTTCGGAAAAAACAGAGGGCTTCGAGAGCATAAGTTGAGTGGTGTTTATCGTCACTTTGTGCAAAATGAACACGATGAATTGTTACGAGGTTTTGATCCTACTTTTAATGCGCCACAATCACGCTTTGGCGAAATAACTATGGCTGACTACGCCTCTATACCTGGACTCAATGTTTTAGCTAAATCAGATGAGGGTGGGGCTTATATCGTTGCGTCTGAAGATAAACGCCTAGTATTTGTGACTGGTCATCCCGAGTATGATCGTGAGAGTTTAAAACAAGAATATCAAAGAGATCTACTGACTAATGGTCAACCACATATCCCAGTCAACTATTTCACCAATGATGATCCAAATAAAGAGCCTATTCTCAGTTGGCGAGCCCATGGCAGCTTATTGTTTACTAACTGGTTGAACTATTACGTCTACCAAAATACCCCTTATGACTTGACTCAGCTTTCTGAATAAAAGTTAATTGACGTAGTGTAGTTATTTTTTATAACGAAGTAGAAAGCAGGAATGACATTGAGTCAGCATAAGGCACAAAAATAAGGGCAAGGGTAATGACTCGACTATGCTACTCACAAGGGTCGAGATAGCTTAAATTTGAAAAATGGCTGGGACCCAACCTTCTAGCTCTAGAGCCCAACTTTTAAGATTCAGAGCCTATTCTTTAAGAGCTAGAACCTAACTTTCAATGGATACTGGAGCAGTAAAAGTATGTTCGATAGACCTTTTAGTCAAGCATGTGAAAATAATAGGCAGCCTATTTTAGAGATATTAAACCGAGTTTTAGTAGATAAAAAAAATTTATTAGAAATCGGTTCTGGCACAGGTCAACATGCTGTTTATTTTGCCCCTAGGCTTTCGCATCTTCAGTGGTACACCAGCGATATGCCTGATAAACATCTGGGTATAGCGACATGGTTAAAAGAAGCAAAGGTTGATAACTTACATCGACCTTTAACATTCAGTGTCAGCGCTATTAACACTAACGTTTGGCCATTGGATGAAGTTGATGCGGTGTATACAGCCAATACTACGCATATTATGCAGCGCTCAGAAGCCCAACTTATGATGCAATTAGTGGCCGATAATTTGCCTAGTGGTGGAGTCTTTTGCCAATACGGCCCTTACACATTTCAAGGTCAACACAGCAGTGAGTCTAATAGAGCTTTTAATCAACATGTTATCGAACAAGGATGCGGTGGTATTCGTGATATTGATGAATTAACACTTTGGTCCAACAACATGGCTCTAGTAGAAACAGTGGCTATGCCAGCGAATAACTTTATGCTCATTTGGCGAAAGCCCTAACTTTTCTCAGAAAATTAACTTTAACTGACTTAATCTTCTGATTGTTTAAAAGGCAAAAGCTTTGCAGCATTATTTTTGTATTCGGCAATTTGAATGTTTTCTTGCTGTATAAACCGCTCGACAGCCTTATGGAACGCCAACTCTTTGAGCGAGTGGTTTGAATAACAGTATATAGGTTCAAAACCTCTTAGTATCTTATGTTCCCCTTGAGTTCCGGGATTGAACTGTGTGATATTTTTTTCAATACAAAATTCGATGCCTTGATAATAACAACATTCAAAGTGTAGGTTCTGTACTTCTTGCAGCGCCCCCCAATATCGGCCACACAGCTGATTTTGGTCAAATATAAAAAGAGCACTGGCGATAGGTTGCTCATCTTTTAGAGCGATAACTAACATTAAACTATGCTGTAGATCGTTGAATATTTGCTGAAAAAATGCTTCGGTTAAATAACCATCATGACCACTGCGTTTTAAATACGTTTGTTTGTAGCACTCATAAAAAAAGTGCATATTTTCTTTTCTCAAATTGTCGCCATGTAGGCGAACAACTTTTACGCCGTCAGTTGTCACTTTGAGGCGTTCTTTTTTTACATTCTTTCTTTTGCGAGAGTTAAAATGTGATAAGTAATCTTCAAAAGACGAATATTGACGATTGAACCACTGAAACTGCACCGTGTGACGCTGTACTTGGCCGTGTTCATGCAACAACTGGCTGATATCTTGTTCAACAAATAGCCAATGCATAGAAGACATCCCGCACAACGCTAATTGATTGGTAACTTCTTGGCATAAGATGGGCAACAACTGTTGCCTATCAATCTCAGCGCTAAGCATCAGTCTTGCGCCAGTCACCGGAGTAAAAGGGATTGCAGCTACTAATTTGGGATAATAGTCAATACCGTGCTGTTTGTAAGCATTCGCCCATGCGAAATCAAATACGTATTCTCCGTAGCTATGTGTCTTTTTGTACAGGGGCAAGACGCCGACAGGCTCAGAATTTTGGGAAATAACGCAATGGAACGGTTGCCACCCAGAGTCCGCACCCACTGAGCCAGACGTTTCTAAAGCATGTAAAAATGAGTATTGGCAAAACGGACTGCTGCCATCAGCTAAACCGTCCCAAACTGTTTGACCAATCTTCTCAATCGAAGTATTAAATTTGAACGTGTATTCCGAGCTTGATATTGACAATATTAGGTTTAACCTTCTGCTTAATCTGCCCCCATAATATGCCAGAAAATGATATTAAGATCACTAAGAATACGCTCATCAGACTATTTGTAAGATGAGAACCCAGTCAATATGAGTGATTAAAGACGTCGTTGTTGTGTGACTTTAAACGCTATTTCAAATGCTATTTAGATGCTGCATAGATCGATAAAATTAAGCAACATAGTCTACAAAGTAGTGAGAGGTTTGCGAAGCCTCTAATTTAAAGTTGCGTTAGCTGAGGTATTGGCAACTGAGGTATTGGTGAGCCAAGAATACATAATGGGTCACAAGCATATAAAATTTCTATAGAGATTGCGCTAACAGCCATACTTGAACTTGACATCGATTAGTTTGAATTAGTTTGAATTAGTTTGAATTAGTTTGCACTAGTTTGCACTAGTCTTAAAAGTGTCTAACAAGCAACACCCAGATAAGCTTACCGTAGACTTTAAAGAACAGCGAAACCTTCAACGTTTTTACACTAACGCTTTTTACACTAACGCGGTTTGACTCATGAACAAATTTGCTATGCGGTTAGATTGACCAAAGATTAAGACTTTATAGTATTGAGGCTAGTCTTAACAAAGGCTTGTTAAACTGATATCTTTGGCGCTACAAGCGCCATTTATACTGCTTTTAGCGGATTTTTAACCTGTTTTTAATAGGCCTCAAGCATATTTTTAGTATAAATAGACTCCACTAATGACTAATATTTCAGGATTGTAAATGAGCATAACGACTGCCGAACTCCGGTGCACATTTTTAGATTTTTTTGCCGCCAGAGGACATCAAAAAGTATCCAGTTCATCTTTAGTTCCAGCAGATGATCCGACACTTTTGTTTACAAATGCTGGAATGAATCAGTTTAAAGATGTGTTCTTAGGTACTGAATCCCGTAGTTACAATAAAGCGACATCTTCACAACGATGTGTGCGCGCAGGGGGTAAGCATAATGATCTCGAAAACGTAGGTTATACCGCTCGTCATCATACTTTTTTCGAAATGTTAGGTAATTATAGCTTTGGTGATTATTTTAAGACTGAAGCCATTCAATATGCTTGGGATTTTTTAACTAAGGAGCTAAATCTATCCAAGGATAGATTATTGGTCACCATCTATCATGATGACGATGAAGCTTTTGACATATGGTCAAACAAAATAGGTTTGTCAGAAGATAAAATTATTCGCATTAGTACCTCAGACAACTTTTGGTCGATGGGCGATACTGGCCCTTGCGGACCTTGTTCAGAAATATTTTATGATCATGGTGAACATATATGGGGGGGACCTCCGGGTACTCCTGAAGAAGATGGCGACAGGTTTATCGAAATTTGGAATTTGGTTTTCATGCAGTTTAATCGTCAAAGCGATGGGACTATGCAGCCACTACCTAAACCATCTATCGATACCGGTATGGGTTTAGAGCGTATTGCCGCTATTTTACAAGATGTACACAGTAATTATGAAATCGATATTTTTAAGGAGCTGATTGCAGCCACAGCCGATGTTGTTGGGGTAAGTGACGTGCAAGATAAGTCACTACGCGTCATTGCTGATCATATTCGTTCTTGCAGTTTCTTGATTTGTGATGGCATTATCCCCTCAAATGAGGGGCGTGGATATGTGCTAAGACGTATCATCCGTCGAGCGGTGAGACATGGCAACAAACTTGGTGCCAGTGATGTATTTTTTTATCGTCTAGTGGCAGCTTTAGAAACACAAATGTCTGATGCTTACCCCGAACTAACAGCAAACCGTGAGCTGATAGAAAAAGTATTAAAAACTGAAGAAGAGCAGTTTTCTCGGACTCTTGAACGTGGCATGAGTATCCTTAATGATGCACTTAACCAGCTAACATCCGATGTAGTACCGGGTGAATTAGTATTTAAATTGTATGATACTTATGGCTTCCCCGCAGATTTGACTAATGATGTAGCACGTGAAAAAAACCTTCGTATAGACGAAGCAGGCTTTCAAGTTGCCATGGCCGCTCAGCGTAAACGTGCGCAACAAGCTAGCCAATTTGATACCGATTACAATGAACGACTAAAGTCTAATAGTACTTCTGAATTTACCGGTTATGATCAAGTAACTCAACAAGCTGAAATTTTAGAGTTGTTTTTTAACGGCGTACAAGTTGAACAGTTAGCGGCAGGTGAAGAAGGAGTCATTGTTCTTGATAAAAGCCCCTTCTATGTAGAGTCGGGTGGTCAAATTGGAGACACAGGTTTACTCAAAGCCGCTCACGGTAGTTTTGTTGTAACGGAAACACTTAAGTTGGGTAACGCGATTGCACACAAAGGCAGCTGCGATTCTGTCTTTAAATTAGGTGACACGGTACAGGCTGAATTCGATGCTGCACGCCGTGAAGCGATAAAATTAAATCACAGTGCCACGCACTTGATGCACGCTGCATTGAAACAAATATTAGGTGAGCATGTGAACCAGAAAGGTTCGCTAGTTTCTGAGGAACGTTTTCGCTTTGATTTTTCACATTTTGAAGCGTTATCTGTAACAGAACTGCAAGATGTTGAAAAGCTAGTTAATGACCAAGTTCGTGCCAATCATAGTTTAGACACTAAATTAATGGACTTAGATGAGGCTAAAGCTGCAGGTGCGATGGCTTTATTTGGTGAGAAGTACTCAGAAGACGTACGAGTGGTCTCTATGGGAGATTTTTCTATGGAGTTGTGCGGTGGCACACACGTAAAAAGGACGGGGGATATTGGGCTCTTTAAGATCATCTCAGAAAGTGGTGTTGCTGCCGGAGTAAGAAGGATAGAAGCAGTGACTGGAGCAATAGCGTTAGATGTAATACAGACTCAAGGCCAACAAATAAGCCAGATAGCCAGTTTATTAAAAACAGATCCACAAGGCTTACATGCTCGTATTCAGCATGTATTAGAGCAAAACAAAGCGGCAGAGAAAGAGTTAGAAAAGCTGAAGCTAAAGTTGGCCAGCAATACTACGACAGATGTATTATCTGAAGTTTACGAAATTAAAGGCATAAAAATCCTGTCTACAGTGCTACAAGGCATTGAAGTTAAAGCACTCAAGTCCATGGTTGATGAATTTAAAAACCAGTTAGGTAGTGCCATTATTGTTTTGGGTATAGCGCAAGGGGATAAAGTAAGCCTGATTGTTGGTGTAACTAGTGATTTGGTGTCTAAAATAAAAGCAGGTGAGTTGGTTAGTTATGTTGCTCAACAGGTCGGTGGCAAAGGTGGAGGCCGCCCTGATATGGCGCAAGCTGGTGGGTCTCAACCGCACAACTTAGACTCAGCCATCGCTTCAGTTCAAGCATGGTTACAAGAAAAGCTATGACAGGCTATAAGATAATAAATTAGAAAACTGTGAATTTTCGGCTGTTTTTCGTGGTGACAACAAAAATAAGGAAAAGCCGATTGTGTAAATTTCTGGCGCCGCTTGCAATTTACACTGACTTTAACGAAGGAATAGTATTTTTAACGGATAAAGGAGCAATAGAATGCTAATTTTAACTCGTCGTGTTGGAGAAACCCTAATGGTTGGTGATGACGTCACCGTAACAGTATTAGGAGTAAAAGGTAATCAGGTAAGAATTGGTGTGAATGCGCCTAAAGAAATATCTGTGCATCGTGAAGAAATTTATATGCGTATCCAAGCTGAAAAGAACGTCCAACTTGCCGCTCATGAACAAGCAGCAAGTACTGACGAAGACTAACAGTCATTAGATTTAAAAAAGGCTGGGAAACCGGCTTTTTTTATGTCCAAAATTTAACCTAGATAATTATATTGGTTTTGTACAGAGTTGACAAAAAATACGCACTTAGATAGTAATCGTTTAAAATGCCAGCATACGATCACTAAGTTCATAAAAAGTGTTTGACATACTCATGTGGATAGGTAAAATCCTGCTCCTCATTTAGGAGAGGTTAATCTTAAATCAAAGGCCTAAAAGCGTAAGATTTAAACGAGTAATCTAAGCCAGTTTAAGAGATTGGTTTCCAAAATGGTGTTAAGAGCCAAATTTAGGAGAGGTGGGTGAGTGGCTTAAACCAGTTCCCTGCTAAGGAACCGTAGCTTCGGCTACCGAGAGTTCGAATCTCTCCCTCTCCGCCATTGGGTTTTAGTGTAAAGAAATGTTAAGGCGCGTGTAGCTCAGCTGGATAGAGTACCTGGCTACGAACCAGGTGGTCGGAGGTTCGAATCCTTCCACGCGCACCATATTTTAAAGAATTTTAAGGAAATAGCCGCCATTCGGTTATATTCTTAAAACAAGCAGTTTGCGCGTGTAGCTCAGCTGGATAGAGTACCTGGCTACGAACCAGGTGGTCGGAGGTTCGAATCCTTCCACGCGCACCACACATTAAAAAGCTCGTAAGTTAACTTACGGGCTTTTTTTTTGCAATTTTTTGCAGTTTTTTGCAGTTTTTTGTTATTTCCTGTCACCAGAGCATTCTTAACTCACTATTAACTATTTGATTATGTTCACTTATAAATAATTTATTTACAATTAGATAAATATTCGTAAAAAGTGAATTTATTCCTATTTTTTATTACTTTTTATACACTTTTTATATTCTCATTTTGTTGTGTTTTCTCAAGCTGCGTGGTACTTATCGTCTATTAACTGTTTAACGATGAGATTATATTTGTATGCAACCTGAAGTCGCAAATGCTCTTGCAGAAGCTGCTAATTTACTACTAGTTGGAATGGTAGTAGTATTTTTGTTTTTATCTATGCTAATTGGTGCAATTACACTGATTGCTTGGAGCAACAAATTCTTCCCTGATGAGTCGTTAAATACTGTACACAAGCAACCTAAACCTATTAACAACACTTCGCTTAATAACCAAGTTGTGCCCCCAAAGATTGTGGCCGCGATCAGTGCCGCTATTTCTCAGCATAGACAGCCACACTAGTTTAAAATTTTAAGGAAATATCTCATGCGTAAACCACTAGCGATTACAGATGTTGTACTGCGTGACGGTCACCAATCATTGCTTGCTACCAGAATGCGTCTGGAAGATATGTTACCCATAGCAAGCAAGCTAGACGATATAGGTTACTGGTCTTTGGAAACATGGGGCGGGGCGACGTTTGATGCGTGTATTCGTTATTTAGGAGAAGACCCGTGGGAGCGGATCCGCCAGCTTAAAAAGGCGATGCCTAAAACTAAACAGCAAATGTTATTACGTGGTCAGAATCTTTTGGGCTATCGCCATTACGCTGATGATGTGGTTGAAAAGTTTGTGGAGCGAGCACACGCGAATGGGGTAGATGTATTTCGTATCTTCGATGCGATGAACGATATTCGCAATCTACAAACTGCAGTGAAAGCGACCATTAAACAAGGTGCACATGCGCAAGGCACCATGTCTTACACCGTATCACCTGTTCATTGCTTACAAACCTGGCTAGATATGGCCAACAGATTACAAGATATGGGTGTGCACTCAATTTGTATAAAAGACATGGCGGGCTTACTCAAACCATATGAATGTGAAGAGTTGATCACTAAACTGAAAGAGTCTATCGAAGTGCCTATCGCATTACATTGTCACGCAACAACAGGTTTGAGTACCGCAACCTATCAAAAAGCAATTGATGCAGGTATTGATATTTTAGATACGTCTATCTCGTCGATGAGTATGACTTATGGTCATACTGCAACAGAAACGATAGTGTCTATTGTTGAAGGTACTGAGCGTGACACAGGTTTTGTACTGCCTGCTTTTACTGAAATTGCGAGTTATTTCCGTGAAGTGCGAAAAAAGTATACTCAATTTGAAGGCAGCCTCAAAGGTGTTGATGCACGTATCTTGATTGCACAAGTTCCTGGCGGCATGTTGACCAACATGGAAAGCCAACTTAAAGAGCAAGGCGCTGAAGATAAAATGGATGAGGTGCTTCTAGAGATCCCAAAAGTGAGAGAAGATCTTGGTTTTATCCCTTTGGTAACACCCACCTCACAAATTGTTGGTACGCAATCTGTTATCAACGTAATAACAGGGGAACGTTATAAAAGTATCAGTAAAGAGACTGCCGGTGTATTAAAAGGCGAGTATGGCGCGACTGCTGGACCTGTCAACAGAGAACTACAATTACGAGTGTTAGATGGCAAAGAGGCAATTACATGTCGTCCAGCAGACTTAATTGAAGACGAGCTAGCGGCGCTGACTAAGGAGCTGACTGAGATTGTCAAAAAAGAATCTATCCAGATTGCAGATGACTTAGTAGATGATGTACTGACCTACGCTTTGTTTCCACAGATCGGTTTGAAGTTTCTTAAAAACAGGCATAACCCTGATGCATTTGAGCCAGTACCTACTCAAACACCCGCTACTCAGTCCCTCTTAGAGTTTCCAACTAATGCTTTACCTGAGTCAAAAAATACTGGCGCTGCGACATATACAGTGCGTGTAGACGGTCAAGTGTTTGAGGTTGAAGTAGCTCAAAGTGGTGAATTAACTAATGTACAAGCGTCAAGTTCAACACCTGCACCGCAAGTCAGTGTTACTGCTGCAGCAGGACAAGCGTTGAATTCACCACTGGCAGGAAATATTTTTAAAGTGTTAGTCAAAGAGGGTGATGCAGTGGATTCAGGCGACGTTATCATCATCATGGAAGCCATGAAAATGGAAACTGAAATTCGAGCATCACTGTCAGGTGTAATATCCAATATCTCAACTAAAGAAGGCGACGCGGTACAAACGGGCCAACTTTTACTAGTTATAGGATAAGGAGTATATATGGAAAAGCTCGAATTATTATGGCAAAGCACCTCCCTAGCTCACTTCGAGTTAGGTCAGGTGATCATGATGAGTGTTGGTGCATTATTACTTTATTTAGCAATTGTTAAAAAATTCGAACCGTTACTGTTATTACCTATCGGTTTTGGTGCCGTTCTAACTAATATTCCATTGGCTGGTTTTAGTGATCCGGGTGGCTTACTTTATCTGGTGTATCACATTGGTATAGACACGGGGGTTTTCCCCTTACTCATTTTTATGGGGGTGGGGGCTATGACGGACTTCAGTGCATTGATTGCCAACCCTAGAATGCTACTGCTGGGAGCTGCAGCTCAATTTGGTATCTTTGGTACACTATTTGGTGCTATTGCCCTTAACATGCTACCCGGCTTTGAATTTTCTCTACAAGACGCTGCCGCCATCGCCATCATTGGTGGTGCTGATGGACCTACAGCCATCTTCTTGGCCTCAAAGCTAGCACCTGAGCTTTTAGGAGCGATTGCGGTCGCTGCCTATTCATACATGGCGCTAGTGCCTATTATCCAGCCACCCATCATGCGTTTGTTAACCAGCGAAGAAGAAAGAAAAATTGAAATGCCTCAGCTCAGGACTATCTCTAAGCGTGAGAAAATTATTTTTCCTCTAGCAGTACTATTTCTGTGTATCTTATTTTTGCCTACTGCTACACCTCTAATAGGCATGTTTTGTCTAGGAAACTTGATGAAAGAATCAGGTGTAGTGGATAGATTAAGTAACAGCGCTCAAAATGAGTTAATTAATGTAGTGACCATCTTCTTGGGGTTAGCAGTGGGTTCAAAATTATCAGCTGATAAGTTCTTGACTGTTGAAACCTTAGGTATTTTAGCTCTAGGCGCCATCGCTTTTTCCGTCGGTACTGCTGCAGGTATCATGATGGCAAAAGTAATGAGTAGACTAAGTAGTCAAAAAATTAATCCATTGATTGGCGCTGCAGGTGTGTCTGCTGTGCCGATGGCGGCCAGAGTGGTGAACAAGGTTGGCCTGGAAGCCAATCACCATAACTTTTTACTGATGCACGCTATGGGACCTAATGTGGCGGGTGTGTTGGGCTCGGCAGTCGCTGCAGGTATATTATTAGCACTAGTAGGCTAAAATAAAAATATCGGGTGAATTTGAGCTAACATCATGCTAAGTCAATATCGGGTTAAGTAAGGGTTTATATTGAGCCGATATTGGCATCACACTACACCACTTATTTTATACCTTCTATATCTTCTATATCTTCTATATCTTTTAGGGCTAACTACTGTGTCTATTAACTAATGCTTGATGTGAATCAATTAATTTTTTTGTGTATTCGTCTTTAGGCCAGTTAAATATTGCATCAGTCTTTCCTGATTCTACCACTTTGCCATCCTTTATGATGATCACTTTGTCAGATATGTGTCTTACGATACCTAAGTTATGGGATATAAAGATAAAACCTAATCCTAAATCACGTTGCAATTTCATCAAAAGATTAACTGCTTGAGAGCGTACAGACGGGTCTAAAGCCGCAAACGGTTCATCTGCTACTATTACTTTGGGGTTGAGTATTAGAGCTCTGGCCAATGCTATTCTTTGGCGCTGTCCATCTGACAGCATATGTCGATAAAAAAACTGATGTTCTACCATCAAGCCAACTTGTCTAAGAGTACTTTCTATTAGTGACCTGCGTTGCTGAGCATTAAGTTTAGTGTTGAGGCGCAGCGGCTCGTCAAGAATGGATCCTAATGTCAATCCGGGATTAAGGGATTCATTACTATTTTGAAATATCATTCTAATATCATGGCATCGCTCGCTAATGTTCGATGTATTTAGCTCGACGCCATTCATAAAAATCTTACCACTTTTAGGCGTTTCTAAGCCTACCAATAGTTTTGCTAGTAAAGACTTGCCCGAGCTGTTGTCACCAACAATAGCCAAAGTTTCACCTGCTTTAAAATTAAAACTGACGGGCCCTAAATCAAACGTCACCTTACTTTTTGACCACAAGCTTTTAGTCATATTTTGAAATGTTAAAGCTTCAACATTAATCAGATCCATTATTTTGCATCCCAATGTAGCGGGAAATGACAACTATAAAAGTGAGTATGCACCCGTCTAATCTGAGGCGTTGCCACACACTCTCTTCGAGCTCTTGGGCACCTTGGACCCAATCTACAACCGATGGGCAAATGATGCAAAGTTGGAATGGCGCCATCAAGCGAACTGAGAGGGGACTTCGGTGGTAGATCTTTGCGAAAACTCGGTGCACTGTCTAGCAAAGCTTGAGTGTAAGGATGAAACGCGCGTTTTCTGAGTTGTTTTAAATCACCACTTTCAACTGTTTGTCCACAATATAAAACCGTCATATAACTAGCCATACTGGATATCGCTAATAAGTCGTGGCTTACAAACAAAATACTCATACTTTTGACTTGATTGACCCTACTGAGTAACTTTAATATTTGTGTTTTTGAGGTCACCTCCATGCCCTTAGTAGGATCATCGGCGATAATTAACCTAGGTTCGGATGCTAAGGCCATTGCCACCATAAACTTCTGCACCACATCATTGGCAATCTGATGCGGATAACTAGTTAGGCATAAGTTATGATTTTTGATACCCACTTTATGAAGTAGCTTTATCGCTAAAACTTGCTTTTCCTCATTACGCTGCCAAAACCACGTTTTAGTTAATTTATCACTGGGAAGCATTTCTTTTAATTGCTGGCCCAGAGTTAATGAAGGGTCAAGTGATTCCAGAGGATTTTGAAAGATGACTGATATATCTTTACGAATTAATTTACGTCGTGCTTTAGCCGACATGGTCAACAAGTTCTGTCCTCTCCACGTCATACGATCGGCAGTAATTCTCCAGCGTTTTGGCAATGCTCCAACAATAGCTTTGATGATTAAGCTTTTACCTGAGCCTGACTCACCAACCAATGCATGAATTTGACCTTCATGGATCACCATGTTGATTTTATCCAAGGCTTTTACCCACCCTGCGGATAGATCGATTTCCAAGGTTAGGTTTTTTATATCAAGTAAAATCATCAGTGCAACAATCTATTTCTAAGCGCCGAACGCAGGCCATCACCGACTAAATTGATAGAAATCATCATCATAAACAATGCTCCACCGGGCAAGGCGATAGTCCAAGGTGCAATGTAAGCCACTTCAATACCTTCCAAAAGCATCGCACCTAGTTCCGAAGAAGGAGCTTGGGCACCTAATTTAAGAAACCCTAGCGCGCTGATATCTAAAATAGAAACAGACAATGCCAAGGTAGCTTGGACTACTAACATTTCGCCCATGTTTGGAAATATCGAGCGTGCAAAAATGTGTAATTGACTGGCACCGTCGAGCTTGGCCGCCATGATATATTCTTTGGACAACTCACGTCTTACAAAATCCCGAGTTTGATGCACAAATTGCGGTATAAGCGCCAGTGCGATAGCCCACATACTATTTACTAACCCTGGCCCTAAAATAGCAATAATAATAATGGCAATCAGTAGAGTAGGTATGGCTTGAATGGAGTCTAAAGTATGGTTTAAGACACTTGAACGAAATCCGGTGCTCATACCTGCTAGTGCTCCTAGACTTACTCCTAACAACATTGCGATTAAAACTAGTAAAAGACTAATACCAAAAGTCATTCTACAGCCATAAATAATTCGAGATAACAAGTCACGGCCTAAGGCATCCGTTCCAAATAGATGGCTAATACCACCATTAAGATCCCAAGCAGGGGGTATCAACAAGTCGCCTATCTGTTGCATATTAGGATCAAAAGGCGCTAATAATGGGCAAAAAATAGTAATAATTAGAAAAAAAGCAAAACAAAATAGACCCACAACAGCGATATGGTTGTTTTTGAACTCCATCCAAGTGTACTGTAGCGGTGAGGGGTAGTGTTCTTCTTGATATAATCTAAATTGCGACACGTTCAACTCTTCTGCGTTTTGGGTCGGTTAGACGGATACTGAGATCAATCGACATAGTGAAAACAACAACTAAAGCAGACACTGCTAACATCCCCGCTCTTATCGCGGGGTAATCTTGCTGATAAATAGCTTGAATAAGCCAGTTACCTATACCTGGCCAAGAAAATATACTCTCTACTATCATCGCATTAGTTAACAACGTAGGAAACTGCATAGCCAAAAGTGGTAAAATAGGTATCAGAGCATTTCTGACGCCATGGCGCATTAAGACTTGCCTTGGTGTTAGACCTCTTGCATAAGCGGCTAAAATAAATTCACTATTTAATGTTTCTATTACTGAACGTCTTGTGATGCGAAGTATGAGCGTTGTGGTGACAATCGCAATAGAAAAAGTGGGTAGTATAAGATGCCTTACAGCGTCGATAAGAGCGGCATGCTTATCGATGGAATCAGATAACAATATATCAATTAATATAAAACCTGTGATTTTTGGGATTTCAAATACTAAGCTAATACGCCCTGATAGTGGGAACCATCCAAGTTGCAGAGAAAATACTAAAATTGAGATCAAAGCTAACCAAAATACAGGTACAGAATATCCTAATAAGCTTATGGAAAGTAAGCTGTAATCAGTCAGTCTATGGTGGCGCAAAGCGGCTAAAAAGCCTAATGGTAAGCCAATAAAAAAAGACAGGAACAGTGCATAAGCACTCAGTTCTATACTAGCTGGAAGGTAGTAGCTCACGTCCTCGTATAAAGGTAAGCCCGAACTAAAACTGACTCCCCAATTGCCTGCAAATAATTCACTCATATAGTGCCAGTATTGAATAAACATGTTGCCATCTACAGCGTACTTTATCTGGCTACTTTGCAGTTCCGTTAATTCGTCAATTCTCAAGCCAGTAAGGTTTTCAATCGCTTGGCCTGGAAATAGATAAGCCAATAGAAAAGACAGCAAGCTTAGTATAAAAAGAGTCACTAAAATAAGATTTGTATAGCGAAACAGTACATTACTCATTGGTTCTTTTTCACTCCACCAAAACGCACACCACCAAATGGATTAATCACTAAGCCACCTAACTTCTTACGATGAGCTTGGTATCGAGATGCATGTGCTATGGGGATCAAAGGTAGTTGCTCAGCCAAAAGCTCATTTGCTTTACCATAAAAATAAGTACGCTCACTGATTTCAATGTACTGCAATGCCTGATTAATCAATAAATCGTACTCTTTTGAGCACCACATCGCCCTGTTGGTACCGGATTTTATGGCCGCACACGATAATAATGGACGATAAAAATTGTCTGGATCGCCATTATCTGCTGACCAACCAATTAGTACCGAGTCATGTAGTCCTTCTGTTAATCGCTCTCTAAACGTTGACCATTCGTAACTGATAATATTGACTTGTATGCCTACTTCTTGCAGGTAGGCTTGAATTAACTCTGCCATTTTTATGGCATTTGGATTGTAGGCCCGTTGCACAGGCATAGCCCAGACGTTCATGGTGAAACCATCGGGTATACCTTGCTCGCGTAACAATTTTTTGGCAGCACTTGGATTATAACTCAGAGGTTTGACATCAGCTTGAAATGCCCAAGAAGTAGGAGGCACAATATTTTTTGCAGTGATAGCATTATTGTAATAAATTGCCTCTATCAGCACATTCCTGTCGATGGCCATACCAAGCGCTCTACGCACTTTGGGATCATCAAAAGGTGGTTTTGAAGTGTTGAATGCCCAGAATCCGACGTTCAAACCTGGCTTCTCATCTAATATTAGGTTTTCCTGTTTACGTATCACTTCGAGCTCACCGTGGGCAGGTAAAGCAATCGCATCACATTCCGCGGTCAATAGTTTAGCCAGTCTGAGTGAACTGGAAGGAGTAATATCAAATATGAGCTTGTCGGTTAATTCAATTTGACGCCAATACTCCGTATGTTTTTTATAACGGATGTAACGGTCTTTACGAAAGCTAGAAAGTTGATAAGGCCCCGTTCCGACTGGTTTATGATCAATCAGTTCTTTTTGGTTGCGTGCTGTCAGTTTATCCGCGTATTCTGCCGATAAGATGACGGAAAAATCTGTTGCGAGATTAGCTAGGAACGAGCTTTCTGGTTTACTAAGAGTGATTTCTACTCGATAACCATTTAAACGTTTAACTTGTGTTATTAAACTCCCAAGATCCAAGCTATCAGTGTAAGGATACCTGCCGCCTGATACATCATGATATGGGTGCTCTGTTAAACGCCACCTATCGATACTAAACAATACATCATCTGCATTAAAAAAGCGTGTTGGCTTGAAGGTCTGAGTCTTGTGAAAAGCAACTTCTTTTCTTAATTGAAATGTATACGTTCTACCATCGTCACTGGCTAACCAGCTGGTGGCTAATGCGGGTACAATGTCGCCAGTGACAGGGTCAAAGTCTATTAATCGATCATAAATTTGATGAGACGAAGCATCAACCGTTGTGCCTGAAGTGTCTAATTGTGGGTTAAAGCTGGCCGGATTCCCTTCTGAGCAATACACGATACCATTTGGATCGCTCGTTGATTGAAGAAGCGCATCACAACCACTCAACAAGGTAATTGCCAGGATGCTCATGGCTATTATAAATCCAGTGTTTGTATTATTTTTTCTGGGAATATTCACGAACGTAGCTTATTCCGTATCTTCATTAGTTTGTTCTAGCAAGTTATACTTTTTTAAATAACCACGCAGCTGATGGTAAGTTAATCCAAGCCTTTCTGCAGTCTTTTTTTGATTAAATTGACCGTCTGTTAGCGCTTGCTCAATTAAATTAATCTCAAATTCTTGGGAAAGTTTTTTTAAATCGATAGGGAAATTAAGTTTTAGTTTTTTATTCGTTGCAGCTAAAGCTGGGCTTTTTGGCGCATTCTCAACGGATGAAATAAGAGAAGAAACAAGCTGCGGCTGAGTAATTCTATCTTGCGTTTTAACTCTCCTTTGTGGTCGATAAATTGATTCGAAAGGATCTAATATAATGTTGTGTACTGGTAAATTAGGGTTGTTACTACGATAAACGGCACGCTCAACCACATTTTTTAATTCACGAATATTACCTGGCCACTGATAGTCCAACAAAATGCGTTTAGCTTTTTCAGTAAAACCGCTGAATAATTGCATCTCTAGTTCTCTAGCCATGTTGATAGCAAAGTTTTCCGCCAACAGCATGATATCTTCTTTACGTTCGCGAAGAGGGGGCAGGGTGATAACATCAAACGCTAATCTATCCAGTAGATCTGCCCGAAATTCCCCTGAATTTGCTAACGCAGGTAAATCTTCATTGGTCGCAGCAACGATTCGTACATCTACTTTCACACTTCGTGAACCACCTACACGTTCAAATTCCCCGTATTCAATCACCCGTAACAGCTTTTCTTGTACCATACCCGAAGTATTGGATAATTCGTCTAAAAACAAGGTGCCATTATCTGCGGTTTCAAATCGACCTTCTCGGCGCTTAGCTGCGCCAGTAAAAGCACCCGCCTCATATCCAAATAATTCACTTTCTAATAAACTCTCGTTCAAAGCAGCGCAATTCAATGTTAGATAGGTCTGTTCCCAACGTCTTGATAGAAAATGCATGCGAGCGGCTACGAGCTCTTTACCCGTTCCTCTTTCACCAACAATTAGAACAGGTTTATTTAGCGGCGCAATTTGTGAAATTTGTTCTAATACTTCTAAAAAGTTATTAGATTGACCTAGCATTTTGTCTTGTTGGCGAAAGCGACTCATCAATATCCTTAAAAAGTGGTCTAAACAACTAATTAATCGTCTGCACACTAATTATTGTAGATCTTAAGGATCAGTGTGTAAATTATTATCTCTTTAAAATCAGTGATTTAGTTAAGCTACGGTATTGGCCTACAAATTGAATATCAAATAATAAATAGTACAGAATAGTCTGGTAAATAAAACCGATTATCCAGTTAACTAGTAAGGTCTAAACTAAGACGTAACTAAGGCGTAACTAAGGCGTAACTAAGGCCTTACTAACGACATCTCAATAACATGTAATAAAAGAGGTCAGTATTATGGGTATCTTCTCGCGTTTCACAGACATAGTGAACTCAAATATCAATTCCATTTTAGATAAGGCTGAGGATCCTGAAAAAATGGTACGTTTAATTATTCAGGAAATGGAAGACACTCTGGTTGAGGTACGTTCCGCTTCAGCAAAAACTTTAGCAAGTAAAAAAGAGATTTCTTCACATGCTATTAAAATGCAAAACGAAGCAGAAGACTGGAGGTCAAAAGCTGAACTAGCTATAAGCAAAAATAGAGAAGACTTAGCCCGCGCAGCGTTACAAGAAAAGAAAAAGTGTGACCAACACGCCAGTACATTATTATCTGAACTTAAAGCTATCGACGAGCAAATTACTAAATTACAAAGTGAAGTAGGGCAGTTACAAGACAAATTAGCCGATGCTAAAACCCGTCAAAAGACTATTTTGTTACGTCAGAAAACTGCCAGCTCAAGACTTGAAGTAAAGAGAAACCTAGACAGTAGCAAAGTTGACGCAGCGATGGGGCGTTTTGAGCAATACGAGCGTAAAATTGATGAGTTAGAGTCACAAGTTGATGCTTACGATTTGGGTAAAAAAACCTTAGTGGATGAATTTGCTGAACTTGAGTCAGATGATGAGATCAATAATGAGTTGGCAGCATTGAAAAAAAAGATGCAAAGTCAATCGGCTGCTAGTAAAAAGTAAACTCATAATGGTCAGTAGACACTGGCAAAAAGGAGATGAATTATGCAAGACGTGATTGGTATTATAGTAGCACCCATCATTATATTTATGATTTTTGTTGCTCCGATATGGTTGATAATGCATTACCGCAGTAAAAAACAGATGGGTCAGGGATTAACGGAAGCCGAATACGGCACGTTACAAAAATTAGCGGATAAAGCTGAAAAGATGGCAGAAAGGCTTCAGACATTAGAGTCTATTTTAGATGCAGAGGCGCCAGAGTGGAGGAATAAAGTATGAAAACTTTCGGTAGTTTGTATCGTGATCCAAGTAAAGGAAAAATCGCTGGGGTGTGTGCTGGAATAGCTGAGTATTTTGGTATGGAAATATGGCTGGTAAGAATTTTAACATTAACTGGATTTTTTTTATTAGCACCGCCTTTTTTCTTTGTGGGTTATATTGCAGCTTGGTTTATTTTAGAAAAAAAGCCTCGAGGTTTGTCAACTAGAGCACGGGAGAGCGAGTTTACAGCCACAAGTCAGTACAATAGAGTGCCTAGTAAAGGCTGGCACAATGTGTCGGAACAAGAGTCAGAAAAAGTGGTGGTTAAGTCTAAAGTTTGGCAAGCAGGAGAGCCGCCTAAGCAAGTTTTTATCGATATCCAACGACGTTTTGCAAACAATGAAGATCGACTTAGAAAAATGGAGAGTTACGTGACATCTTCTGAGTTTCAACTTAACCGTGAGTTAAGCAAACTGTAGGGTATTCTTAATGCACCAATTATTCTCTGGGCTATAGTAGATTATGCCTTCCTAAATACACAAGGCTGATACCGTTTTTATGCATACCTCTTTTTTTCAACACCCTCATATGCAACATACTAAACAAAAGCTGCAACTGACTGCTGCTAGATTAGTTAATAACCACGTTAACTTGGCAGTGACAGGGTTAAGTGGAAGTGGCAAGACCGCATTTATCACTTCTTTGGTAAATCAACTTATTGAAGCCAATGAGGCTTCACAGCTACCCTTCTTTTCAGTGGTAAGAGAGTCGCGTTTAGTGGGGGTTAAACGAGATGTACAGCCTGATTTGACTTTTAGTCGTTTTGCCTACGAAGATGCAATGGCTAAGTTAACTCAACCTTCGCCTGAATGGCCATCGTCAACAAAAGGTATTTCGCAGGTAAGATTAAAAATAAAATATAAGAAAAGTAAAGGATTGGGTAAATATTTAACTGAAGACGCAACGCTGACCCTAGATATCACAGACTACCCTGGGGAATGGTTACTTGATTTACCGCTACTGAATATGAGCTATGCACAATGGTCTAAGCATTGTCAGGGCGAACTTAACGATCCTATTAGGCATGATTTAGCAGCCTCTTTTTTTGCTGCAGTAACAAACTTAGATTTAAATGCCAAGGGTGACGAATTAGCCTTACAAAAAATTGCTGAGTTATACAGCCAATATTTATTTGCTTGCCAAACTCACGGCTATCAATTGTTACAACCTGGTCGATTTATTTTGCCTGGTGAACTGTCTGGCGCACCCGTCTTACATTTTTTCCCAATCACAGATGTACAACTTGAACAGCAAGGAATTGACCTCAACGTACCAATAAAAGACAGCAACGCAGATTTGTTAGCCAAGCGCTTTAACCACTATAAAACACAAGTTGTGCAGCCATTTTATAAAGACCATTTTAAAGGCTTTGATAGACAGGTTGTTTTGGTTGATTGTTTATCGGCACTAAATCGTGGTTATCATAGCTACCAAGATCTACAAAAAGCTTTGGATTGGCTGATGGGGAGTTTCCAATACGGCTCTTCCAATATACTCAATCGTTTATTTCAACCTAAAATTGATAAGTTAGTGTTTGCTGCGAGTAAAGCTGATCACATCACACCTGATCAGCAAACTAATTTAGTTAAGTTACTGGAAAGCATGTTGCATAGTGCAAGAAAACAAATACAGTTTGATGGCGTAAGTACCGAATCAACCGCAGTATCAGCCATTCGCGCTTCAAAATCAGGCAGCAGTCAGTTTAACGGTGAGAGTATTCCAGTACTTCAAGGAAGAAATGCACAAGGTGCAGCCATCACCTTATTTCCGGGGGAAGTTCCACAGAATTGTCCCAGTCCTGAATTTTGGAAACAGCAACAGTTTGAGTTTCCTAAACTATCCCCGCCATTGATAAATAACACACACGCACTGCCACACATTAGAATGGACCAAGTACTCAATTTTTTGCTAGCGGATAAACTAACATGAAACAATTGCTCGGAGCCCAAGAACAAAAACAGTCTGAGGATACCACCCCTAATAAGATTAAAGCTGCACATGTTTTTGATAACTCAGCACCTGATGACCTATTAGTGACCCAGGTCAAACCTGCGCTGATTGTTGATGATATTGACTCGATTGAGTTGAGCGATACGCGGGTAAATAATGAGACTCAAACACTAGAGTATTCTGAGTCAGCAACCCCTAAAAAAACCAGAAAAAACTGGCTGTTATTTGTGTTTGTTACCATTTTTCTGGCAAGTGGTGCTGAGTTAGTTTTTTTTATTATTGCCATGGTTACACAACCAGATTGGTTAGCGATTGTATGGTTAGCTATTTTTTCCGCACTGGGAACTTTAGTTTTACGTCAAGCTCTGGTTGAATATAGAGGATTAAAGCAGCTTAAAAAACAAGTTGAGATCCGAAGTCAATCTGAGCAAATGGCGAATACCAGTGTGATAGGTTTAGCTGAACAGCATTGTATGAAGATAGCCACAAGCCTTCCGAGTGATTATCAGTATTTAGTGACAAGTTGGCGCGATAGCTTTGATCCCCATCACAGTGACAGTGAAGTGTTAAGCTTGTTTGAACACCAAGTTTTAGGTCCCATTGATAAATTAGCTATACGGCAAGTGAGTAAAAATGCCTCAGCAGCAAGTGTGATGATAGCTGTTAGCCCATTCGCTTTGTTAGACATGTTGATAGTACTGTGGCGAAATATTCGGATGATGGATCAAGTGAGTGAAATATATGGTTTACACTTAGGTTACTGGGCTAGAGCTAAACTAATACGAAAGATATTTCACACCATGTTATACGCCGGTGCCGCTGAAATCTTATCCGATGCCGGTAACTATGCATTAGGCGCTGGGATAACAGGTAAGCTATCTACGCGTGTAGCACAAGGTATGGGTGCTGGCGTGTTGACCGCTAAGATTGGCTTGAAAGCAATTAACGAAAGCCGCCCTTTGCCTTGGTTATCACAAACTAAACCAGGTTTGTCGGGTATCACTAAGCAGTTATTAATAGATTTAAATAAACAGTTTAAATAAGCATTTTAAATAGGTAGTTTAAATAAAATATTCAATTAGCCTAACGGGTTTAAAGAGCATATAAACAATAGTACTTGTAAGCTTATGTTTACGATTATCTCACAACATGAATAGGTGTATCAGGCTTTTGATTTAGTCTGGAACAGGTACAATTTTATTTGAATTACTTAATAAAGTTGCGTAAACACATGTCAAAAAGTACTGCTTATAGATCTCATCAATCAGATGAAAATGGTATTGTAAACTGGAGCGCGCAAGAGAATGAAACTTGGGCAGCACTGTTAGAAGAACAGTTATGTTTACTCAAGGGACGAGCTTGTGACGAGTATTTGCATGGACTTGACTTATTAAACTTACCCGCTAAACGTATCCCACAGCTAGGTGAAATTAATTCTAAATTAATTGAAGCCACAGGTTGGCAAGTAACAGAAGTGCCATCACTAATAAACTTTGATGAATTTTTTCGTCTGTTAGCTAACAAACAATTCCCAGTAGCGACTTTTATTCGTTCAAATGAAGAGTTTGATTACTTGCAAGAGCCCGATATCTTCCATGAAATCTTTGGTCATTGCCCATTATTGACTAATCCTGCTTTTGCACATTTCACCCATACTTATGGAAAGCTCGGTTATGCTGCGAGTAAAGAGGACAGGGCTTTTTTAGCTAGGTTGTATTGGTTCACAGTCGAGTTTGGTTTAGTTAATACCCCAGACGGCACACGTATATACGGTGGAGGAGTATTGTCTTCGCCCGGTGAAACGATGCATGCGCTGGAGTCGAACGATTGTATGCAAATGCCAATGCTGCCTTTAGATGCACTGAGAACCCCTTACCGTATTGATATTATGCAGCCTATTTACTACGTGTTGGGATCATTTGACTCCCTATTTGATATCGCAGAAATGGATATTATGGAGCTAGTAAGCCAAGCCAAAAAATTAGGGCTATTTGCCCCCAGATTTCTAGTGAAAGAAAAGAAAGTCAGTTAATTATTTATATAATGTCAATTTGTGTTTAGCTTTTTGTGAAGCAGGATCACTCGGCTGAAAAAATTACCAAGTAAAAATACTGTCTAAGGTCAACTAATTGTAATAATATCTTTACGTTAGCTAAATTTGGGTTGGCCTAGTCTTGTATTCAAACGAGGTTATAATGCGTTTAGAAGTAAACTGCCAGGATCGTTTGGGCATTGCCCAAGATGTATTAGATATATTAGTTGAGCACGAAATCGATCTACGCGGAATTGAAATCGATGAGCTAGGAAAAATTTTCCTTAATTTCCCCAATATAGAATTTGCTGACTTTCAACATTTGATGCCTAAAATCCGTAAGATTGAAGGCATTGAAGATGTAAAAACCACTCCTTTCATGCCTATTGAACGTGAACAATATCAGCTTAAAGCGTTGTTACAGACTTTGCCTGATCCTGTTTTTTCGGTGGATACTAAAGGCAAAATAATTTTGATTAACGATGCGGTTGTGTCAAGTTTAGAAACCCCTAAAAAAGAAATCATCGGTAGCGACATCGCTGAATTTTTAAAAGGATTTAACGTCATTCGCTGGTTAGAAGGTAAAAATCCCCAATCCCAAGCCCAAAGGATCAGATTTTTAGAACAAGACTATTTACTTGACATGCTACCTGTCATGGTGCCTGACTCAGACGGTGCTGATATTTTAGCGGGGGCGGTATTTATGCTCAAGTCTGAGCTAAGATTAGGTCAACAACTCACTGTCTTTAATAAAGTAAGTGCAGATAGTTTTATCTCTATCCAAGCAGATAGCAAGGCAATGAAAAACGTGGTGAAGGAAGCCAAAAGAATGGCTGAGTTGGATGGCTCCATCATTATTTTTGGTGAAACGGGTACTGGTAAAGAAATGCTCGCTAAGGCATGCCATGAAGCAAGTAGACGCAGTGAAGGCGCGTTTTTAGCACTAAACTGCGCTTCTTTACCAGATAATGTTGCTGAAACAGAATTATTTGGTCATGCCCCAGGGGCTTTTGGTCAAGCTGACAGCAAAACGGGTTTGTTAGAGCTAGCTCAAGGTGGCACTTTGTTTCTGGATGAAGTTGGCGATATGTCTGCACAACTTCAGGTCAAACTTTTGAGAGTGTTACAAGATGGTAGTTATCGTAGAATTGGTGATGAAAAAGAGCTTCAGGTTGATGTACGGTTCATTTGTACCACGCAAAAAGATTTAGGTAAGTTGATGCAAGAGGGTCTTTTCAGAGAGGATTTATTTTATCGTTTAAATGTATTGAGTTTAGTTTTGCCCCCCTTGAGAGAACGCAAATCAGATGTTATTGCTTTAGCTGAGCGTTTTATTAAACAGCACAGTGTTAAGTTGGGTCGTAAATCTCCTAAGATGACTAAAGTCTGCCTTGATTATTTACAAACTTATCCTTGGCCAGGTAATGTGAGACAACTTGAAAATGCACTTTATCGCGCTGTTTCATTGTTAGAAGGTAACGAACTCGAGAAAGAAAATATACAACTGCCTTCGTGCTCTGCGACAGTTAGCTTTGTTTCAGAAGAATTTGCCGGAAGTTTAGATGATGAAGTGAAACGTTTTGAAAAAGATATTTTGATGCGCTTATACCCCAGTTATCCAAGTACCAGACAGTTAGCTAAAAAATTAGGTTTAAGCCATACCGCCATTGCCAATAAGCTGCGTGATTATGGGATCAATAAGAAGACAGTAAAAATAATGTGATGTTATTATTGATGAATATTAACTCACACTACCACTGAGTTAGATTTTCCTAAAACTGAGCAGAAGCCCACAATGATTTTAAGAAGGTGATTGCAATACTTCTATTGGACTTGGTAAGCAAAATTAATTCGTCATGTTTGTATCGTTGAAATAATTTTGCTGTTTAAAAGATGTTTAGGCGTAGACTTTATTTATTTTTATAGGTTTTTAATCGGTAATTCAGTTGTATTTTTGACTTGTTTTAAAGCAAAAGTAGAGCTTAAATGATCGACTAACGGCAGATTTGTTAACTTAGTTTTAAGTAAATGTTCGTACTCTTCAATACTTTCAACAATCACTTTTAGTAAGTAATCTTTCTCGCCACTCGTGGTGTGACATTCCACGATTGATTCAATATTCTGCACTGCCTTTTCGAAATCATTTAATGACTCACCATCATGGTTTTTCAAAGTGACATAAATGAATACTGACACACCTAAGTTCAGCTTTTTATTATCGAGCAGCGTCACTTTTTGCAAAATAACTTTATCTGCCTCCAGACGTTTAACTCTCCTCCAACAAGGCGTGTGTGACAAGCCCACTCTTTGGCTTAACTCAGCCATCGAAACAGTTGCATCCTTTTGCATAACTCGCAAAATTTCTCGATCAAATTTATCTAATTTCATAAAATACGTTGTCTGGTTTAGCGTGTTAACTTAAGTGCTAGCATGATGAAAGTTGAATTTTTTTTCAAGATAATAAAGAGGATATTTATCCTAGTGATACAATTCATTTATGATTTATATGTGTAACTAGATCCGCTACCCATTAAAGTCGCAAAAGATGTCCTATCTATTTTGAGATATTATTGTCCATTGAAAATTTTTTATAAGGCAACAACATGTCAGTTTTTGAGCATAGCGAATATGATGGGCACGAACATGTGGCTTTTCATCAAGATAAAGCCACAGGATTAAAAGCAATCATTGCTGTGCATAATTCAAATCTTGGTAGCGCATTAGGTGGTTGTCGAATGTGGCCTTATGCGAACGATGAAGAAGCATTACGGGACGTACTCAGATTATCAAAAGGTATGACGTATAAAGCAGCCATGGCTGGTCTGAAACAAGGAGGGGGGAAGGCGGTCATTATTGGTGATCCACGAACTGAAAAAACACCAGAAAAAATGCTAGCGATGGGTAAATTTATTGATAGTTTATCCGGGAGATACATTAGCGCTGAAGATTCAGGTTTGAGCGTCGATGATTTAAAGCTAATGAGCAAGCAAACTAAATATGTATCAGGTATTCACGCTACTTATCATATTAACTCTGAACCAGCTGACGGAAATCCTGCCCCTTCGACAGCTTACGGTGTGTACGTGGGTATTAAAACAAGTGTCGAATATGCAATGAACTCAAACCTTATGGGTGTCAAAGTGGCCATCCAGGGTTTAGGCCATGTTGGTGCTCGCTTAGCTAAACATTTACATAAGCAAGGTGCTCAGCTATTTGTAACCGATATGCATCCAGAAAATATTGAAAAAGCAGTCAAAGAGTTTTCTGCTACTGCTATTAAACCCGAAGATATCTATGACGTCGATGCTGATGTGTTTGCTCCTTGCGCCATGGGAGCCGTACTTAATATCGAAAACATTGCGAGACTTAAAGTAAAAGTTATCGCTGGGGCAGCGAACAATCAGTTAGCCAAAGAAGAATATGGTCAGTTATTAGTTGATAAAGGTATTTTATATGCACCAGACTATGTGCTTAACACTGGAGGTATTATTGACATATATCATCAATCTATTTCCAGCTCAGATAAAGAGCTGCGTGAGCATATTGAAAAAATTAGCGACACACTATTAGAAATATATAGCCGCGCAGAATCACAAGGTTTTGCTACTAATATAGTCGCCAATCGAATTGCTGAAGAACGATTTACTAGAATCTCAATATAACCGCTATAAATAATGTTTTGACTAATGCTTAAACTGGTTACTAATCGGACTGTTTAAGAATGTTTTAGTTAATTTTTGTGTTTTGTAATCATTGTCGCAAAAAGTGGGTTGCATCTGCCATAGGCTTTGTTCATAATGCGGCGCTCTAACGAGATGTAATCATCTTAGTTAGAGATTTTCAATGGTGACCTCTTGGTCCCCTCGCAATGATACTTTGTGAACCCGGTCAGACCTGGAAGGGAGCAGCCGCAGCAGACGACTCATGTGCCGAGGTGTGGCTGAGAGGTTACCACCATTCAATCAAGCTGCATCCAATCAGCCTTTCTAAATTAAGCGATACTCGTATAGTCCCCCGGTACGTCGAGAAAAGTTGTTTCCACACATAACATACGTATTTTTGTCTAGCTTGTGTGGTCAAACTACGCGCTGACACTTAACTCGAAGTATCAATAAATCACACTAGGTATCAATAAATCACACTAGGTTAACGCCGAACTAAACAGTCGTTGAATTAAGCAATCAAACTACTCGTCGCGTGAGCTTAAAGTTCCAGTGTAGCTGAGCCAGTGGTTGCATTGAAACTATTAAAAATGCAGTCATAAAAATACAGTCATATTCTTGGTTTTTAGATTGTCGCAAAACTTCTTGAAAGTTTAGGCGCTTGACAGTATCACAGTCTTCTATAGTCTTGGTTACAGTGGATACATTGAAGATTTATTATATGAATAAACGGCTCGTCAACAAAAATTATGCTACGGACAGTCTTATGCAAGAAAATGTAGCACGAGCATTAACTCATGCTTTTGATGCTCTTGAAAATGGAAATTTTAGACGGGTAATAGAGATAACCAAACAGTTATTGAAAACCAATAAAAAAATACCGCAAGCACATTATTTGATTGCTAGAGTAACGATACAAACGCAGCAGTTGGATGTAGCGTTAAAAGCTCTTGAGGCTGCCGTAGAGCTGGATGCATTGACATCAGAGTATTGGGCTTTTTTAGCACTAGTGCATAGTCAGACAGGAAATATGGTGAAGGCCGAAACTGCTGTTAAGACGGCACTCAAGATAAGTAGCGATAAAGCTAATGTTTTACATGTCATTGCGCACGTGTTGAGTGCTTTAGGATACTTTAAAGAGGCCATCAGCTGTCTTAAAAAAGCCACTGATATGTCACCCGATAACGGTGTATATCATCGTGCGCTTGGTGTTAGTCTTTTAGAAACAGGTGATTTTAATAGCGCAAAACAATCCCTCAAAAATGCTATTGCTATAAACGAGAATGACGCTGAATCGTGGTGGGTGTTATCCTCATTGATCAAAGCAAAAGATAATAATATGGCAGATGGTTTAATTACCATTATGAAAAAAGCAGAAGCATACCCAAGACCACTTGCTTATCTAGGCTATGCAGCAGGAAAATTGTTTGAGGATACCAAATGCTGGGATCAGGCATTTGAAGCATTTGAACGTGGTGCAACTAGCAAACGTCGTATCGTTGATTATGACCGTCATCAAGCTAAAAATACTTTTGAAACGCTTAAAAAAGTGTGTATAAATGATTGGCTTCAAAATTCCTTTGATGAGGTGAATGAGTCAAGCCCAATCTTCATTATTGGTCAACCCCGCACGGGTACTACTCTTATAGACCGCATTATTTCCAGCCATAGTTTAGTACACTCTGCTGGTGAGCCATTACAGTTGGCAATGTCACTTCGAGCGATAACTGGCTCTCGAACTGAAGAATTTATTTCAGCTGAATTAATCAACAAGTCTAAAAATGTCACAGGTGAGGAGCTGGCTAAATCATACCTGTTAGGGTTAGCAAACCTTCGGGGGACGACCCCATATTTTGTTGATAAATTCCCGATGAACTTTATGTTGGTAGGGTTTATTCTAAAAGCCTTTCCAAAGGCTAAAATTATACATGTTACTCGTAATCCAGTAGACACTTGTTTAGCTGTTTTTAAACAACTTTTCGAAGAGGTTTATCAGCACAGTTATGAGCAACGTGAAATGGCAGAGCATTATGTTATGTACAGTAATTTAATGAAACATTGGCATACGATTATGCCAGGCAAAATTTTTGATATCGCTTATGAAGATGTGGTTATCGACCACGACACACAAGCTCGCAGGCTTATTGAGTATCTAGAACTTAGTTGGGAGGACGCTTGTAGCAACTTTGAAAAAAATGCCACGGCTGTTGCTACAGCCAGCGCGACACAGGTACGTGAAAAAATACATAATCGTTCGGTTGGCCGTTGGATGAAATATAAAAAGTACCTTTTGCCGACATTAAATATTTTAAAATCTGCAGGTATTACCCCATAATATGAATTAGTTGATTAGTATTTTTTTCGAGTACTGTCTCTCTTTATTAGCAGCAGTGAATAACATTACCACATTATGAATGTGGGTAGCCCTTCTTACAACATTACTCTTTAGCATTGTTAACTGTATCTGGTTTCTAGCAAGTTTTGTAAAATGATGGTTACTTATAAAAATGACCAAAGTTAACTTACTCCTTACTATTTAAATTCTATTCTCCATCCCCCAGTTGACCCCGGTCCTCACTTCAGTGTACTAAAAAAGAAGGTCTAATACTTTCAACAATAATAGCCGTTTGAGCTAAAAAAATAATATTGTGGTCCAGGGAGACATACATGTTTAACTTCAAGAAAAGTGCAGCAGCACTTGCAGTAGCCACGTGCCTAGGGGTATCACTCCCAGCATTAGCAAATAATACCAGCGGAGCCATTACAGGCACCTCTGTAACCTCTACTGGAGCTATACTAAGTAACGTAACAGTTTCAATTGAAAACTTAGACACTGGACTTAGCCGTTCTGTAACATCAAATGACGATGGTGCATTTCGCTTCCCCTTGCTACCACCAGGACCGTATAAAATAAGCGCTGAAAAAGATGGGTTTAGTACCACTGTAGAAGACAAAGTTAATGTCGGCATCAGTGGAAAGTTAAATATCGATCTTACATTAAATGATGTAAACATGGAGCGTATTGCAGTAACCGGTTCTGCTATATCCTTAGTGGATATAACAAGCAACAGTACTGGTATCGTGATTGATTCCATAACGCTTGATAAAGTCCCCGTCCCACGTGATTTAACCAGTATTGCATTATTAGCCCCAGGTACCACTCAAGGCGATTCTGCTTTTGGCAACGTGCCTTCGATTGGTGGCGCATCAGCAGGTGAAAATGCCTATTACGTGAATGGTCTTAATTTAACCAACTTCAGAACTGGCGTCGGCTCGAGCAACCCTCCATTTGAAATGTTTGAATCATTTGAAGTGAAAACTGGTGGTTATTCTGCAGAATATGGTCGTGTAACTGGCGGTGTTATTAACGCTAAAACAAAAAGCGGTACCAATGATTTCAAATGGGGTGTCAACGCTTTTATTGAACCAGATTCTCTACGTGAAGATAAGCCTGACGGTTTAAATGCAAATGGCGATATCAGAAATATTAATAGCCAAGACGAAAATACGTTTATGGATGTTAATTTATGGGCCAGTGGCGCAATAATCGAAGACACCTTATTCTTTTACGCGCTTTATAACCCACGATCGGATGTATTTGACTCTGTTGGAAGAGAAAATACTGTTGGATCAGATCAAATTCAATCTGTATTTAAAGTAGAAGATGAAGATGCATTTTGGGGTGCTAAAATAGACTGGTATATAAACGAAAACAATATTCTTGAAATAACTGGCTTTTCAGATAAAGCAGACACACTAAATACTACCTTTGAAAGAAGAAATGGGGTTTTAGATGACGGTGCTGTAGGCGTTAAGGAAGAAGGCGGGGAGAACTTTAGTGTTAAATATACCAGTATCCTAACTGACGACTTTTCGATTTCAGCGATGTACGGTGTCAACGAAGCGAACAGAACTGTTTCGAGTGCGCTAGATAGCAACCCATCTATTTACCGTCGTTTAGACAGTAATGGTTCTTTTGTCAGAGGCGGTAACTTTGGTAACTTCTTTATCGATAGAGGCGAAGATAAACGTGAAGTTTATCGTGTTGATGCAGATTGGTATTTAGGCGACCACGAGATACGTGTGGGTGTCGACTCAGAAACATTGACTGCATCGTCATTTACTGTCCCATCAGGCGGTAACTACTATTTATTGTATGTCGATGATGTTACAGATCCAGCAAACCCTGTAGAGCGAGAAGTTCGTCGCCGCACATATTCATCAGGCGGTAACTTTGAATCTAAGAATTTTGCTTATTATATCCAAGATCAATGGCAAGCTACTGACCAATTAATTGTTAATATTGGTCTACGCAACGATTCCTTTGAAAACTTTAATGGTGCAGGTGAAAGCTTTGTTGAATTGAATAATCAATGGGCTCTTCGCTTAGGCGCAGTGTACGACGTTAACGGTGATGGTGATTCAAAAGCCTATGCAAGTTACGGTCGATACTATTTACCGGTAGCGGCTAACACTAACATTCGTTTGTCAGGTGCAGAAGTTTACATCCATGATTTTAGAGCATTCGAAGGCTTTGCAGATGCTTCTATCGATCTTCCTAACTTTAATGACGCTGGTACACCAACTCAAGAGCAGCAAGTATTTTCCGACGGTGATGTACCCCTTACAAGCGCCATCGTAGATACGTCTCTTGAACCAATGTATTCAGATGAATTTATTGCAGGTTATCAGTTCCAGTTGACTGATGATTGGAGCATGGCAGTCCAAGGTACTTATAGAGAGTTAGGCACAACCATCGAAGATGTTGCAATTGATTTTGGTTTTAACCAATATCTTGAGCGTGAATTTGGTAGATCATGTGAAGAGTGTTCTGGTTTTCACTACTACATACTAACTAATCCAGGTTCTGATTTAATGTTTACAGCAGACGACGGTGAAACATATACTGTTCCTGCAAGTGATCTTAATTACCCTGAGTCTATTCGTAAGTATGCTGCAGTTGATGTCACTTTTGAAAAAGCTTGGGACGGCGTTTGGTTGTTAAATGCAGCTTATACTTGGTCGCATAGCTGGGGTAATAACGAAGGGTATATTCGCTCAGATAACGGTCAAGATGATGCAGGTTTGACTACTTTGTTTGACCAACCTGGATTGTTAGATGGTGCTAACGGTAACTTGCCAAATGATAGACGCCACGCGGTAAAAGTGTTTGGTTCTTATCAAGTCACTGAAGATTTAAACTTAGGTATAAATGCTACTTGGCAGTCTGGACGTCCGAAAAATGCCTTTGGCTATCACCCAACTGATGAATTTGCACAAGCATATGGATCGGAATCCTTCTTCGCTGGCGGTGAGTTAGTCCCACGTGGATCTCTTGGCACAACAAGTGCCGTGTTGAAAATTGACGTTACAGCAAGTTATAACGTAGCTCTAAGTGAAGACTACGACCTTACGCTTCGTGCTGATATATTTAACGTGTTAAACAGCGATACTGCGACTGAAGTACAAGAAGTCTACGACCAAGAAGTAGGTGCAGGCTCTGGCCTCGTAACAGAAAATTTTGGTTTAGGTACAAATTGGCAAACCCCACGTTTTGTTCGTTTGAGTGCTTCTTTGAAGTTCTAAATTAGCTTTAAAACCTTAGTCACATTAGAAAACCCTGCCAATGCAGGGTTTTTTATTATAGTAAATAAATATTGCTAGTCATTGTGGAGTAATCAAGTCGAATGAATAATGTAGGAAGCACTTTGAAGGAGCTTGTTTCTGCTGTGAAAGCAGGCGATTCAAAAAGAGCAAATGTTTGTTTAGGAGCATTACTTGCAGAAAAACCAAAATTAAACGCCAATTGGTTGGGCGTCGCACAAATGGCAATCCTGTCTGGTAAGGTGAGTTTTGCAAAACAAGTTTTGGAGCAGTTTCACCCAAGTGGGCAAGACCCAATCCGAGAGAGACTTCAACAATTAACAATGTTAATCGAGACGGGACAGATTGAGTTAGCATTTAAAAAGGCTAATAAGTTAGTAAAACAAGCTCCGATTAGGCCTGAAATCAATCATTTTTTAAGTACCGTGGCGTTACAATTAGGCAAACCAGAGTTAGCAATCAAATACGCAGAACTGGTTCTAAAACACTGGCCCACATCTGGTCCTACATGGTTAATATTAGTTTCACTAGAAAAAATACTTATCGATTCTCCACTACTCAAACGTATGTCAAATATTGAAAACTCAGTGGTTAGTACACCTAATCAAATCTCTAAATCGTCTTTTTATGCCGCTTTATGCAAAGCACACTGTGATATTAATGATTTTGATAGAGCGTTTGAATATGCAACAAAAGCCAATACATACTTGAGTGAAACACAAAACTACTCGATTGATGAGGAATGCCAAAATCTTAATTACATTGCATCACGGCATGCTAATTTTGTTGAAGCTCCACAACCAAAAATAAAAGTAAGTGCCAATAATCCAATATTTGTTGTGGGATTGCCCAGAAGTGGTACCAGTTTACTGGAACAGATGTTATGTCATCATACTGATATCATAGATGGTGGTGAATTCAATGGAATAGAGCGAGCCTCAAGATGTATCACCAAAGGACTTCCCATTGGTAGTCGCGCTGAGCAGTTAGACGAACATGTCATCAGTAAGCATGCCGAAGAAATTCGCCGTTCATACTTACAATATGTACATGAAAAATACGGTGATAATGGAGTAGTAGTTGATAAGAGTATGTCCAATAACCGCTATCTATGGCTAATTAAAAAAATATTCCCGAATTCTCCTATTATTTTTATAAAGAGAAATATATTAGATACTGCCTGGTCATGTTTTAAAACGCACTTTAGTAGTGGTTTTAATTGGTCGACAAGTTTAGAAAACACGGCTAAATATTTTTCTGCGGAGGAAAACCTTAACCAGCTTTGGCAGCAAAAATTCAAGTCTTCAACTCTGACAATTAGTTATGAAGAGCTCGTTACTCAGCCAGAAACTTTATTAAAAGAATTATGTGACTTTTGTGGCTTAGAATATGAAGAATCAATGCTAATGTTTCACGAGAGTAAAAGAGCGGTGTTTACTGCTAGCGTTGCTCAGGTTAGAAACAGTGTTCATCAAAACGCTATAGGTTATGGAGAAAAAGTAAGACCTCAACTTCAACCCTTTATTAACAACTATGCCTATATGAACAGCTAAATAGAATCTGTTATAGGCTCCTCGTTTATAGACTAAGATTCAACAGTTTTGACATTGAAATGTATGTGTTTGTAGTAATATTGCATCAATGAGGTAAATTAAAATTTTTTGCCTTATCGTCTCTCTTGCCCTGTTGTATTTAAAACCTAGACAGCGTAAAGCTATTTAGTTATTTCATTGGTTAATAATGTTTCATACAGAGGCTTCGTTCACTAGCCTAAAAATTAACCTCTGACACTGTTGTTTTGGGGCTGTGTTGCAGTTCAGTGTGGGTATTGAAGACCCATATTATAATGCCTCTTTTATCCATGTTTGATCTGAATGCTCAGCGTTATCTTCCATAAACCTAAAC